>JGI25321J50212_10003000_pt1 | contig 12126 bp, 8 predicted proteins | sample AutmiccommuBRH23_FD_50212 | JGI IMG/M metagenome (IMG submission 50212)
AGGCTGGCCTGCACGGTGATTACCGGGAAATCCATGTTCGGCAGCGGCGATACCGGCAGCAGGCCGAAGCTGACACCACCCAGCAACAGGATCGCCAGACTGAGCAACATGGTCGCCACGGGACGGGCGATAAAGGGCGCGGAAAGGTTCATACCCGCCCCCGCACGATCGCAGGCCGGCTCACGCTTGAGCCTCCGCCAGCGGCTCGCGGCGACGCCCGAAGCGCTGGCCGAGGCGGTCGAAGAACAGGTAGATCACCGGTGTGGTGAACAGCGTCAGCAGCTGGCTGAGCAGCAGACCGCCGACCAGCACCAGGCCGAGCGGCTGGCGCAACTCGGCACCGGAGCCGGATGCCAGCATCAGTGGAATCGCACCGAACAGCGCCGCCAGCGTGGTCATCAGGATCGGCCGGAAACGCAGCAGCGCCGCGCGATAGATCGCGTCCTGCGGACTCATGCCCTGCTGCCGTTCGGCCTCCAGGGCGAAGTCGATCATCATGATCGCGTTCTTCTTGACGATGCCGATCAGAGGATGATGCCGATGATCGCGATCAGCCCGAGGTCGTTACCGGTCAGCAACAAGGCTAGCAAGGCACCGACCGCCGCCGAGGGCAGCGTGGAGAGGATGGTGATCGGGTGGATATAGCTCTCGTAGAGCACGCCGAGCACGATGTACATCGTCACCACCGCGGCGAGGATCAGCAGCAGCGTGCTCGACAGCGAGGCGCGGAACGCCTCGGCCGCACCCTGGAAGCGCGTCTGGATACCGGCCGGCAGGCCGATCTCCTGCTCCACCGCTTCGATCACTTCCACCGCCTTGCCGAGCGACACGCCGCTGGCCAGGTTGAACGACAGGGTCACCGCCGGGAACTGGCCGATATGGTTGATCAGCAAGGGCGCGTTGCGTTGCTCCAGCGTCGCCAGGCTCGACAATCGCACCGGTGTGCCGCCTTCGCTCTGCACGAATAGTTGCTCCAGCGCCTGCGGGCCGAGGCGGTTGCCCGCCTCTGCCTCCAGCACCACGCGGTACTGACTAGCCTGGGTGAAGATGGTGGAAATCTGCCGTTGGCCGAAGGCGTCGTACAGCGCATCGGTGATATCCGCGACCTGGATGCCCAGGCGCGCCGCGGCGTCGCGGTCGATGTCCAGATAGATCTGCAGGCCGCTGCTTTGCAGGTCGCTGGCCACATCGGTCAGCTCCGGCCGCTCGCGCAGCGCCTCGACCAGCCGCGGCGTCCACTCCTGCAACAGCTCGCCGTCCGGCGTCTCGAGGCTGAACTGGAATTGCGTGCGGCTGATCCGGTCCTCGATGGACAGATCCTGCACCGGCTGCAGGTACAGCTCGATACCTGGCACCTTGGCCAGCTCCGGTCGCAGCCGGTCGATGATCTGGCTGGCAGTCAGGTCTCGCTCGCCGTGGGGCTTGAGATTGATCAGCAGGCGGCCGCTGTTGAGCGTGACGTTGTCGCCATCCACGCCGATGTAGGACGACAGGCTGTCCACCGCCGGATCGGCAAGAATCACCCGCGCCAGTGCCTGCTGGCGCTCGCTCATGGCGCGGAAGGAGATCGACTGCGGCGCCTCGCTGATGCCCTGAATCACGCCGGTGTCCTGCACCGGGAAGAAGCCCTTGGGCACGGCGAGATAGAGCACGACGGTAAGGCCAAGCGTCGCAACCGCGACCAGAAGGGTCAGCGTCTGGTGGCGCAATACCCAGGTCAGCCAGCGCGAGTAACCGCCGATCAACCGCTCGACCCAGTCAGGCTTGGCCTCGGCGGCCGTCTGCGGCTTGAGCAGCTTGGCGCACATCATCGGCGTCAGCGTCAGCGACACCACCAGCGAGATCAGAATCGCCACCGCCAGGGTGATGGCGAACTCGCGGAACAGCCGGCCGACCACGTCCTGCATGAACAGCAGCGGAATCAGCACGGCGATCAACGAGAAAGTCAGCGAGATCAGGGTGAAACCGATCTGTTTCGCGCCCTTCAGCGCGGCGTTGAGCGGTGTCTCGCCCTCCTCCAGATGCCGCGCGATGTTCTCCAGCATGACGATGGCATCGTCCACCACGAAGCCGGTGGCAATCGTCAGCGCCATCAAGGTCAGGTTGTTCAGGGAGAAACCGCAGACGTACATCACCGCGAAGGTGCCGACCAGTGACAGCGGCACGGCAATTGACGGGATCACCGTGGCCGAGAGCTTCTTGAGAAAGACGAAGGTGACCATCACCACCAGGAAGGTGGCGAGCATCAGCTCATGCTGCACATCGGTTACGGCGGCGCGGATGGTCTGGGTACGGTCGGTGAGCACCACCACATCCAGGCCGGCCGGCATGCTGGCCGTCACTTCCGGCAGCAGCGCCTGGATGCGTTCGACCACGTCGATGACATTGGCACCGGGCTGGCGCTGGACGTTGAGCAGCACCGCCTGGCTGTCGTTGGCCCAGGCCGCGAGGCGCTCGTTCTCGGCGCCGTCGATGATGTCGGCGACATCCTTAAGCCGCAGCGCGGCGCCATCCTCGTAGGTGAGGATCAGCTCGGCATATTCCTCAGGCGTCTTCAGCTGGTCGTTGGCGTCGAGCATCGACACCCGGGTCGGGCCGTCGAAGTTGCCTTTGGGCTGGTTGACGTTGGAGCTGGTGATCAGCGAGCGCACGTCGGCCAGCGAAAGGCCGTACGCGGCAAGTGCTTCCGGGTTGGTGCGGATACGCACCGCCGGCCGCTGGCCACCGGCGATACTGACCATGCCGACGCCGTTGATCTGCGCCAGTTTCTGCGCCATGCGCGTGTCGACCAGATCATGCAGTTTGGGCAGCGGCAGCGATTCGGACGTCACGGCCAGGGTCAGCACCGGCGTGTCGGCCGGGTTGACCTTGTTGTACACCGGCGGCGCCGGCAGATCGTTGGGCAGCAGGTTGTTCGCCGCGTTGATCGCGGCCTGCACTTCCTGCTCGGCCACATCCAGCGCCACGTCCAGCGAGAAACGCAGGGTAATCACCGAAGCGCCGCCGGAGCTGGTGGATGACAGCTGCTCGAGCCCCGGCATCTGCCCGAACTGGCGCTCCAGCGGTGCGGTAACGGCGCTGGTCATGACTTCGGGGCTGGCCCCGGGATACAGCGTCATCACACGGATCGTCGGGTAGTCCACCTGTGGCAATGCCGCCACTGGCAACAGCTTGTAGGCGATCAGTCCTGCCAGCAGGATTGCGATCATGCTCAGCGTGGTCGCAACCGGTCGCAGGATGAACAACCGCGAGATGTTCATCGCTCTTCGCGCTCCGCAGCCTCACCGCCCCCGAGCACCGGATTTTCCGCAGCCTGCTCGGCCATGCGCTGGCTGCCGACGACCTCCACTTCAGCGCCATCGCGCAGGCGGTCGGTGCCTTCCATCACCACCCGCTCGCCCACCTTCAAGCCCTCGAGCACCACCGTGGTCGCGCCGTTGGTAGGCCCGGCCTGCAGCGTCCGCAGCTCAACCTTGTTGTCGTCGCCGACGACATAGGCGAAGGTGCCGCGCGAACCGAACTGCAGCGCCGCAGACGGAATCAACACGGCGTCACGCAGGGTCTCCACCCGCAGGCGCACGTTGACGAACTGGTTGGGGATCAGCAGCTCCGCTTCATTGTCGAAACGCGCCTTCAGGCGCAGCGTGCCGGTAGTCGCATCAATCTGGTTATCGATGCTCTCCAGCACGCCCTCCCCAAACTGGATCTTTTCACCGCGATCCCAGATCTGCACTGCAAGCTCATCGCCCTGGCGATAGCGCGTCAGCACCGGCAGCAACTCGCCTTCGGGCAGGGTGAAGCTGATGGACATCGGCTGGGTCTGGGTGATCACCACCAGCGGCGTGGTGTCGTTGGCAGCTACCAGATTGCCCACATCGAGCTGGCGCAGGCCGACCCGACCATCGATGGGCGAGCGAATCTGGGTGAACTCGAGATTCAGGCGCGCCTCGTTGACCGACGCCTGATTGGCGGCCAGCGTGCCCTGGTACTGGCTGACCAGCGCTTCCTGGGTATCCAGGGTCTGCTTGGCGATGCTGTCGTCGGCGTAGAGACCGCGGTAACGCTCGAAGTCCACCTGCGCGTTCTTCAGCTGCGCGCGGTTCTGCTGCAAGGTGCCCTCTGCCTGCTGCAGCGCGACCTTGTATGGGCGTGGGTCGATCACCGCCAGCAGATCGCCCTTCTTGACACGCTGCCCCTCTTCGAAACGCAGCTCGACCAGCTCGCCACCGACCCGGCTGCGCAGATTGACGGTATTCAACGGCGTCACGCTGCCGAGCGCCTTGTTGAAGACCTCGAATTCACCCTGCTCCACCTTGGCCACGCGCACGGGCACAGGCCCGCCAAACGCGCCGAAGCCCGGCCGCCCGCCCGGCCGCTGAGGGGTTTCCTGAGGTGCAGGCCACAGCCACCAGACCAGCAGCCCGATGGCAGCTACGGCGAGGATGATGAGCAGCCAACGAAGGCTGGAACGCGCGGAAGAAGGATGAGCCACGGTCATGAACGGGGTTCGCTTGAAAAGGAGCGTGAACCATAAGCAGTCGCGAACCGCTCGCAAAGTGCCTTTACGGCATTTTTACGTATCGGCATGTATGAAGAGCCCCAGACAGGCCGGTGCGCGTCGGAACCATGTGCCGGGTCTTAAGTCTATTTAGCGTTCTTCTCGGGCACCGAGCTGCGAGGGGAAGAGCTGTAAGCAGGCCGTATGGTCTGCCAGCACGTCGAATCGGACATTGTCGTGTCGCTAACGGGCCATCATCGATGGCCAGCAAGGATCAAGGAATGAATGTATCGCTGGTCATTCTGGCGTTGACCGTCGCCAGTTTTCTTCTCGGGTTTCTTCGCGATCTGTTCATCGCCCGCTCCTTCGGCCTCAGCTGGGAAGCGGACCTCATCTTCGTCGCCCTGATCCTGCCGCTGTTCTTCGAGAACTTCCTCGGCCTCGCCTTGCGCGACGCCATGATCCCTTACCTGCAGAAGCTGCGCAGCCAGTCGCAATCGCTGTTCGAGGCGGTCGCGACGCTGGCTTTACTGGCGCATCATGCTGCTCGGTGGCGCGGCCTGCCTGCTGATACTGCTGACCAGCTACTGGGTGCTGAACGCCCTGGCACCGGGCTGGACACCGGAACAGGTCGCCAACGGACAACTGGTCTTCTGCGTCGGCGCGCTGCTGATCGGCGTACAGGCCGCGCTGTACTGCCAGGGCGCGTTGCTCAACATGGACAACGTGTTCGTCATGCCGATGACACGAACCCTGCTGCTCAATGCCGGGGCCATCATCGGGATTCTGCTGTTCGAACCCAGCGGCATGGTGATCTTTCTCGGCATGCTTTTGCCGCAGTTGGCCCTGATCGTCGTGCAGCACCGCCGTATTCATTACCTGCGGGGAGAGGCGCAACCGCTGGAAAAAGGTCACGGCAGTCAGTTCGGCCTGGCATTCGCCCCGGTACTGATGGCCGCTGGCGCTCAGCAGGCGTGCATTTTGGCCGAGCGGATGTTCGCCTCGTTCCTTGAGGAAGGCAGCATCACCATGCTGTCGTTCGCCTTCCGCATCGTCACCATCCCGCTGACGCTGTACGCGATGTCCGTGCTTTCCGTGCTCTTTCCGCAGTTCTCCTCCAGCTGGAACGAGCAGGATCACAGCGCTCATGCCGCGGTGATTCGCAAGGGGCTGCTGGCGACGTTGCTGTTCCTGGTGCCGGCCACCGTCGTGCTTTGCTCCTTCCCGGAAGCGGTGGTCGCGGTACTGCTCGAGCGCGGCGAGTTCGGCGCCACGCAAACCCAGGCAACCGCCTCGCTGATGGTCATCTACGCGCTTGGTCTGCCGTCGATGGGGCTCGCCCTGCTCTGGGGCCGCGCCCTGCTCGCCCAGCACCAGGTTCGCCTGTTTCTGGTGATCACGCTGATCAGCTCGGCCATGACCATCGCCCTGGATGCCGCGCTTTACAAGCACTATGGCGCCGCAGGCCTGGCACTGGCCTTCTCCAGCGGTGTCACGCTGCAGGCGCTGTTCATGGGGNTGTTCGTCTATCGCGCCTCGCCCAAGGGCGCCGGTGTGGCNGTGCTCGCGCGCTGGGCCGCGACAGCAGCGGTGNTGGNCGCCGCNCTGCACTTCGTGCCCCAGCCACAAGGCTTTATCGAACTCTGCGTCTATATCGGCCTGGTGCTGATCGGTTTCGCCGCCGGCGTGACCTTGCTCGGCGAGCGCGACCTGTTCAAGCCACGCTACTGGTCCATGCGCAAGGCCTGACGGCAACGCGGCGGTCCTGCATCGCCGCTCTTTCGATCATCACCGACAACAGAAACAAAAAGGCCGCTGACGTCAGACAGCGGCCTCTTTGTTTGAGCGTCGTTCAACCACCGAAGGCGAGCATTCCCATGGTGCTGATGCCAGGTGCGGTCCAGTCTGACCCTTTGCTCTCGACCTGGGTCATGCGCGGCTTGCGCTGCTCCAGCACGATATCCAGCGCGCGACTCGGCAAAATGTCGATGTCGTCGAAGGTGATGATCTGGCCAGGCTCGACGGCGCGTTTGAGCGCAGTCTTGCGCAGCAGACCGATCGGCACGTGATCCGGGTGCTCGGCCAGCTTGATCGCCTCGCCACGGAACTGGAAACCGCCGATGCCGCGCTCGATCAGCTCACCCGGCTTCATGGCACGCTTGGCGATGGCCGCAACGCCGAGGGTCGGTTCGGTCGAGTTGTTGAGCAGCACACCACCGCCATTCAGCACGCGGCGCACGGTCTTGCCCACTTCCAGCGAGCAGAGGTGGAACGGACGCACCAGCGTGTAGAACGGCCCGCGGCCCAGCTTGAAGTACTCGATTGCCTGCGCCTGATCCTCGTCGTGCCTGCCCACCAGGAACACGCCGCCGGCCGGGTAGCCGGAAGGATGACGTAGTCGACGATTGGCTGCCCTGCTCGCTCGGCCATCATGCCGAGCAGGCTGGCGCTGTCGTCCAGGTTGGTCGAGGCCAGCCCCTCCATGCCCTGACGGGTAATGGTGGCGCCCAGGCCGTTACCGATGATCACCTGCTCGATCTGCACCTTGGTGCCGTCGGTGAAGGACGTGGTCTGATCGACGCTGATCCCCTGTCGATTGGCCCAGTAGGCCATGTCTTCCGGCGACGGATCATGGTTCAGATAGCCCTTCATGTTGCCGTACACCAGCGGCTGAAAGCCCATCTGCAGCGCGTCTTCATGCAGGGCCGCAAGCGAACCTGGCTGGTCGCCCTCGGCTTCGGTGAGGAAACCCCTGCCAGCCAGGAAGGAGCCCGTGGTCACCTGCAGTTCGGCGTTGACCGTCACCACCTGCAAGCCCGCTTCGAAAGCGCGCTCGATGACTGAAGTCCCATGGAACACGTCACCGCTGCACTCGACAATCAGATCGGAATGATCGATCAGCTCGTCCAGCGAGTTGGTGAGGACGTCTGCCAACGGGAAGTCAGCCATCGTTGAGAGCGGTCGGCGTGTCAGGACGCGCGAGATTTCCATGTCCGGATAGTGTTTCTTGATTAACCGCACGAAGCCGCGGGCGATCATTCCGGTTCCGGAAACACCGATTTTCTTGATCTCTGAGGTAGGCATAAACTGAATCCATTCAATGGGCATCAGCGCTATGACAGCAGCTGAGCGAAAAGATTTTTGAAAAGCTGCCTATTTGCCACTTTTGCAGACTTCTCCACACCCGCGACGCTGAAGCCGGGCGGCATGCCTGAAAGTAGTTGTCTCGGAGGGTTCACGCTAATTGACGACGACGGGCGGTTTCGCACCAACCGATGGATTTCTGTCGCCAGAAAACGAAACGGCGAGTGCTATTGAAAGCCACTCGCCGTTTCGTCGTAGCAAGGCAGATCAGCCAAGCGAGGCGATGGCTGCCTCGTAGTTCGGTTCACTGCCGATCTCGTTGACCAGCTCGCTGTGCAGGACGCGATTCTGTTCGTCGAGCACGACTACCGCGCGAGCCGCGACCCCGGCCAGCGGGCCGCTGGCAATCGCTACGCCGTAATCCTTGAGGAACTCGGCACCGCGCATGGTGGACAGGTTGATGACATTCTCCAGCCCCTCGGCGCCGCAGAAGCGCTTCTGCGCGAACGGCAGGTCGGCGGAGATGCACAGCACCACGGTGTTTTCCAGGGCATTGGCCTGAGCATTGAACTTGCGCACCGAGGTGGCGCAGGTCGGTGTATCGATGCTCGGGAAGATGTTGAGAATCTTGCGCTTGCCGGCAAGGCTCGACAGCTCGACATCGGAAAGGTCAGCGCCCACCAGGCGGAACGCCTTGGCCTGCTGGCCGGCCTGGGGGAAGTCACCGGCCACTTGGATCGGTGTGCCTTTCAGGGTGATTTCAGTCATTTGCTTCGCTCCTCGATATGAACAGGCAATAAAAAAGGTCGTGGAACGCGCAGCTCCACGACCTGGGTGGTCGACACGGGCTTGTTCCTGTTGCACGACCGATGCAGCGCTGGCTGGCCTGCACCGGTCGCTATCGGACATCAGCTACGTGCGAAATATTCCTTGGTCAGCTTGACCACTACCGGACTCAGCAGCAACAGCGAAACCAGGTTGGGGATCGCCATCAGGCCGTTGAGGGTATCGGCCAACAACCAGGCGAAGTCGAGCTGGGCAATGGCGCCGAACGGCACTGCCAGAACCCAGATCACGCGGAACGGCCAGATGGCTCGCGTGCCGACCAGGAACTCCCAGCACTTCTCGCCGAAATAGCTCCAGCCAAGGATTGTGGTAAAGGCGAAGACCACCAGCGCGATAGTCAGGATGATGCCACCGATACCCGGCATGGCCGACTCGAAGGCTGCCGCGGACAGCGCCGCACCGCTTTCGCCGCTGGTCCAGACCCCGGTGCAGATGATCGCCAGGCCGGTCATCGAGCAGACGATGATGGTGTCGATGAATGTACCCAGCATGCCGATCATGCCCGAGCGCACCGAGCTGGTGGTGGTTCCGGCCGCCTGAGCGATACCAGCGGTACCAAGGCCCGCCTCGTTGGAGAAGATGCCGCGGGCAACACCGAAGCGAATCGCCGCCATGACCGCAGCGCCGGCGAAGCCACCGGTTGCGGCGATTGGCGTGAAGGCGTGGGTGAAGATCAGGTCGAATGCCGCCGGAATGGCCGAGGCATTGACTACCAGCACCACGGCAGCGGCGATCAGGTACGCCAGGCACATGAACGGTACGAGCGANGCGGCGACCACACCGATGCGGCGAATACCGCCGAGNATCACCAGGCCGACGATCACCATTGTGATCAGGCCGGTCGCCCACAGCGGNACCGAGAAGGTGGTTTCCANCGCGTGGGCCATGCTGTTGACCTGCACCATGTTGCCGATNCCGAANCCGGCCAGGCCACCGAAAATGGCGAAGGCGGTACCCAGCCAGATCCACTTCTTGCCCAGGCCGTTCTTGATCGCGTACATCGGGCCGCCAACGTGCTCGCCGCGGTCGTCNTTCTCACGGTAGTGGACCGCCAGTACGACTTCGCAGTACTTGGTGGCCATACCCACCAGCGCGGTGCACCACATCCAGAACAGCGCACCCGGCCCGCCGAGGAAGATGGCCGTGGCCACGCCTGCGATGTTGCCGGTACCCACGGTCGCCGCCAGCGAGGTCATCAGCGCCTGGAAAGGGCTGATTTCGCCAGTGGCTTCGTCACCCTTGGTGCGTCCGCGCCACATCAGCGCAAAGCCGGTCGGGATGCGGGTCAGCGGCATGAACTTGAGGAAGATCATCAGGAACAGACCGGTACCAAGGATCAGCACCAGCATGGGTGGGCCCCAGACGAGNCCGTTGACGCTATTGACGAGGTTATTCAGAAATTCCATTCGAGCACCTTATTTCTTATAGGCGAGTTCCCTCGCGTTAGGGTCGCGCTACCGTGGAGCCGTTGAAAAACATGACGCTTGTGGCGGTGGTTTTTCAGCGACCAGGTAACGGCGATTCCGATACGCCTCTGGAGCTTGCGCTGCGCTGAGGTCCGCGAGCGCTTTGCAAGACTCGTGCTAGAGCGTTGCGCGGTTATGACCGCGACGTTCGGAAGCGTGGATGCTACCACTGCATTCGCCCATTGGGCTCGGGGCAATCGCGCCAGATTCGATGATCGAATCGACGCGAAAACCAGACCGAACGGTCAGACCCCGACAGCTCGACTCAGTCGAGCCAGGAATGGCATNGAAAGCGAAATCAGCGTAGCCCAGTCTGGTGCGCCCGCCAGTGTGGATTGATGCAGTTTGGTGCGCCCGACCGATGAGAGCGCGAATGCTTCATCATGCCTCTGCGCCTCCTCGATCATGGCGCACCAGCGGTGTTCCGGCGCCGCGCAATCGATCAGAAGTCGCGGCGATAGAACAGGTCCAACGAGCTGGCCAATCCGCTGGCGGCTTCGAGGAAGATTCGCCGCGTCAGCTGATAGCGCAGCGCAATGGTATTCGACGGCTCGAACACGCCGACGCCATAGCGCAATGCCAGCCGTTCCGTCAGCCGCCCGGTAGCGACCACGCTGGTGCCAACGCCGGTGCCTTCGGTGTCCAGCTGGAAGTCCTGTATGCCCAGGCGCTGCGCCAGACCACCGGTGATGGACGAGCTACCCGCCAGGCCAAGGCCCAGCGCCGCCTGTGCCAGCAGGTTGCTGTCCCCGGTATCGGCACCCAGCGGTCGCCCCAGTACCAGATACGCCAGTGCCTGCTCCTGACTCATGGCAGGCTCGGAAAACACGTCGATGCGTGGCTGCTCGGCGCTGCCGGTGATGCGCAGGCCGGCGATCACATTCTCCGCATCGATACGGCGAATCGCCTCGATGTTGAGGAACGGCTGGCTGATCACGCCAGTGAACAGCAACTCGGCGCGGCGGATGGTCAGTCGCTGGCCGTAGGCTCGGTATCGGCCGTTCTTCAGCTGCAGCTCGCCACGTGCATCCAGGTTGTCGCCAATGTGCAGATAGCCGGCGAGATCGGCGGTCAGGCCGAAGCCGGAGAAGCGCAGGCGGTCCTGGCCCACCTCGACATCAATGTCCATCTTCACTGCCAGCGGGGTCGCCGGCTCCTCGGCTTCGCGGCCGATGATCACCGTGTCCTCGGAGACCTTGACCGTCGCCGGCGGTAACTCGCGAACCGTGATAGCTCCTCGCGGCACTTCGACCCGACCGCTGACCGCCAGGTCTTGCCCGCTGAGCACGATGCGCAGGTCGGGCTCGACTTCGAGGTCGGCGTAAGGCTCGACCACCACCGGCAGGCGACTGCCCTTGATCGCCAGATCCAGATCCAGTTCGTTCCGCCAGTCCAGCGAGCCGGCCAGACTGCCGCGTCCCTGCTCGCCGGCACGCCAGTTGCCGTCGATGTCCAGCCGCTCACCCTCGATCAGCATGCGCACCCGCAGGTCTTCGAACGTCGTCGGCAACTCGCTGCCGGCGATTTCACCTTCACTCAACAGCAGCTGGCCGTTGAGTGACGGCTGCTGCAGGGTGCCGGCCAGCTGGCCACTGCCGTTCAGTTCGCCGCGCAAACGCTCGACCATCGGCACGAATGGGCGCGCCACCGACAGATCGAGACCACTCAGGCGAAACTCGCCATCGATCGGCTTGGCCGCGGGCCGCGGATCGATCTGCAGCTGCACGTCAAGCTCGCCCAGCTCGCCGCCCAGAAAGCGCAGCTGGCTGTCGATCCGCTCCGGCAGCAGTCGGCTGTTCAGCACCAGGGTCTGATAGGGGAAGTCGTGCCACTCGTCCACATCGCGAATGCGCAGCACGCCGGGGCCGGCGTCCACCCGAACCCGGCCATTGGGCCCGCCAGCGGGAAGATCCAGTTCGATATCGGCATTCAGTTCGCCCTGCCAGCGGAAATCTTCGGGCAGATAGTCGGCCAGGGTCTGCAGTGAGAAATCGCGCAGGCGATAGCGAATCTGCGGCTCCGGCAGCAGACGCTGGTTCTCCGCGCAGAGGCTGGCGGGCCCGGAGCGCCAGCAATGCGCACCGAATTCCAGTCGGCCATCGGCGAAACGCTGCAGTGTGGCCGGCCGTTGCAGGGCCCAGTCTTGCTGCTGTGCGCTGAGCTCGCCGCGCGTCAGCCGGCCAAGCCAATCCTCACCGCGCAATCCACCATCGAAAGCCAGCGCCAGGTCGA
>JGI25321J50212_10003001_pt1 | contig 12123 bp, 11 predicted proteins | sample AutmiccommuBRH23_FD_50212 | JGI IMG/M metagenome (IMG submission 50212)
GATTACATTATGCTCGACGTTCCTAACCGCAAGCTCCATCTGGAGGTAGACGAAGATGAACTTGCCAGGCGAAAAGCGGCCTGGCAGCCCCCAAAACCCCATACAGACCGCGGCTATGTAAATCTCTATATGCGGACGGTACAACAATCCCATTTAGGAGCCGACCTCGATTTTCTGGTCGGCAAATCGGGCGATAAAGTAAACCGGGATGCCCACTAACAAAAACCAACCAGCATGACTGCCATTATCTTATTGCTTATAAGTGTCCTGTTAATTATCCTATTAACTGCTAAGTTTAATGTACACCCTTTCCTGGCGTTGCTGGGAGCGGCTTTGTTCTTCGGCCTCTTTTCGAGTATGGATATGGATACCATTATCCAGTCTGTTAATGACGGCTTTGGCGTTACGCTGGGAAAAATCGGGATCGTCATTGTCCTTGGGGTTATTATCGGTGCCTTCCTGGAACATTCGGGCGGCGCTTTTAAACTGGCGGAGATTATCCTGGGCATCATCGGAAGGAAACGCGTGCATGCCGCTATGGGCATCGTTGGATTTATCGTGTCTATCCCGGTTTTTGCCGATAGCGGGTTCATCATTCTAAACCCTTTGAACAAGAGCCTTAGCAAAAGGGCCAAACTATCCATTGTGGGTACGGCCACTGCCCTGATCCTGGGCCTTATGATCACCCATGTACTGGTACCCCCTACCCCCGGTCCCATTGCGGCGGCCGGGATAATCGGGGCCGATGTTGGCCTCGTGATGCTTATAGGGCTGGTCATCGGGGCCATCTCTTTGATCCCGACTATCTATTATTGCAGGAAAATGGGCGCACGGTATTATATAGACCCCAACCCCGAGATCACAGAAGAAGAGATCAGCGAAAAGATAAAGCAGGCTCCGGGGGCCTTTAAATCTTTCCTGCCCATCCTGATCCCCATCCTCCTCATAGTAGGAAAATCCCTGATGGATTTTAACCTTGCCGAAGGGCAGGAACCGGCAGGTTGGGTAAAAGTCCTGTCATTTTTGGGATCTCCGGTGATCGCCTTGATCATTGGGATGCTGCTTTCTTTTCTCTTGCCCAAAAAATTCGACAAGCAAATGCTTTCAACCACCGGCTGGGTGGGCAAGGCCATGGGCGATGCCTCCAACATCATCCTGATAACAGGCGCCGGGGGAATTTTTGGCACCATCCTGCAAAACAGCGGGATTGCCACCACTCTGGCCGATACGCTTTCCGGGGCAAACCTCGGGATCTGGCTGCCGTTCCTCCTCTGCGCCGCCATCAAAACTGCCCAGGGATCGTCAACCGTGGCCCTGATTACCACCGCCTCCATCATCGCACCCCTGCTTATGACCCTCGGGTTTGAGACTGCCATAGACAAAGCCCTGGTGGTATCGGCAATCGGCGCCGGCGCCATGGTAGTTTCCCACGCCAACGACAGTGGGTTCTGGATCCTTACCCAGTTTTCGGGGATTGATGTTAAAACAGGTTATAAGGTTTATACGCTCGGGACATTACTTGTGGGGACTTTTGCCGCCCTTTTGGTATTCCTGGCCACTTTTATTTTGTGAAGCAGGAAGTATGAAGAAGTACGAAGTACAGTAGCCAGTAGGCAGTTGGCAGTTGGCAGTCATGAAGCAAAGCGTAGCTCGCTTCATGATGTAGGCAGGATTTGGTGTATGTGTGGATTTGTGTATTTGGTTATCAGGAGGTAATAATGTGATTTTGGCAACAGCAGCGGAACACGGAACCCAGAACACGGAACCCAGAACCAACGCGCTTTGAACGTTGAACATTGAACATTGAACTTTGAACCCAAGCGATTTGCGATTAACAAAGATTGAGATGCCTGAAAGTTTTGCAAAGAGTTCCCCCGCCCTTTTGCTGCTTGCGGTTTTAATAATGGCGGTGATGATTTCCTGCGACCGCGGACCTTCCCCCCCGCTCAGCCCGGACGAGGCCCTCCGGTCCTTTGTGCTGGCCGACCCCGATCTGAAAATGGAACTGGTTGCGGCCGAACCCCTCGTTCAGGATCCGGTAGCCATCGCTTTCGATGCCGGTGGCAGGCTATGGGTGGTAGAAATGCTCTCATTTATGCGCGACATTGACGGCAGCGGGGAAAAAGACCCCATAGGCCGGGTTTCGGTGTTGTTTGATGACGACGGGGACGGCCAAATGGACCGCAGCCGGGTCTTCCTCGATAGCCTGGTGCTTCCCAGGGCGATCGGCCTGGTTGATGGCGGTGCCCTGATCGCAGAAAATATCCCCCTCTGGTATGCGGAAGATACGGATGGCGATTTCAGGGCCGACAGGAAAACGCTGATCGATTCAACCTATGGGGGCAGCGGGATGCCCGAACACTCGGCCAACGGCCTTTGGATGGGCCTGGACAACTGGATCTACAACGCTAAATCCAAATTCCGTTATCGCAGGATTCAGGGCGAATGGGTCAGGGAAGAAACCGAGTTCAGGGGGCAATGGGGCATTGCCCATGACAATGCCGGGAGGCTCTTCTACAACTACAACTGGTCGCAACTCCATGCCGACCTGGTCCCCCCGAACAGCCTTCAGGATAACGCGCACCATATCCCCAAAAGCGGGATAGACCACGGACTTACCCTGGACCGGGCCATTTACCCGATCCGCAGCAATACCGCGGTCAACCGGGGGTATGTCCCGGGGACCCTCTCTGAAGCCGGCATGCTCCTGGAATTCGCTTCCGCCTGTGGCCCCCTGGTATACCGGGGCGACGCCCTCCCCCCTGCCTACAACGGCGATGCCTTTGTGTGCGAACCTACCGCGAACCTCATCAAACAGAACAACATTATAGAAGACGGGTTTATGCTTAGCGCTGCGGCTGTCTATCCCGACAAGGAATTCCTGGCTTCCTCTGACGAGCGTTTCCGGCCGGTCTCCCTGGCCTCAGGCCCTGACGGGGCTTTGTATGTAGTGGATATGTACAAAGGCATCATCCAACACGGGCCCTATATGACCGATTACCTTCGGGAAGTAACACTGAGCCGAAAACTGGATAAACCTATCAATATGGGCCGTATCTGGCGGATTACATCTGCCGTCGGCCAGCATAACAGCAGGCCTGATCTCGGGAAGCTTCAACCCGCTGAACTGGTTTCCCAACTTGAAAGCCNCAATGGCTGGACCCGCGACCAGGCGCAACGCCTGCTTGTGGAAAAAGGCGGCATCCCGGTGCTGGAACCCTTGAAGGAAATGGCCTCTTCTGGAAAACCTTTGGGGCAATTACACGCACTATGGACCCTGGAAGGCATTGGGGTGGAAGAGCCCGGGGCTTACCTTCCCGGCCTGGCGTCTGAAGACCCTGTTGTGGCCCAGGCAGCCTTGAGGATCCTCGAAGCTATCAGCAAGCGCAAACCCAGGGTCCATAAGGAGCTGGAACGGTTTATAGCGGAACAGTACGAGGAAGCCCCTCCCCTGCTTCAAATGCAGATGATCCTTGCCTCCGATGAAATTTCCCCTGGTATCGCGCTGGAGAAGACCAGGAAGTTCTTACAGACTTACGGGGAATTGCCGGTAGCAAGGGATGTGGCCATGAGCAGCCTCGAAGGTCGGGAAATGGACATGTTGCTGCAATTACTGCCTGCAGAGGGAGCAGGCAACCCCGGTCAGGGCAGGGAGATTTTTATGGAAATGCTGGCAACCGCCATCACAACTTCAGGGAAGACAGATGATATTAGCCGGCTGCTCGCCATGCTCGAAACAAGTCGCGGCCAGGGCCAGGCATGGGTGGCGAATGCCATCCTTCACGGGATGCTGAATGCCGGGCAAGTTGACGGGGCCCCGGCGATTGTATTAGCTGGAAAGCCCGGGGTCTTCAACCAGCCTGACCCCGAGCGACAACCTTTACTGGCACAGCTGGAGCAGCGTTTTACCTGGCCCGGCAAGCCTGCGGCCCCTGAAGTTGAACAATCGGAAACCTTCGAAATAGATGCGGCGGTAATGGCAAACGGGCGACGGCAATACCTTAACCTTTGTGCCAGCTGCCACGGAACCCAGGGCGAGGGCATGAGCCGTTTTGCCCCACCACTCCAGCATTCCGAATGGGTAAACGGCGAAGACTACAAACTAGCGATGATCCTGTTGCACGGGATGGAAGGGCCGGTAACAGTAAACGGGAAGGAGTACGATATTCCGGATATCCTGCCCAGTATGCCGTCTTTCTCAACCTTGCAGGATCAGGATATAGCCGCGATTGCCACTTATATCCGTAATTCCTGGGGGCATTCGAATCCTGCCGTCAGCGGAAGGCTGGTTGGGGGCGTCCGCTTCCGGACACAGGGCAAAATCCAACCCTGGAAAGCCGGGGAACTCGATACCCTGCAATTCAGCCTGCAATAGGCAGCCCAGCCTTCAGCTACCTTCGGCGGCATTAAAATTTTACCCCATTGCGGCAAGATTCCCGGCCGGGATGGGTTATTTTCTTGAGTCAAAAGGAATTATCTTTTTTCACTATGGAGGAAAGTCATACAACCACAAAATTTAAAATCAGGGATTTACCCGGCTTGTTAGCTCAAACCTTTAAGAACTGGATGGCATCAAATCCATGGCGGCTGGGCGCGGTGGTAGCCTATTACGCCGTACTGGCGCTGCCGGGATTACTGGTAATTATCATCAATTTTGTTGGGGCCATATGGGGTGTCGAAATCGTTCAGGGCGAACTGATCAATGAGATTTCCCAGAACATAGGGCCGGATACCGGAGAGGCCATCAGGGAAATGGTTAAAGAAACCCAGCAGCAGGATAAAAATATGATTTCCACCATCCTGGGCATCGCGATACTTATTTACGGGGCAACAGGGGTTTTCTATCAACTTCAACTATCACTGAATAAAATCTGGAAAATCCCGGAATCCCCGGGCCCGGGCTACCTTAAAATGCTAACCGACCGCGCCCGCGGCTTCGCCTTTATCCTTGCGCTGGGCTTCCTATTGCTTATTAGTTTTATTATTACCGCGGCTATTTCGGTGCTGAACAACTATCTTCATAACCTGTTTCCCGACTTAGTGATCTATATCGCCTATATCCTGGACTTTGTTTTCTCTATTGGTATCATTACCGTATTGTTCGCACTGATCTTTAAATACCTCCCGGATGCCAGAATCCGCTGGAAGACGGTTTGGAAAGGCGCTTTCCTTACCGCCCTGCTCTTTTTTTTAGGAAAGTTCCTCATGGGGCTTTATTTCGGGGAGGCCAATCCTGGAACAACCTACGGGGCGGCCGGAACCATAGTGCTTATCCTGCTTTGGGTTTCCTATTCCAGTATGATCCTTTTCTTTGGGGCAGAGTTCACAGGCGTGTATGCCGAAAAGTATGGGTTGGGAATCGATCCGGAAGTAAGGGGTTACAAAAATGAATCAGGGAAGAACTAAAATGGTGCCCTGCCCGTACCCGGGAACAAGCTGCAACCTTTGCCCGCAAGATGGGGCATACGGGAATGACGGTTTCGGAAATGTTTTCAGTCGGTTTTGTTTTCTTCGATTTTCTTGTCTATATACCCGAAAACACTGTTGATGAGAACAACCAGCACGGTCAGGAAGGCAAGCTCGCCGTACATGGATACAGCTGCCAGGCAGCCGGCCCCCGCGCTGCACCAGATTGTGGCTGCCGTTGTAAGGCCCTCGATCTTGTTTGATTTCTGCAGGATCGCGCCACCGCCCAGGAAGCCTACGCCTATGACTACCTGGCTTAAGACGCGGGTAATGTCGGCCCCCGCCTCTCCCCGGAAACGAAGGGATATTGCAACAAACACGGCTGCCCCTATTGCGACCAGCATATTGGTCTTGAGCCCAGCCTGCTTGCCCTTGAATTCGCGCTCCAGGCCTATACAAAGGCCGGAAGCCATAGCCAGCCCTATCTGAACAGCGAATTGCTTCAGGGGAGCCATGTCAAATGAAAGTAGTTCCGGTAGCATATACGTTCATTTAATAGGAGCCGGGCTACGGCCTATGAATAGATTATTAAAGCATACTCCCCGCGCCTTTCTGAAGGGGCAGCGGTTATTCAGGGCATGAGGCTGTCGTGTATGGCCTTCACGGAATCTTCCTGCAGGCTGTCCCGTTCTGCAACCGTACTATCGGGCCCTGCCAGAGTCCGTGCCTCCTCCATGCTCTCTTCTACCTGTTCCCTGATGGCCGCATCTTTGACGTTTCCATCAGGAAGGGGCCGTGGCTGTTTTTCACGGCATGAAAAAACCACCAAGGCCAGCACTAAAAAGCCCAGGGAAAGCCTCCTTTTTAGTTTCATTATAAGTTGTGTGTTTTCCATATTTAAAATTGATATACCCCTATCGGATTCGTTTGCTCTAACCCTTAAAAATTTGACCTGAAAGGCAGGTGCATAGCCATGTGAAAGACAGCTATAAAAATTTTCAGCAGCCAATTCTTTCTGGTTAATTATCCATTGGAAAGCGATCATCAAAAAGGCAGGGCTGTACTAGTTTTAATAACATATAGAAATGCAAAAACAAAAGCCATGCCCGATAAAAGGATAAAGAACGAAGAACAGTATGAAGCCCTTAGGGATAAGGGTTACAGTAAAAGAAAATCAGCCCGGATTGCAAACACCCCCGATTCCGGTAAAAAGGGGGGATCTGCAAGCCCATATGAAGACTGGTCCAGGGACAGTCTCTATGAAAAAGCTAAAAAAGTGGGTATTGAAGGCCGCTCTTCCATGAATAAAAAAGAACTTATAAAAGCCCTGCGGAACAGCTAACCCACCTAAGATCCATCCATGGCCTTTTAAAATGCAGTATTTCCTTTTTGGAGCCATTAAGGCCATATAAACATGACTCGAAAAAAACCAGGGCGCGATTTTCATATCCACCTGCTCCATACCCCCGAAAGGGTTATTGAGTATCTGGACCTTGTTTATGTTGCGGAAAATAATTTCTGTATTTCCCGTAAAAAACAAGGACGCGGGTTTAGCTACCTGAAAAACGGCAAACGGATAAAGGACAGCAAACAGCTGTCCCGCTTCAGGCAACTCGTCATTCCTCCGGCCTGGCGCGATGTTCGCATTACAGATTGCGCCAATGGCCATCTGCAGGCTACAGGTTACGATGACAAGGGCAGGAAACAATACCTGTACCATCCGTTATGGCAAAAGGTAAGGAACCAGTCCAAGTTTTACAAGATGGCTGCTTTCGGGAAAAAGTTACCTGCCATCAGGAAAAGGATAAGCNCCGACCTTGACCAGAAGGGATGGCCGAAAACCAAAGTGCTCGCCCTTATCATCCGGCTGATGGAAACTACCTATATCCGGGTGGGCGGGACCCAGTACGCAAGGGAAAACAATTCCTACGGGCTTTCCACCATGCGAAAAAAGCACGTAACCTATGAAAATGGCAGTATTCAGTTTGAATTCAAAGGGAAGAAAGGGATTTCACACTGCGTTGGCCTGGAAGATAAAAAACTGATCCGGCTGGTAAGGCAGTGTGAAGAAATCCCGGGATGGAAACTGTTCCAGTATTACGAGGAAGATGGCGAAAAACACAGCATAGACAGCGGCATGGTTAATGAATACCTGCATGCTGCCAGCGGGGAATATTTCACCGCCAAGGATTTCAGGACCTGGTCTGGGTCACGGATATTCTTTGAAACTTTGGCAACAGCGAAAGGCCACAGCGACCCCGAGGAACGAAACCAGATCATCCTGCAGGCGTTGGACAAGGTTGCCGCAGAGTTGGGAAACACCCGCTCCACCTGCCGGAAATACTATGTTCACCCGGTACTGATCAGTGACTATGAAGCAAGCGGCCTGGAAGGAGCATTTGAAGCAGTAAAGAAAAAGAAGGATTCCACATATTTTTCGGCGACCGAGAAAGTGCTGCTTAAATTATTTTCCCGCTACCAGCCGGAACATGGGGTATAACGCTGGATACAAAATTTTAACACAGGTAAGCAGTGTTAAATGTTTCAAAAAATTAGCTTTCAGACCAAAGTTTTATTTATCTTTAGGTAATCATATTTAAGGGTGCTTTCAGTTAAATGGAGGCTGAGATTATACCTTTAGATTGGATGGGTAATGCCACCCAAGATAAATATGATAAGCAAAGGGAATGCATAATGTCACCATTATCATTCCCTTTGTCCTTTTCAGGTATTACCTGTCGCCTGATAATCCACTACTATAAGACCTCCCATTTTACTTTCCTGAAAAGGGCTTATGATTCAGCCGCAGGATTTGCCGGGGCCTATGGGTTAAATCGGTCATAAACTTCCAATTTGGGTTTCCTGCAGGAATGGTTTTTTGTAATTTACTGCCGGTGCCAGGCCTATGGGCATGGCGTGCAATAATAATGAACCCCAGAGAACCATGATACACGACAGCTGGAGCAGTTTTTCGGTACAGGACCTTGATGCGGCGGAAAAGTTTTACAGCCAGATACTCGGAATCCGGGTAAACAGGCTGGATATGGGTATTTTGGAACTGCTTCCCCCGGGGGGCAACAAGGTTTGGATATATCCCAAGGATGACCATCAGCCGGCCACCCATACCGTGCTGAACCTGATAGTGGATAATATGGATAAGGAAGCCGACCGCCTGTTCGGGCTTGGGATAAAGTTTGAACGCTACCCGGGATTTGATATGGATTCCCGGGGCATTTGCCGTTCCGAAAACGGCCTGACCATCGCCTGGTTTAAAGATCCTTCTGATAATATCATTGGTATAATTAAGGGGCCACCGACTGCGTGAAGGCATTCAAATTCAAATTCAAAAACAAACGCAAGAAAATTCAAGTTCAAGCGCAAGCTTGCCGGCTGAAGGCGGGTTCAAGTTCAGGGCTGCCTGGGTCGCGGCAAGTTCTCCCTGCAAACTTCATGTTAAGTGGCCTATAGATACACACCCCTTGGTCCCCTCTTTTTAGAGGGGAAAACATTGAATCAAACTCTTTAACTAAAATATAGCAGGGCACAAAACCTCCCTCCTAAAAAGGAGGGACTGAGGGAGGTGTAGGCCGAATGCCGGGGAATATCCGTAATAGCGACCTACTCCAGCATGTAAATCAACCCTCCACCCAAATCAAATTCAAACTCAAATACAAAAGCAAAAGGGGTTTCAAGTACAAGTGCAAGATCAAGTGCAAGCAGGGCAAATTCCAAATAACAAATCACAAATTTCAAACTGGTCCAGTTCCCTGCCAAGGAGAGCCTATGCAGAATTCCATAACGCCGCGCTGAACCCTTTTGTAAAAGGCAGCTGCTTCAACCCNGGCTCAATGTTCTAATCCTGTCTTCAAATCAACGAATCAACCCATCAACCCATCAACCCTCCTACGCCAAGGCTTCGGTGGGCAGGTAAATCAACCTTAGGAAGAGTCAAGTGCAAGATCAAGCCTGGCGGCCGAAGGCGGGATCAAGTACACAAATTTCTGTAAGTGGTACTTCGAATCAACCCAGCAGTAAAAGGTAACGGCATCAACTATTGCCCGAGGCAAAACCTTTTTCACAACTCGAAATTATAGCCCGATTCGAGCAGTCGTTTATAATTCTCACTGTTGAATTCGTAGAGGAAGGCGCCTTTTTTGGAGCCCGATTTGTCTTTTTCATCAAGCTTTGTAAGCACATTCAGGGAAAGGATTTTTTTCCGGAAATTCCTGGGATCGAGTTTTTTCTGGTAAATGGCCTCATACAGGCTTATCAGTTGGGGCAAGGTAAATTTTTCGGGAAGGAGTTCAAACCCTATTGGCTGATAACGGGCCTTTCGCCTTAGTTCGGTGAGGGCGTCGCGCACCATCTGGTCGTGGTCCAGGCAGAGCGGAGGCAAATCATCTAGCCTGTACCAGTACGCCCCGTGTTCCTCCACCAGTTCCCTGTCGTACTCCCCAATGCGGATAAGGGCATACTGGGCCACCGAAATACATCGGTAACCAGGGTCCCTGTCTGCGGCACCATAAGTTTTCAATTGTTCAAAAAATACATACTCCAGGCCTGTTATCTCTTCAAGGATCCGTTGGGCCGCGCTGTCTACATCCTCAGCAAGGGTAACAAAACTTCCAATGAGGGACCAGGCGCCTTTATCGGGTTCCGCCCTCCTGGGATAGATCAGCAATTTAAGTTCATCCGAAGAAAACCCGAAAACGATACAGTCTGTGGCCACATACATCTTATCGTTGCCGGAATAGTAATCTAATGTTTGCATTTTAATACTTTCACTTCGCCAATGGGCAATTTTTGCCACTATATTAGGTATTTAAAGTTATATTTTTAACACTAATATAATAAGCGTATTAAAAACATTTAATTTACTGGTTTAAATTATACNGGNAGAATTCATCAGCCTTGCTGTCCTACCATTCAGGAAATAGTTTTAATATATTGAATGACAGTGACTTGAAGTGTATTACCCCGGCAGGATCACCTCATAGGGAAGTATATAGATTACCAGGGTGGCAACGTGCTACAGGGTAATTACTATACTAACCCATAGCGGATAAGTTTAAGGGTTATTACCGATTCCGATTCCCGGATGTTCCACTTTTTAAACGGCGGGGAAAGGGGTTACTTTTCAGGATCAGTCTCTTCGGCGGCCTCGGCCAGGGGATGGTCTGTATCGCCAAGCCCCACAATTTTAATGATGCTTCGGACGGTATCGTAAAGCATGATGACCACCATGATGAGCGCGGCGCTCAGGACACTTGAAATTGCCAGGGAGAAGTAGTAAATGATATTAAACCAGTTGGCAGGGACATTTTCGGATTCCGTGATAGGCAGGTTAAAGAGGAGGAATGCCATAACCGCAGCTATGAACACTGCGGTATCCACTTTCGCGATATGAATAACATTGATATAGTGGTCTTTTTTGAGTTTGGAATCAGCCGCCGCACTGATACTGAGCAGGGTGAGTAATAATGCCAGAATGGTGGCCGAGGCCAGGGCGATGGTATTACACAGGGTATTCAGGCCCGAAATGGAATTCTTGATAAGTACTTTGGCCTCGTAGCCACTGAGTTTACCCATCAGGAAGGTCCCGAGCAGGATCACGAACAAAGAGATGAGCCCCCCTATAATGGCACGTTTGGAATATCTGCTTAACGACATGGTTTGTTACTTAATCCTTTCATCCGGATACACCCCGGCAGTTCCGGGCATAAGGGGGCAGGCAGCGAATTTCCGAGCCTGCGGATGAAAAAAGGACATGATTAGAGGGAATATAGGGGTTATAGGGCATGAAGGTTAACTATAAACCCCGGAGTTTTGATTCATTAGCGGCAGCGGGAAGAAACGGCTGTAAAATGGCCATCCGGCAATTGGGGGAAAGGATTGTAATGGCCCTTGTGTGGCCAATAGCCGGTCGTTTCAAAATATCAAAAGAAAGAATGGGTTATTTCTAATAAACTTTCTTAATTTTGCCCTCGCGTTTCAGACCAGGTTCTGTTCGGATTCCGGAATGCCCAAAGTATTTCGGGACAGAATTTTTCAAGTTTGGAATTAGGAATTTGGGGAGCCGGCTGGTAAGGCAGGTTTATGTATTGAAATTAAAATATTGGGTGATGATGCCAGCGCACCAGCTGGCCCCTCGTTGCAAAAGATCCACTGGATCTTTTGCGGTCACTCGGTCCCGGGATGTGGCGCAGTCTGGTAGCGTACGCGCATGGGGTGCTAATTATTTTAATTGTAAATCAACTACATACAATTAATTTTCACAATATTTGCACATGAATGAAGATTTAAATGGCAAATAACTCAATTATTAAAGCGAGCAGATTGAGTGCTAGACCCACTAAAATAAATCTCCCTCCCCATTTGTTTAAAACATCACGTGCTTCCCTTCTAAATTGACTTTTTCGTAAATCGTCTTCCTCTTCTTCTATTCTATCTAAATTGCTACCTCTCGCTATAATATTCAAGGCATTTGGCGCTGAATTTGAAAGATTTAACCATGTACCTATACCCGTAAAAATGTTGCCTGAAATTAATAATACAATTATCATAGCATTCACGTAAGTTAAATGCGCATTTAACGATAGTCGCACAATACTTAAATGATAAGAGTGCGTTTTTAATTGTTAATAAAGAAAATAAGTCCTCCGGTTATTACGAACGAAGTATCACTTATTATCTCTAAATTTAATGTTTAATTTTCCT
>JGI25321J50212_10003013_pt1 | contig 12089 bp, 12 predicted proteins | sample AutmiccommuBRH23_FD_50212 | JGI IMG/M metagenome (IMG submission 50212)
ATCTCCATCAACTACCTGGCCCAGGCGCTCAAGCGTCCGGAAAACTTCTGCGGCATGCACTTCTTCAACCCGGTGCACATGATGCCGCTGGTGGAAGTGATTCGTGGCGAGAAGACCAGCGAAGTGGCTATCGCAACCACCGTTGCCTACGCCAAGAAAATGGGCAAGAGCCCGGTCGTGGTCAACGATTGCCCGGGCTTCCTGGTCAACCGCGTGCTGTTCCCGTACTTCGGCGGCTTCGCCCGCGCCATCGCCCACGGTGTCGACTTCGTTCGCGCCGACAAGGTGATGGAGAAGTTCGGCTGGCCGATGGGCCCGGCCTATCTGATGGACGTCGTCGGCATGGACACCGGCCACCACGGCCGTGACGTGATGGCTGAAGGCTTCCCGGATCGCATGAAGGACGACACCCGCACGGCTGTCGACGTCATGTACGAGGCCAACCGCCTCGGCCAGAAGAATGGCAAGGGCTTCTACGCCTATGAGATGGACAAGAAGGGCAAGCCGAAGAAGGTCGTCGATGCCCAGGCTTACGAGCTGCTCAAGCCTATCGTTGCCGAGACTCGCGAGCTGTCCGACGAGGACATCATCAACTACATGATGATCCCGCTGTGCCTGGAAACCGTGCGCTGCCTGGAAGACGGCATCGTCGAGACCGCTGCCGAAGCCGACATGGGCCTGATCTATGGCATTGGCTTCCCACCCTTCCGTGGTGGTGCGCTGCGCTACATCGATTCGATCGGCGTCGCCGAGTTCGTCGCGATGGCCGACAAGTACGCCGACCTGGGCCCGCTGTACCACCCGACCGCGAAGCTGCGCGAGATGGCTGCCAACGGCCAGCGCTTCTACGGTTAATCGAGGGAGAGAGAATTCATGAGCCTGAATCCAAGAGATGCAGTCATCGTCGACTTCGGTCGCACCCCGATGGGGCGCTCCAAGGGCGGCATGCACCGTAATACCCGCGCTGAAACCATGTCCGCACACCTGATCGACGGCGTGCTGGCGCGCAACCCGAAGATCGACCCGGCCGAAGTCGAGGACGTGATCTGGGGCTGCGTGAACCAGACCCTCGAGCAGGGCTGGAACATCGCCCGCATGGCTTCGCTGATGACGCGTATCCCGCACACCAGCGCCGGCCAGACCGTGAGCCGCCTCTGCGGTTCGTCCATGAGCGCCCTGCACACTGCCGTGCAGGCCATCCAGACCAACAACGGTGACGTGTTCGTCATCGGTGGTGTGGAGCACATGGGCCACGTCAGCATGATGCACGGCGTCGACCCGAACCCGCAGCTGTCGCTGTACGCCGCCAAGGCGTCCGGCATGATGGGCCTGACTGCCGAAATGCTCGGCAAGATGCACGGCATCACCCGCGAGCAGCAGGATGCCTTTGGTGAGCGTTCGCACCGCCTGGCGCACAAGGCCACGCTGGAAGGCAACTTCAAGGATGAAATCATCCCGATGGAAGGCTACGACGAGGACGGCTTCCTCAAGGTCTTCGATTACGACGAAACCATCCGTCCGGACACCACCCTGGAAAGCCTGGCTGCGCTGAAGCCTGCGTTCAACCCGAAGGGCGGCACCGTGACTGCAGGTACTTCCTCGCAGATCACCGACGGCGCGTCCTGCATGATCGTCATGTCCGCCCAGCGCGCCAAGGATCTCGGCATCCAGCCGTTGGCCGTGGTTCGCGCCATGGCACTGGCTGGTGTCGACCCGGCAATCATGGGTTACGGCCCGGTGCCGTCCACCCAGAAGGTGCTCAAGCGCGCCGGTCTGACCATGGACGACATCAGCCACGTCGAGCTGAACGAAGCCTTCGCTGCACAGGCCCTGCCGGTGCTCAAGGACCTCAAGCTGCTCGACAAGATGGAAGAGAAGGTCAACCTGCACGGCGGCGCGATCGCCCTGGGTCACCCGTTCGGCTGCTCCGGTGCGCGTATCTCNGGCACCCTGCTGAACGTGATGAAGCAGAACAACGGTACGATTGGTATCGCCACCATGTGTATCGGTNTGGGCCAGGGGATCAGTACGGTCTTCGAACGCGTCTAACAGACAGATGCAAATGACTGCGCTAGGCTGACAGCCAATCTCGCGACTGAGCGGGAATATGATTGTCAGCCGGTGCATGGAAGCCGGGGCCTGGTGCCCCGGTTTTTCTTTTTTGTATTTGTGTGGAGGTAGGCATGCAGTTGCAGCCGGGGCGTTATCGCCATTACAAGGGGCCGGAATATCGCGTGTTCGCTGTTGCGCGGCACTCCGAGACCGAGGAGCCGGTGGTGTTCTACCAGGCGCTGTATGGGGAACGTGGACTCTGGGTGCGCCCGTTGTCGATGTTCATCGAGACTGTCGAAGTCAACGGCGAAACGGTCCCGCGTTTCGCATTGATCGAAGCCGAAACGAGCGTTTTCGAAGGTTGAGCTGGCTAGCGGCCACCAGGTCCGCGCTTGACCTCACCTCCATCGCCACTATATATAGCGGTGCTTTTCAGACAGAGCTTAAACCTTGCTGTTCGCTGGATGGCATCGGACGGCTGCTCTGATTCGCACCAGGCGGAGCCGGGCAGGGCGATTTTTCTGTCAGGTCGGCCCGTTCGCAAAACGCGCACTAACGTACGCTGATGCCTTGCCGTTTAGCGCCGGTGCGGGTATTCAAACTGTCGGAGGCGCNGCCTCTGTTCACCTCTAGATTCAGGAACTCTCCTCTCCATGGGTAAATCGCTGGTCATCGTGGAATCACCGGCCAAGGCCAAGACAATCAACAAGTATTTGGGCAACCAGTACGTGGTGAAGTCGAGTATCGGCCATATCCGCGACCTTCCTACCAGCGGCTCTGCCAACAAGGAGCCGGTCAAGCGCGGCAAGGCTGCGGCCGCCGAAGCGCCTGCGCTGTCGCCGAAGGAGAAGGCCAAGCGTCAACTCATAACCCGCATGGGGGTCGACCCGGAGCACGGCTGGAAGGCCAAGTACGAGATCCTGCCCGGCAAGGAAAAGGTCATCGAGGAACTGCGCCGTCTGGCCAAGGAAGCCGACACCATCTATCTCGCGACCGACTTGGATAGAGAGGGGGAGGCCATCGCCTGGCACCTGCGCGAGTCGATTGGCGGCGACGACAGCCGTTACAAGCGCGTGGTGTTCAACGAGATNACCAAGAAGGCGATTCAGGAGGCTTTCTCCAAGCCTGGCGAACTCGATCTGAACCGGGTCAACGCACAGCAGGCGCGTCGTTTCCTCGATCGGGTGGTTGGCTACATGGTGTCGCCGCTGCTCTGGGCGAAGATCGCCCGCGGGCTTTCCGCCGGCCGAGTGCAATCGGTAGCGGTGAAGCTGGTGGTCGAGCGCGAGCGTGAGATTCGCGCCTTCGTTCCGGAAGAATACTGGGAAGTTCACGCGGACCTGGCGAATGCGCAGCAGGCCAAGGTGCGTTTCGAGGTCGCGCGTGAGAACGGCGAAGCCTTCAAGCCGCTGAACGAAGCCCAAGCCACCGCTGCACTGGAGAAACTCAAGGGCGCGCAGTACAGCGTCAGCAAGCGCGAAGACAAGCCGACGAGCAGCAAGCCCTCGGCCCCCTTCATCACTTCGACCCTGCAGCAGGCGGCGAGCAATCGCCTCGGCTTCGGTGTGAAGAAGACCATGATGATGGCTCAGCGCCTGTACGAAGCCGGTTACATCACCTACATGCGTACCGACTCGACCAACCTTTCCGCTGACGCGATCAGTATGGTGCGCGGCTTCATCGAGAGCGAGTTCGGCGACAAGTACCTGCCGGAAAAACCGAATGTCTATTCGAGCAAAGAAGGCGCGCAGGAAGCGCACGAGGCGATTCGCCCGTCCGACGTCAACCTGCGCCCGACCCAGCTTTCGGGCATGGAACGCGATGCCGAGCGTCTGTACGAGCTGATCTGGCGCCAGTTCGTAGCCTGCCAGATGCCGCCGGCACAGTACCTGTCCACCAGCGTGACCGTCGCTGCCGGCAATTTCGAACTGCGCGCCAAGGGCCGCATCCTGAAGTTTGACGGTTACACCAAGGTCATGCCGCAGCAGAGCAAGGCCGGTGAGGATGACGTGTTGCCGGAGATGAACAAGGGCGACGACATGAAGCTGCTCAAGCTCGACCCGAGCCAGCACTTCACCAAGCCGCCAGCGCGCTACTCCGAAGCCAGCTTGGTCAAGGAGATGGAGAAGCGCGGTATCGGCCGGCCGTCCACCTACGCCGCGATTATCTCGACCATCCAGGACCGCGGCTACGTCTCGCTGCACAACCGCCGTTTCTATTCGGAGAAGATGGGCGACATCGTCACCGAGCGCCTGTCCGAGAGCTTCAACAATCTGATGGACTACGGTTTCACCGCCGGCATGGAAGAGCATCTGGACGACGTCGCCCAGGGTGAGCGCGACTGGAAGCACGTACTGGACGAATTCTACGGTGACTTCCGCAAGAAGCTCGAGGTTGCCGAGGCCAGCGAGAACGGCATGCGTGCCAATCAGCCGACCGTGACCGATATCCCGTGCAAGGTCTGCGGTCGGCCGATGATGATCCGTACCGCTTCCACCGGCGTGTTCCTCGGTTGCTCCGGCTACAGCCTGCCGCCGAAGGAACGCTGCAAGTCCACCGTCAACCTGGTTCCGGGCGACGAGATCGCTGCCGATGACGAGGGCGAGTCCGAGTCTCGCGTGCTGCTTGGCAAGCACCGCTGCCCGATCTGCAGTACCGCGATGGATGCCTATCTGCTCGACGAGACGCAGAAGCTGCATATCTGCGGCAACAACCCGGATTGCTCGGGTTATGAGATCGAGAAAGGCCAGTACCGCATCAAGGGCTATGAAGGCCCGAGCCTGGAATGCGACAAGTGCGGCAGCGAAATGCAGCTCAAGACCGGTCGCTTCGGCAAGTTCTTCGGTTGTACCAACGCCGAATGCAAGAACACCCGCAAGCTGCTGAAAAATGGCGAAGCCGCGCCACCGAAGATGGATGCGGTGAAGATGCCCGAGCTCAAGTGCGACAAGGTCGACGACACCTACGTACTGCGCGATGGCGCTTCCGGCCTGTTCCTGGCTGCCAGTCAGTTCCCGAAGAATCGCGAAACCCGCGCGCCGCTGGTGCGTGAGCTGATCCCGCACAAGGACGAGATCGATCCCAAGTACCACTTCCTGCTCGATGCGCCGCAGAAGGATCCGGAAGGCCGCTTCGCGGTTATCCGCTTCAGCCGCAAGACCAAGGAGCAGTACGTGCAGACCGAAGTGGACGGTAAGCCGACCGGCTGGAAGGCGTTCTACGACGGCGGCAAGTGGAAGGTCGAAGACAAACGCTGATTTCTTTGCGGTCGACCGCTCAGCAGACCGGCTGCACCGAGTGTGTTCTTCAGATCGGCTGACACTTCTTCAGCCGATCTGGTGCGGCAACCTGTGAAGGTCCATTCTCTGTCCATCTTCTTTCGGAGAGCACGCCATGGCTCACGAGCTCTACACACGTACCAACCAGAAGATCTTCTTCGCCGGTTTGTCACTGGAAAGCTGGCGCAAGGCCGAAGAATCTGCCTCGATGAATTCTCAAGGTTTGATTCAGGCNGAACGTGAGGCTTGCCTGTTCCACCTTTACGGCGCCTTGCTTGGACTGTGCCATGAGATCGCCGGTTACTACCGATCGCCCGGTGCGGATGCGCCTGTCGTCGAGGCATTTCTGACCCGCAGCGTGCTCGAGGCTGCGCCGAGCCCGGAACTCGCCGAATTGCTGGAATTGTCGGAGCAGCCAAGCACCTGGCTCGGGCAGTTGCTTACCGCCTACAAGCAGCTGCTCCAGCCGCCACGCGCTCCNGCCAAGGCCAAGACTGATCCGCGCCAGCCGTTGATCGAGGCAGTCAGTGTCGAGGACGATGTGCCACCGCTGTCGCGCGTCGAGCTGGAAGCCTGGCGACAGAACCTCAAGGGCCTGGCATTACGTTTTCGTGAGTCGCTGACCGAATGGTGACACTCGGGACCGTGGCGTCAGCCGCGGTGCCTGATGCTCAGGACCATGGCGATGCCGCCGAGAATCGCCGCACCTGAGATGATCAGCGTTGCCGTCAACGCTTCACCCAGCAGCACAGTCCCGGCGATGGCTGTGAGTAGCGGAACGCTGAGCTGGACGCTCGCCGCCTGTATTGCCGCAAGACCGGGCAGCGCCGCGTACCAGATGGCGTAGCCGACGCCAGAGGTCAGCGCCCCGGAGAGCAGGGCGTACACGATTCCTGGCGCATCCCATTGCTGCTGGCCAAGCGTCACCAGACAAAGCACTGCGGCCAGCGGCACGGCCTTGATGAAATTGCCCGCAGTTGCTGCAAGGGGATTGCTCGCGCCCCGTCCACGCAGCGAATAGATGCCCCAGGCGACACCGGACAGCAGCATGAGCAGTGCGCCGTCCAATGCCGGCGCGCTGCTTCCCGGCAGCAGCAGAATCAGCAATCCGCTCAATGCCAACAGCAAGCCGGCAATCTGCCAAGCGCTAAAGCGCTCGCCCCGCAGCAATCCCCAAGCAAGCATGCTCAACTGCACCGCGCCGAACAGCAGCAGGGCGCCGGCTCCGGCATCCAGGTTGATATAGGCGTAGGAAAAACTAGCGGCGTAGACGAACAGCGCCAAGGCGCTGAACCAATCTCCGCCCTGCGATTGTCTCGGCGTGCCGATTCGCAACATTAGCCAGAGCGTGAGCGCTCCGGCCAGTATACGGAGGCCGGTGAAGCTGGCCGGGTCAATAGCGGTGTCCCGCAAGGCGATACGGCATAGGATCGAGTTGCCGGCAAATGCAAGCATGGCCAAGGCGGTAAGCAGCAAGGTGCGGGTTGTCATACACAATCCTTATCGAGCGCCGGCGCGCGCGCTTTTTTTGTGCATGCTACGTGTCGGTATCCATAGCCGCATTGTTTTGTTGGTCGGGCAACGCACGGCTGCATGATGCTGCTACCTATCGGGGTGTTGCTAGCGAAAGGAGCTTGAGGCCTGCAAAGGCTGTCCTGAGGCTGGTCGGCTGCTACAATGGCCGCCTTTCACGCGGAGCTGATCCATGCCTACATCTTTTCTGGAAATCGTCGAGCTACCTGACGGGCGCATCGTGCTTCGTCGTGCCGAGGACGAAGAGGTGTTGGTCACGCTGAATTTTTCGGAAGACGCCAAGCTATTTCTACAGGGGCAGCACGTCGAGATTGCCAAGGCGATGTTCAATGTCGGCGTTCAGATGGCCGGTCGCATGTCGGAAGGGGATTTCGAGCGTGACGATGAAGAGCCGCGTGTTCTGCACTGAGTGAGCTAGTGCTCGAGCGTTATAGCTTCAGGATTCCATCCGCGATTTTCAGCACGTCCCTGTGCCGTGCGGTTCAACATCCGAGACGAATATTCAGACTCTGAGCTGCGCCCAGGCTGGCGGCTGCGCATAGTTTGCTACGTGTTGCACCATCGAGCTGATCAAACCAGCTGACCACGGTATGGCTGCACCCCGAGGCCAGGGCTTTGCAGGCGAGTTCCATCGCGCCCTCGGCGTCGCGTGGCTGCAGCAGGATGATGCGTTCGCGATTCAGACCGCACTTGCGCAGCCAGTTCTGCGAGAGGAAAGCAGGCGGGGCAATCAGCGTCAGCCAGCGGCTGTCCGCTGCATCGCCGAGTTCACGCAGGATCGGGGCAAGCAGCAGGTGGCAGTGCTCGCTGCTGCCACTCAGGCTCAACTCGCTCAGATATTCCTTGTCCTGCTCGGGTTTGTTGCGTGGTTTCAGGTTGCCAAACGGTGCCAGGCTTTGCGCAATGACGCCGTCGAACAACGAAAGTTGGGGCCGGGAAGTGCTGGTCTGGTACTGCATGAACCTTCTCCTTAGCGGCGGATNACGCCGACACTCAAGCCTTCTATCACCAGTTCCTGCTGTTCGAGGTCGACCTCGATGGGCGCGAACTCGGGGTTTTCAGCCAACAGCCAAACCTTCTTGCCGTCACGCTTGAAACGCTTCACCGTGACTTCGTCACCGACACGAGCAACCACGATCTGGCCGTTGCGGGCCTCGCGGGTGGTATGCACGGCCAGCAGGTCGCCATCGAAAATGCCGACGTCCTTCATACTCATGCCGTGGACACGCAGCAGATAATCGGCGCGCGGATGGAAAAACGCGGGGCTGATCTGGCAGGATTCTTCGACATGTTGCTGCGCCAGAATCGGCGCGCCGGCAGCAACGCGGCCGATGATCGGCAGGCCATTTTCGGATGCGGCGGGTTCGAAGTCCGGAATACGTATCCCGCGAGACGCCCCGGGCGTCATCTCGATAGCGCCCTTGCGGGCAAGTGCCTTGAGATGTTCTTCGGCAGCGTTGGGTGACTTGAAGCCGAGTTCCTGAGCGATCTCTGCGCGAGTGGGTGGATACCCATTGTCTTCCAGGCAGCGCTTGATGAACGCGAGGATTTCCGTCTGGCGAGGCGTCAGCTTGATCATGTCGGTCTCTGTTCTTTTATACAGTGACTGGGATTATATACAGTGATCCGGCCTTGGCAACGAATGATTATGATGGTTTTGAAAGCACATCCGGCGTGCTCCGTGGTCTGTCTGCGACAATGACGCTAGTGCCACAAGGCGTTTCGTGGTTGACTTGCCGGTCGGTGAAACGTAAGTTTCAAACAGTTGTTTGTCTTTCGGAGGGGGCATGGCGCAGTCGGAAACAGTTGAGCGCATTCTTGATGCAGCGGAACAGCTGTTCGCGGAAAAAGGCTTCGCCGAAACCTCGCTTCGCCTGATCACCAGCAAGGCTGGGGTCAACCTCGCGGCAGTGAACTATCATTTCGGTTCGAAGAAGGCGCTGATCCAGGCGGTGTTCTCGCGTTTTCTCGGGCCATTCTGTGCCAGTCTCGAGCGTGAACTGGATCGACGCGAGGCATTGACCGACAAGAAGGACACGCTCGAGGAACTGCTGGAAATCCTCGTCGAGCAGGCCTTGGCGGTCAAACCGCGCAGCGGCGATGATCTGTCCATCTTCATGCGCCTGCTGGGCTTGTCTTTCAGTCAGAGCCAGGGCCACCTGCGCCGCTATCTGGAAGACATGTACGGCAAGGTGTTCCGTCGCTACATGCTCAAGGTGCATGATGCGGCGCCGGCCATTCCGCCCATCGAACTGTTCTGGCGTGTGCACTTCATGCTTGGTGCGGCGGCATTCAGCATGTCGGGTATCAAGGCACTGCGCGCTATTTCCGAGAACGATTTTGGCGTCAGAACCTCGATAGAGCAGGTCATGCGTATGATGGTGCCGTTTCTCGCGGCCGGCATGCGCGCCGACAGTGGCATTGATGACAACACGCTGGCGGCGGCGCAACCGATCGCGCGGCGCAACGCNGNGGCNATNCCGGCGAAGGCTTGAGCTACAAGCCTGCCGGGTGATCGGCTAAGCTAGCCGCCCATGGCATTTCTCGATTTTCTGCATATTTCCATCGCCGATCAGCAGCTCTACGGCTTCGCCGAGGGCCAGTTGCGTCTGCGCTTTTCTGTCTCTACGGCACGCAATGGTGCGGGCGAGCTGAACGGTTCCGGTTGCACGCCGCGCGGTCTGCATCAGGTGCGTGCGCGCCTCGGTGACGGTTTGCCTCAAGGTGCGGTGTTGCGTGGGCGGCGCTGGACAGGGGAGGTATGGTCCCCTGAGCTTCACGGAATTTCTCCCGGTCGTGACTGGATCCTGACCCGGATTCTCTGGCTCAGCGGGTGCGAGCCAGGAGTCAATCGCCAGGGGCAGGTCGATACCTTCCGCCGTTACATCTACATTCACGGCACCCCCGATTGTGAGCCGATGGGCGTACCTCTTTCCCACGGTTGCATTCGCATGCGCAATGCCGACCTGCTGCAACTCTTCCCATTGGTGCCGCCTCACTGTGCGGTGCGCATCGACGAGGCGCCCTGTCCCGATTGGGCTGCCGCTGAACTCGAATAAGGATTCCTTCTGCATATGCACGGTTCACTGATGCTGGACATTGCTGGTACCTGGTTGACTGCCGAGGATCGCCAGCTGCTTCGCCAGCCCGAGGTCGGCGGGCTCATTCTGTTTGCCCGCAACATCGAGCACTCGCGCCAGGTCGACGAGCTGTGCCGATCGATTCGAGCCGTGCGGCCAGACCTGCTGTTGGCGGTGGACCAGGAGGGTGGCCGCGTTCAGCGGCTGCGCCAGGGTTTCGTACGGCTTCCGCCGATGCGCGAACTTGCGCGCTGCTCCGACGCGCCGCGGCTGGCGGAAGCCTGCGGCTGGGTGATGGCGACCGAGGTACTCGCTGCGGGCCTGGATTTCAGCTTCGCACCGGTTCTCGATCTTGACCACCAGCGCAGTGCCGTGGTGGGAACGCGTGCATTCGAAGGCGATCCGCAGGCCGCCGTGGTGCTGATCGACGCGTTCATCCGTGGCATGCACGCGGCGGGTATGGCCGCAACCGGCAAGCACTTTCCCGGTCATGGCTGGGCCGAGGCGGACTCCCATGTCGCGATCCCGGTCGACGAACGAAGTCTTGAAGAGTTGCGCCGCTGTGATCTGATTCCCTTCAAGGCGCTGAGCGGCACGCTCGATGCGATCATGCCGGCGCACGTGATCTATCCTCAGGTCGATGACCAGCCCGCAGGTTTTTCGCGGCGCTGGCTGCAGGACATCCTGCGTAACGAGCTCGGCTTCAAGGGCGTGATCTTCAGTGACGATCTGTCGATGGCGGGCGCGCACGTCGCCGGCGATGCGGCCGATCGCATCCAGGCAGCACTGGTTGCCGGCTGTGACATGGGGCTGGTGTGTAATGATCGGGCGGCGGCTGAACTGGCGTTGGCTGCGCTGCAGCGCCTCAGCGTCACGGCGCCGCCTGCGCTTTCGCGTATGCGCGCTCGTCGGGAGTGCGCTGCTGAGTACAAGCAGAATCCGCGTTGGCTTGACGCCATTGGCGCGCTCAAGGCCGCCGACCTGATTGACTGACCCTTTTTCTTTCAAGGAATACCCATGACTGTCCATGCCATCATCGGCGGCACCGGCCTGACTCAGTTGAGCGGCTTCAAGATGCAGCGCGCGCAGCTCATCGATACGCCCTACGGGCGCCCGTCCGGTGAAATCCTGCGTGGCGAATACAGCGGCCGAGAGGTGCTGTTCCTTGCACGGCATGGCCATCCGCACCGCATTCCGCCACATCAGGTGAATTACCGAGCCAACTTATGGGCGCTGAGGCAGGCCGGGGCGGAGGCGATTCTTGCAATCAATGCGGTCGGTGGCATCCATTCGGCCATGGGCTCCGGACATTTTTGCGTACCCCATCAGATTGTCGATTACACCTACGGTCGCGAACACACCTTCTTCGAAGGCGATATAGATCACGTGACCCACATCGATTTCAGCTATCCCTATGACGAAGCGCTGCGCGAGCGCCTGATCGGCGCACTCGCAGCCGAGGGCTATGCGTTCAGCAGTCACGGTGTGTATGGCTGCACGCAGGGTCCGCGGCTGGAAACCGTAGCGGAGATCACCCGTATGGAACGCGACGGCTGCGACATCGTCGGTATGACCGGAATGCCCGAGGCTGCGCTGGCGCGCGAACTCGACCTGCCTTATGCCTGCCTGGCGCTGGTGGTCAATCCGGCGGCCGGCAAGGCGAGCGGGGTGATCACCATGACCGAGATCGAGCGGCACTGGCTGCCGGCATAGGCAAGGCGCGACAGGTCCTCGCAAACGTGCTGGCGACGTGAGTGATCCGCGGCGCACTGCAATGCGGGAGCGCTTTGTCTGAAACGTCGTTGTCATATTGCGGCCTGAGACTGGTATTTTTGCGGTGGCCCCCGTTGCGGCAAGCATGCTGCTTGCTACACTTGGCCGTCCTTTGGAGTACCGGAATGTTTTGCCAGGCACNCACAATAAGAATTCTTAGAACCGTCGTGTTGCTCTGCCTGCTTGGCGGCATGGCCGGATGCTCGACCTGGTTTTCGGGCGATTTCAAGGACCCTACGGTCGAGCTCACCAAGGTCGATATCATCAAGGCGCGGCTGCTGGAACAGCAATTCATGCTGCGCTTTCGTATCGACAACCCCAACGATCACAGCCTGCCGGTGCGCGGGCTGATCTACAAAGTCCATCTCAACGA
>JGI25321J50212_10003025_pt1 | contig 12058 bp, 9 predicted proteins | sample AutmiccommuBRH23_FD_50212 | JGI IMG/M metagenome (IMG submission 50212)
TCCAAAAATCGGAAGTTATCTTCAATCGCCTGTTTTATAAAGTGTTCCTCTTCGGTATTAATATGGATATGGATATCAAATTTTTCAACCGATTTAAAATCTTCAGGGGAATAATAGCGTGGGGCGTTCTGGCCATTGCCTGAAGAGGGGTGGGGTTCGTAAGCCAGGCCGGCAGCGAAAATGTACAGTAAACCCAAAATTAACCCTTGTAATTTCAATGGAAAAAACTGTTTCATTTATCCTGATTAAAAGTTGGACTATAACAATAGCATTAAATCCTGTATGCCTTTTCTGCATTTGTATTGCAGATCTTTTCAACCACCGTGGCAGGCAGTCCGAGGCCTTTTACCGGGACTTTAAGCCCCGGAATGGTCATCGGTTCAGTTTCTGAAAAGAAATCCCACTCCCTTTGATGCCTCTCATTCATAGCAGCTATCAGTTCCCCATCACCCATTGAATTATCGACAATGAAATCAGAACCGTAAATAATACGATCCTGATAGTCGATAAAAAAATCGTACACCTTCTGCCAGTCTGCAATGGCCTGATATTGCAAATGGCCTATCCTTTCAGCCGTATCTACCATGGCATTTGGGAATTCGTCAAGGAAACCCCCGACTTCTGAAGTATCCCATTCCTGACTGGCGAGGTGCAAACCCACAAAGCGAAGATTCGGGTGCCTTCTTAGTACCCTGTTGCGGGCGTCGAGCTGTGACTGGTAATCCGGAATGCCCGGGTGCAGATACATGTGAAATTCCGGGTGGGCCGAGAAATAGGCCTTGTCCGAAGNTACCGTCATCTCCTGAAGGGNTAACCAACAGTTCTTAGGTTCCCCATTATGCCCCAATACCGCGATCCCATTTTCTTCAAGGTATTGAAATATGGGTTCAAATGACGGGTGGTCGATCATAATATAGTTACCCTTTTCATCCTTGAGGGACATTCCTATATTCTTCCAGACCTTTATCCCGACAGCCCCTGAATCCATTGATTTACGAATCATATCGAGGCTTTCTTCCAGCCAGTTAGCGGTTCCCCACCCCTGGCAGGAAAACGATCCCGCAAACTGCACATGCTGATTATAGGATTGCTTTAGCCTGACAACTGTTTTGAGCTGTTCTTCTATAAGCGGAAAGCCGGGTATGTCTGTGATAATCGATAAAAACCGCAGCTCATTTTTCATTCCATAGGATAATAACGTATTCCTTGGCGCATTGAGATGTACATGGGCGTCAATCCTCATAGTTCACTCCTGAAATCATTATTTTTTATTTATGCTAGGAAAGTTATTACAATATTTTTATATTTCAAAACCTTTCTTTTTGGAAATTATTTATTTTAATATGTTCCTTAAAAGGAAATAGGTACTTTAAAACAGCTTATACCAGATCCATGAAAAATATCCAACGACGAAAATTCCTCCGGAATACCTTGATCACGGGCATCAGTGCTTCGCTTTCCCCCCTGGAGATGCTGGCCGGCGTGAATGACGGGCAGGCAGAACCTGCCATATTGCAACGCCCCGCCGGTTTCAAAAAGAAAAGGGTGTTGGTTGCCGGCGCTGGTATAAGTGGCCTTTGCTGCGCCTATGAACTCATGCGACTGGGCCATGAAGTTGTGGTGCTTGAGGCCAGTGGAAGGCATGGCGGCCATGTATTCACCGGAAGGGACGGATTATCGGCCGGTTTGTATACCGACTATGGTGCCGACCATATCACTATTCCCGGCTACGAGAAGTTTTTTGAATATGTAAAGGAATTCGACCTGCCGGTCCTTCCATATCCCCATGCCGAAGGGTCTAATGCCGCACCCGGCAGAAATGGCCTCCACATGATCGACGGAACCTTTTACAGCGATGCGGAACTGGCCGATCCAGGGGTGCTGAAGGAGTTTGGCTTTAACGAAAGTGAAATCCAGTTCCTGTCTGCAAATCCCTGGTACGCCCTTAGATCGCTCTTCCTCGACCCGTATGTGGATGCCTTTACCGATCCCGACCAGCCGTTTGGGGTGGGTTATGATGACTGGGATGCCATTCCCGTTGCCGACATTTATAAGAAGGAAGGCGCTTCCCCCACAGCCTTACGCTTCCTGGGTGGGAACTCAACTTCCGCCCTCTACACAATCTGGCGGTATTATGTGACGCGTTCCAGGGGCATCCCCCTCTCCCATGGCGATACTTACCGGCTGCAGGGGGGCAACCAGGAACTGCCGAACGCATTTGCCAAAAGGTTAGGTTCGCGACTGTTGCTGCAGCACGCCATAAAAAGCATCAGCCGGGATGCCGAAGGTGTTTCGGTAACCTACACGGCTTACGGTTATGAAAAGGAATTGAAAATGCGTGGTGATTACCTGGTTAATTGCATTACCCTGCCTGTTTTCAGGAACATCCCTGTANAGCCACCCNTATCGCCNCAGAAGCAGTATGTGGTGGATAACCTTACCTACAGCTCNCATCCCTTCTATGTTTTCGAGGCCAGTTCCAGGTTNTGGATCGAGGATGGGCTGAAAAGCATTAATTTATTCTTTGAACATCCCGATATTTCAATGATCTGGGAAGAACCTACCCATGTGGTAACAGACCGGGTCCTGTTGAAGGCCTACGGCCCCGGTGGCCTCTCCCCGCAGCGTGTACTGGCAGCTTTCAGGTCGCTTTACCCGGGTAAGAAGGATACGATCTACCAGGCACTGACACTCGACTGGACCACAGACCGTTTTGCTCCCGCATGTGAAATGCAGGCTTTCCCGATTGGTGAAATGCATCGGTTCTGGCCACAGGTCTTGCAACCGGACGGGCGACTCTATTTTGCAGGCACCTATGCGGATACCCTCAGCCGGGGAATGGAATCCTGCATCCGCTCGGCGCAACGCGTATCCAGAGAAATAGATGAAATCTGACCCCCGCACAGTGCTCCGTATGAGTAAACCTTTCTACATCCTGATTATCTGCCTTGGAAGTGGCTGCCTTTATTTTTCCCTGCCCTCCTGGGGCAAACCATCACAGCAACCTGATCCTATGGCAATGATCACTGGCCAACAAGCAAACCGACCGCCGGTAGTGCAGATTACGACACCAAAAAATGGTGAAACCTACCCTTTGGGGAGCCGGGTCCCCTATTCGCTGAGCATCTCCGACCCGGAGGATGGCGAGTCTAAATATGATGAAATCCCCAGGAACCAGGTACTTCTTAGGATACAGTATGCCGGCGGGGATAAACCGGCATCTGCACACAACGACACCATGCGCCGTGAACCCGCGGGCCTCCTTGGGATCCTGGGTTCCAACTGCCTTAACTGCCACGCCTTTAAAGGCAAACTGATTGGCCCTTCCTTTCTTGAGATATCCAAAAAATATCAGGCCGGCAAACCCGATATGGCCCTGATGGCTTCACGCGTTAAAAATGGCTCATCGGGTATCTGGGGCCCTTTGGCCATGCCCGGGCATCCGGAATTATCCGACAAGGAAATTGATGAAATGCTCCTCTGGATAACAAAGGAGGGAGAACTGGACCGGGTGGATTACTATACGGGGACGGAAGGCTCTCTCCTTCTGAATCCACCTGCAGACTTCGATGAGAAAGGGGTCATGGTACTCACTGCGAGCTATACCGATAAGGGCTTGTCCGGCAAAGACAGGCTCAGAGGTGAAGACCGTATATGCATTAGCGTGACAAAAAAATAGATCCGATTCATTGCCGTGTTGATTGAATATCCCTTAACTGAAATGTTAGTTCATGCTCCGCATGGCACTCTTTCCCATCTTTGATTTGATTTTATGTCTTGTTTTGATATTAGCTTCTATATTTTAATANGCTTGATGATCAAGAAAGTCCTCCCCACTTTTATGAGAACCCTGGATCCTTAGTAAGGCACTGTATAATTTTGCTAAGAAATTTCCTTATTGAACACACGCTTCAGAAAGTCAATTAATAATTTTCAACTTCTAATAAAGAGCAAAAGAAACAGGCAGGAGGACGTTGTGGGGACGTCCTTTTGTCTTTTCGGGAGCAGTGGTTCCCCTGGAAAATGGTTTTATTACTACAGTTGCAGATAAATTATCAGACACGATATAAATGAACGGATTTCCCATCCAAAATCGACAATTTATAACAACACCTGTTTAAGAAATTGTGGCAGGAGTACCCCATAAGGGTATAAAAGTGAAAAACTATCTATTGATTTACCAAACCAGGATCGCCGATATGACGGTACAGGAAATCCATCGATTTCTGAAATGGAAAAACAGTCTGAGTCCGGATGATGCAGCATTATTGCAAAACATCCGGAATTGTGCGGTTATAGATTTTTCCTATACAGATGCGGGCGGTTTTGACAAACAAACCGGACATTATTATCCGGAAGAAAGGGAAGTTAATTATAAGATACGGATTAAGTATAGAATCAGGACGGGTGAAAGGGAGGATTATATCTGCCTTGGGGCCAGGGCTGCNATGGTTAAGTGAGGAACGTTTTCAGGGCAGGCGTTATCGGCAGGATGTGTTCGGGAATAACCCCATTTCCCGCGAATGGAAACTACTTAAAGGAGTTGCCATATGACGCTACTGGTATGTTTAAACGGCAAGATGCCCAAAAATTCTGGCGCCTTCCCCGGCCTGGAATATGGCNTAGCTTCCTGCCTTAGAGTTCGCCCGCTCTATTGATGATAACAACAGGACAATACCGTCAATATCGAACTTTTACGGGAAACGGATTCTGAAGTCATTCCTCGATCCTGGGAAGCTCCGGTGTCGTCAATAGCCTTAAAATACAGATTGAAAAGCCTTTGATAAGAAGCCGGACAGAGTTTAATTTAAAGACCCTGCCTACGGCCTTAGCCATTGGGACAGATGGTTGGTTTTTTGAATTGAATCAATAATCCACCCGTATGTGACATGAATTCACAAGGAAGGAACCTATTTTGAAAACCGGAAAATAGAATATGGTTTAGCAGTGGGTTTTAAAACCACAGCGATTTGGAAGGTGCCGCGGCATCGAACCACGGAAGTTAATACAGGAATTTACCAGCAGGATTATGTTGATAAGATCGTTACAATGTGATGCAGTCATTGCCGGAAATATAAGTGTTCGGACAGGACCAATTTATTACCTGTTCCTACTCGCCACCTTCTTCGTAAATACCTCCTTTTCCCAAAACCTGAAAACTTCCCGGCAAGAGGTTAATTTCCCTGATTCAACGAGAGTAGTAAAGCCAGAAAATATTGTAGTCCCGGAAGGTTACAAAATCGAGGCCGTTCAAAGGGGGCTTTCCTATCCTGTGGATGTGACCTTCGATGAAGCTGGCAATATGTATGTGGCTGAGGCCGGGGGGCATACCTATGGCTCCATGGCTGCATCAGCCCCAAAGGCAAGGATTCTGAAAATTTCATCTGACAGTACGGTCACCGTCCTCTATGACAAGGTGGTGCCGATGGAAGAAATAAGGAATAACGATTCCTCCGATGACATGCCTGAAGGCCTTATCCCACCGTTAACGGGTACCACCTATTACAAAGGGAAACTCTACATATCGCATAGAAGCCGCTATTCGGTATTGGACCTGAAAACGGGTAATTTTAAAACCATTATCAACGGGCTGCCCTCCTGGGGGGAGTTTTTAAATGCCAAGCCTGTTTTCAAGGATGACAAGATGTATTTTTTTCTCTCTACCCAGGGCAATAGCGGCGTTCAGGAAGAACATTGGGTAAAGGTAATCGATCAGTTTAATAAACCCGCTGCAAAGGAAATACCGGGGGAGGATGTTACGCTAACCGGAGAGAACTATTGGGTGCCTACCAAAGAAACAGGCCTGGTAAATGAAGACTCCGTTTTAACCGGGGTTTACTCCAGGCTGGGGCAAACCACGGAAAAGGGTCAGGTAATTAAGGGCAGTAAAATTTGTAACGGCGCCTTTTATGAATCGGACCTGGATGGTTCCAACATCCAACGCCTGGCCTGGGGGCTTCGTTCGAGTTTCGGGTATCGGTTCAGCCCTGCCGGGGACCTGGTAGCTACCATGAACAGTGCCAATCCTATGCCTCCCCGCGGATTATACTTCGATTATGAACCTATTTATAAAATTGAAGCAGGAGAATGGTACGGGTGGCCGGATTATTTTAGCGGGATCCCCATTACGGATAGTCGGTTCGAATATAAAAAACAGGAAAGGAAATTCGTCCTTACTGCCGACACCCATAAAAAATTGTTGAAGGGGAAAGACAGGCCGGTACAGCCTCTGGCTAAATTGGCCGTTCACAGTGCCGCAGAGGGAATGGTATTTGGAAACGGAAATATGAACATTCCGGAGGACAATATTTTAGTCGCCGAATTTGGGGCAATTGTTCCTTTTTTCAAAGGCGAGAAGCATCATGCGGAACTCCCCCCGGGGGTTCCGGAAGACAACAATGCACCTGAAGGGGTAAAATATAACTGGCCGGGGTTCAAGATAGAACAAGTGAACCTGAACAATGGCGAAACAATGGACTTTATATATAACAAATCCGGCCTGCCAAGTTCGGCCAGCGGTGATCCCGGGGGCCTGGAAAGGCCTTTACAACTGGAATGGGATGGGCAAGGGAACCTCTATATTGTTGATTTTGGAAGGGTCGATTTTAATGACAAAGGTATGAAGGCACACCCCTTTACCGGGGTCCTCTGGAAAGTGAGCAAAAATTAGGAAGATCCGGAAAAAATGCATGAAAGAAAATCTGCGGATCATAACGAACCAATGGACAGGAAATAACGACGCGCAAAGTATTGTGAAGGGGACTGATGGCGGGAACCGCGGTTCGTTAACATGAACTTCCTATTTGGGCAGTAGTACGCCTTGCGCTAAAACCGCCAGCCGCGATAGACGAAAGTGTTAGTTTTAAAGAAATTTTACATATCAGCAAATGAAAATATTTATAAAATTATTCATTCCTTTATTTGTTTTTATGCTGTTAATGTCCTGCCTGGAGGGAGAAAAGAAACAAAGCGTCAAAATAAATACCCCAGCTGAGGTCAAAGATGAAAAAGCAGTTGTTCCCGATCAGTTCGATCAGGAATTTTTAGATGGAATGACAGGGACGTTATGGCATTACTACTCCGAAATGCGACAAGCGCTGATTCTGTCAGACCCATCGCAAACCAGGACGGTGGCGGAATACCTTTCGGAAAGTTTTGAGGAAAAATACGGGCAATTAAAATCGATTGCCCTTGAAATATCGGAAACGGATGACCTGGAGCAACAGCGGAAATTATTCCATGTCCTCAGCCGGGGACTGGAGCCGATCTTCAGTAAGGGCCTCTCAGCAGGAGCAATTTATAAACAATATTGTCCCATGGCCTTTAATAATACCGGGGCATTCTGGCTTTCCAATGTGGCCAAAATCCAGAACCCCTATTTCGGGGAAAAGATGAAGGAATGCGGACAAGTGCAAAAAGTCATAAGGAAGGAAGAATAAATGTGCATTGTCTCTAAACACGAATGCGCCAGCCCAATAACAGAATAGTACTTTAAATATGGAAAAAAAGGAATCTAAAAAACACTACGTGAAATTTGGCCTGATGATGCTTACCTCATTCATTGCGATGTATTTGCTGATGTTCATCAATATGGATCAGTTCGACCACTTTTCCATTACCGTGACCAGGATCTATATGGCCGTATGTATGATTGCCATTATGGCTATTATCATGCTTTTGTATATGCTCAATATGTACAAGGATAAAAAGCTGAACACCCTGATCCTTTTGGGTTCGGTTGTCGTATTCTTTGGATTTCTGAGCATGCTGCGCAACCAAACCTTCATTTCAGATGTACAATGGATGCGGGGAATGATCCCGCATCACTCTTCTGCGATCATGACCAGCCAGATGGCCCACCTGAAGGATGCCCAGGCCCGCAAACTGGCGCTTGAAATTATTGAGGCCCAGAAAAGGGAAATTGCCGAAATGCGTGAGATCATCTACCGGCTGGAGAATGAGGATTGAAAAAAAATTACCGGAAATGGTATATTCGCGTTTGATGCCTATGTTATAACGTTCTGAAATTCCTATGGGTTTCGTTTGCGCTTTGAAATCCCGGCCTGATCCGTCACCGGATAAATATTCGGCTTAGCCTGCCTGACTCACTGCTGTCTGAATTAAATTCCGGCCTCCTTTGCCGAAAAGCCAAATGGCCTGGTCACCGTATAATACCCCGTCAATTTTTAAAATTGGTCAAAGTATAATGCCCTTATGGCCCCTCATTTTCGGTACTCGGGGTGTCTGGTTTACAGAATCTTCTGGTTGTCAACCAAGTAACAAAAAAGTCTAATTAATCTTTGAAGTCGTAATAATTGGTGTTTATATTTGCGCCTCTATTTATAAACAGTCTAAATAAAAATACTGCGCTTCGATGAAAAAATTGAGCTTATTATGTACCCTCCTGCTCCCGACGGTTATCTTCTCGCAGGGAGTCATACAAGGGAAGGTAACCGATGAAACCAATCAACCTGTCCCCGGGGCAACGGTTCAGATAGAATCCCTTGCGATGGGAACGCTTACTGACATGGACGGGAATTACCAGTTAAGCGGGCTGGAGGCCGGCAGCTGGAAAGTGAGTTTTAGAACCCTGGGNTTCCAGACAGTTACTAGAACCATTAANCTGGTTGAGGGTGCTACTGCAGAATTGGATGTAGTGCTGAGGGAGGAATATGATAATCTCGACGAAGTGGTGGTATCCGCCAGCCGAAATTCAGAATTCCTTTCCGAAATCCCCGCTTCGGTAACCGTGGTGGGAATAGAACAACTGGAGAGTTTTTCAAAGGCGACATCTAATGTCAATGAAATTCTCGAATTTACGGTTCCGGGGCTGGCAACAAGCTCCGGTACGTTTTCCAACTGGGGACAAACATTAAGAGGTCGTTCACTTTTGGTCATGGTTGATGGGATCCCTCAGTCCACTCCCCTGCGCAATGGCTTACTGGGGATGAAATCCGTGAACCCAAATGATATTAGCCGGGTAGAAGTAATTAAAGGTGCCACGTCTATTTTTGGCAACGGCGGCAATGGGGGTTTTATTAACTACATTACCAAAAATCCGGATGCCAGTAAACCAATAGAAGGTACTACCAACCTATGGGGAACGACCAACGCAGCGGAATCTGAAGATGCCCTTGGCTGGGGGGTTTATCAGTCCTTAAAGGGAAATCTCAAGAAATTTTCCTACTACCTGAGTGGAAGTCTGGAGCAAACCGGAAATAAATATGATGCCGATGGGGTACCATTACTGCCAACATATGGCACCGACAACACTAAAATATACAGCACTTTTGCAAAAGTTACCTACCCGCTTTCCGGGAACCAGAAAATAACACTGAATGGCAATTTGTACAAATCTGCCCAGGATTCCCCTTTTATTCCCCAATTGGGAAGTGTAACGGTTTTAGACGAAGAAGGAAATTACATCCTGGAGCCTGGCATTGGTGTGGAAGGGAATATCACCGGCCAGGAACCTACCGGCACCACATTGATTAATGGCCGGGTTAAGTACGATTTAAATGGAATTTTTTCAGGGACCACGGATTTCGGGACAGATGTTTACTACCAAAAGGCCAAAAATGTGTTCTTTTATTCCAATGCCTTTGAAGGAGGTGGCCAGTCGGTAATCAATGCCGAGAAGTATGGGATTCGACCTAATTTTCACACACAATTTACCCCCGGCGGGAAAGCCGGTATTTCGCTAACATACGGTCTGGATATTCTGCGTGATCAAACCAACCAGGGCTTGTTGGACGGGCGGCTTTGGGTTCCCAATACCGAAATGAAAAGCTGGGCGCCATATCTTCAGGCTACCCTTAAATATAATAATGAGTGGGTAGTTAAATCCGGTCTCCGATACGACGATATGCGGATAGACATAGCCGATTATAATACCCTGCCCTATTCTCCGCGGGAAGATGGCGTTTTCAATCCTTCGGTAGCAGTGAATGGCGGCACGCTGAAATTCGACAATACAGCTTATAACATTGGGATCCGTTACATCAGGCATAATACCTTCATCCCTTATGTCAGCTACTCCCAGGGGTTCTCCATTGCCGATCTCGGTTCTGTATTGCGCTCGGCAGTGGCGGAAGACATCAATGACATCAACCTGAAACCGGCGGTAACCAACAACTATGAATTTGGTTTCCTTTCCAAATTTAAGAATGTACGTTTCGAGGCTGTGGGTTATTATAGTACTTCCAACCTGGGTACAGGCGTGGTATTCAACGAGGACACCAATTCATTTGTGCCATCGGAACAACCCCAGAATATCTATGGCGGCGAGGTAGCTGTTGATGTTGTAACCTTAACCGGCNAACTTCTGGCAGGCACTTCATATACNTATGTGGAAGGATTAAAATCCGGGCTTANTGATAAAAATGATTTGAGCTATNTGGGAGGTGATGTTATTGCAGCTCCCAAGTTAACAGCCTATGTAACCTGGTATCCGGCCGATAAATGGAGCACTACCTTACGCATTATCCATATGAGTGACAGGGACCGCTTTAAACCTTTTTTAAACGACAATGATGAATGGGCCTACCGCCATACTGAATTCCCTGTGGAGGGATATACACTTCTGAACTTCCTGGCATCCTTTGACGTGCGTGCGGATATGCGGCTTTCATTAAGTGTGAATAACCTCTTAAATGAATATTATTTGCCTGCACGTTCGCAATGGGCAGCACCGCTTAGAACCTTTACCGGCGTTGGAGAAGGGGCCAATGCGCGTATTGGATTAACGTATAATTTTTAACCCGTCGTCAAAACATTTACNAATNCAGGCATCTACGCACTGCATTTGATTCTTTAGCCACCTTTATGAAAGGATTGCTTCCGTTTATAAAACAACTGCACTTATGGACAGGGCTCAGTTCCGGGTTCATTGCTGCCTTTTCCGGTATAACGGGGGCAATTTACGTGTGGCAACCTGAAATTACGTCCGCCTTAAATCCGGAACTCCTCACCGTTGCAAATTTTGTTTCGGTAAGCGAGGAAGAAATACATTCTACTGCCTCAGGGCTTGCAGAGAAATATGGCGACAGTATCACGGCCCTGAATTTGCCTTACCGGGAACAACAAACGGTTTCGGTAGTTTTTAAAAACGGAAAAACTCTTTTTTACCATCCGGGTACCGCTAAATTCCTGGGTGAAAAGTCCTCATCCATGATATTTTTTGAAAACCTTTTAAAGATCCATCGTACCCTGGGAATACCCGAATATGGAAAATATATTGTGGGGGGAAGTGCAGTCATATTTTTTATGTTGTTACTTAGTTCGGGCTTCTATATTTGGTGGAAGAGGTATAGCAGAAAACTAAAAAAAGGATGCTCAATTAAACTTAGGGCCAAACCCAGGCGTTGGAATTATGACCTGCATAAGGTAACCGGCATCGCCTTTATAGTACCCCTGGCTATAATGGCCATATCCGGGGCCTATTTTACATACGTTCCCTATTATAAGAAGTTCTTTAGCCTGGCAGATACCCTGGCCCCCAATTCAGGGGAGGTTCATTCTGCCCCGGATACAGCATCCTATAACGATCAACTTGCATTCTCAGCTGGCGATTATAAATTACGGGCAGTTGTTTTTCCAAAGTCTGTTAATGAAGGGTACCATTTCAGGTACATACAGGATCGTTCCATCCAGGCAGGGCTTCGCAGAGTTAAGGAGCTTAAAATTAATCGAAACGGGGAACAGCTTTCCCTTACACAGTTCCATACTGATACCCCCGGCGATAAAATCCTTGCACAAATGTATCCCATTCACATGGGTGAAATAGCAGGGAGTATCGGAAGGCTGCTGGTTTTTATGAGCGGATGGATCCCTGCCTTATTACTTTTTACCGGGTTTCGTTATTACCTTCTTAGAAAACGTAAAGGACTGGTAAAAAAAGTGACCGAACCCGGTCCCACGAACCACTATATTTAACAGGCACATAGAACAGTTAGAGGTCAAAGTATTCGCTGCCGCTCATGATCCTCACTGCGCTCCCCTTTGCAAACCTGCCCGCCGCAGGAGGGCCAAACCCTGCACTGCTTCGCAGTGAGCAGGG
>JGI25321J50212_10003030_pt1 | contig 12032 bp, 10 predicted proteins | sample AutmiccommuBRH23_FD_50212 | JGI IMG/M metagenome (IMG submission 50212)
TCTTGCAGCTTGTCCACGGGACGCGCCAGAACCTGCTCCATCAAGCGGCTGATGATCTCGATGCCGGTCAGGTCGCCCTTGTGGACCGTGCGGTCGGCGGTCTGCCCGGCNAAGGCCTTTTGATGCAGCGTGCCATCGGGGTTGCGGTCAAANAAGCAACCGATTTCATTTTCCAGCTCGTGNATACGCACNACGGCCTGTTCGCAGAGTTTCCACGCCATATCCTGATTGGGCAGCCATTTGCCGCCCTTTATGGTGTCCATGAAATGCCGCTCGACGCTGTCACCGCCGCCCAGCGCCACGTTGTAGCCGCCCTGCACCATGCGGGTGCAGCCGCATTTGCCAATGAGGCCCTTGACGGCGATGGTGATCCGCGTGCCTGCGGGTGCGGATTGTTGCGCGTGGAGCGCGGCAAAGAGGCCCGCGCCGCCTGTGCCGATGATAAGAATGTCGGTATCGTGTCGGTCGATATGGGTCATCAGATCGCCCTCAGGAAAAACGTACCGGACAGAAAGAGGGCCGCGCCGACCGCCCCCGCCGCCAGCGTCTTTTGACGGTCGGACCAGGGCAAGAACTCGAGCGCCATCAGGCGCAGGCCGCCGAACATATGGACGGCAAGCAGAAAGACGAGACCGAATTCGGCGATCTTGACCAGCGGGTTTTCGGCAAAGGCGAGAAAGCCATCAAGCCGCGCAGGGGCGGTAATCGCCTGTGCCAAGAGCCAGAAATGCGCAGGCAGAAACAGCGCGAGCGCCAGGCCGGACACGCGGTGCAGCACAAAGGCCAGCCAGAGAGGATGCGAACGGGGCGGCTGTTTCATGGCAGCGTCACCGCAAAAACGGCGCTGAGCCCAAGGGTGAGAAGTGCCGCACAGATGCCCCATGTCAGTACGTCAAGGGCGATGCCGCGCAAGCGCAGCCATTCATGTACGATGACGCGCAGACCGATGGCGGCGTGGACAGAGACGGCGAGGACAAAGGTGCCGTAGAACAGGAACCAAAGGAGGCTGCCTTGGGTTCGACCGAGAATCTCTGTCGCGTTCAGCCCGCCTTGGATGGCGTAGATCATCACGGCGATATGGCCCAACACCAAGGGCGCCATCACCAGCGCGCTCAGGCGTTGCGCCATGTAGAGCCGCAGGTCAAGCATCGCGCTTTCCTCGCATGGCTGCCTTGACNGTNTCGCGCTTCAACCCNGCAATCGCGCGCATCGGGTTCAACTCGTTGGGGCAATATTGCGCGCAACTGCCCATGGAGTGACAGTTATGGCAGCCGCCCTTGCCCGAAACCGCCGCAAGGATGGTTGGGCGATCGGCGTCGCGGCTGTCGTTGAGCAGGGTCCAGGCGCGTTGCAGCGCGGCCGGACCGAGGTAATCGGGATTACCTGCCACCGTGTCACAGGCCGCGTAGCAGATCCCGCAGTTGATGCATTCGATTCCAAGGTTGGCTTCGGCCCGCTCGGGATTGTCGGGCGTGATCGGGTCAAACTCTTCGAGCCGTCCGCGCGTCGGGTGGTGCCGCGCCTCGGCGGCGACCCATTTGTCAAAGAACGGGTCCATATCGGTCGCCAGATCCTTGATCACCGGCAGGTTGCGCAGGGGGGCAATGTCGAGGCGACCGTCATTAGCGACGCGGCTGACATGGGTGCGGCAGGTCCAGCGCGGCACGCCATTCACCATCATTGCGCAAGANCCGCACATGCCCACGCGGCATGCAAAACGGTAACTCAGCGTCGGATCTGCCTCTTGCTGGATCCAACTGACCACATCGAGAACTGTCTGATTTTCGCGGGCCGGAACATCAAAGCGCTGCATCCGGGTTTTGCCCGCCTCGCCCCGCTGGACGGTCACTTGCAACATGTCGCGCGTTCGGGTCACGGCATCCTCTGGCTGATTTTGGCGGTNCTGACATCGTTTATAATTATGAGTTTTGCTAACAAAAAGGAATNAATNCTAATGGTTTCTGTAAGTCATNCTATCATATTTGGAGCGCCACACCGGCGAACCAATCACAGGCTCCCGAATGACAAGCCTTTGCCAAAGCCTAAAAATTGTGCATGGTTGAGGGATAAGCGGGCATAAAACCGCATCGGGCCCGTCCTGTCGCAACAATTTCGATTGCACAGGGCCCCGGACAGGGAAACCATGATCCTATGGATATGTTTGATGAAATGCAGGGGCANAACGGGCAGATTCGCAGCCCATATGCCACATTCGACGCCTGGCTGAGCGACGAGGACGCCGCCCGCCTGCGTGCCAAAAGCCGTGAGGCGGAGGATCTCTTTCGCCTGACGGGCATCACCTTTAACGTCTATGGACGGTCCGAAGCCGAGGAGCGTCTGATCCCGTTCGATATCATTCCACGCATTATTTCGGCGCGCGAATGGCAACGTTTGGAACGCGGCATCGAACAGCGGGTGTGTGCGATCAACGCCTTTTTGCATGACATCTATCACCGGCAGGAAATCCTGCGCGCCGGGCGCTTGCCGCAAGAGATGATCTCGAGCAATGAGGCGTTTCTGCCGCAAATGATCGGGATGATGCCGCCCGGTGGGGTCTATACCCATATCACCGGCATTGACCTTGTGCGGACCGGGCCGGACGATTTCTTTGTTCTCGAGGATAACGCGCGCACGCCCTCTGGTGTCAGCTATATGCTGGAGAACCGTGAAACCATGCTGCGCATGTTTCCAGAGTTGTTCNGCCGCAACCGGGTNCGNCCGGTNTCGGATTATCCGCGCAATCTACGGCGGTCGCTGGCGGCCTCGGCCCCTGNGGCCTGCGAAGGGACGCCCACCGTGGCGGTGCTNACCCCTGGAATCTTTAATTCNGCCTATTATGAACACGCCTTTCTGGCCGACAAGATGGGNGTCGAGCTGGTCGAGGGACATGATCTGCGGATCGTNGACGGGCGGGTGGCGATGCGNACCACGCGCGGCTATCGCCCGATTGACGTGCTNTATCGCAGGGTGGATGACGATTTNCTCGATCCGCTCAACTTTAACCCCGACTCGGCGCTTGGCGTGCCGGGGATCATGGATATCTACCGCGCAGGNGGTATCACCATCGCCAATGCCCCCGGCACCGGCATTTCCGACGACAAGGCAATCTATAGCTANATGCCCGAGATCGTCGAATTCTACACCGGCGAGCGGCCGATTTTGCAAAACGTGCCGACATGGCGCTGCAACGAGANAGAAAGCCTCGATTACGTTCTGGCGCATCTGTCAGAGCTGGTGGTCAAGGAGGTGCATGGATCGGGCGGTTATGGCATGTTGATCGGCCCTGCGGCGAACAAGAAAGAACTCAAGGACTTTGAACGCAAGCTGCGAGCGCGGCCCGGCAATTATATCGCGCAGCCCACGCTGAGCCTGTCGACTGTGCCAGTGTTCACCAAAGCCGGCCTTGCGCCACGGCATGTCGATCTGCGGCCTTATGTGTTGATGTCGCCCGAGGGGATCAATGTAACGCCCGGTGGGCTGACACGGGTGGCGATGAAAAAGGGCTCTTTGGTGGTGAATTCGTCCCAAGGTGGAGGCACCAAGGACACTTGGGTGCTGGAGGACTAGAGGATGCTGGGGAAAACCGCCGGAGGTCTATTCTGGATGGCGCGGCTGCTGGAACGTGCCGAGAATACCGCTCGTATGATCGAAACCGGGCAGCGGATCGCCCTGACGCGGGCGGGCAGNGGCGCGGATGACTGGCTNTCNGTGTTACAGGCTGCGGCGGTGGCCNATGGCTATCAACAAAAACACGAGGAGGTCCTGCCAGAACTGGCGATCGACTGGATGCTGCGCGACCCGGACAACCCATCCTCGGTGATGGCNGTCGTNACACAGGCGCGCCACAACGCGCGANTGGTGCGCACGGCCCTCACGCATGAGGCGTGGGAGGCGGTCAATTCCTTCTGGATGCTGCTCAAGGTCGCGCTNGCCCGCAAGGTTGCGACTCGGGATCTGCCCAAGGTCCTGTCGCTGATCCGGGAACGCAACGCGCTGGTGCGCGGCTCTATTCTCGGGACGATGCTGCGCAATGAAATCTACGATTTCATCCGCATCGGCACCTTTATCGAGCGNGCGGATAACACGGCCCGCATTCTCGANGTAAAATACTACGTGCTGCTGCCATCGGCGGCGGCGGTGGGATCGCGGCTCGACAATGTGCAGTGGGATACGATCCTACGGTCAGTCAGTGGGGAAGGAGGATATCGGCTTGCCATTGGTCCCGATGTCACGCCGATGGGCATTGCTCANTTCCTCATCCTCGACAAACGCATGCCGCGCAGCCTGAACTTNTGCTGTGCCAAGCTGCGGGACAATCTCAATTATCTGGCGACGGATTACGATCTTCGCATGCCGTGCCACCAATTGGCGGACACGCTCTGCCGCCGGTTCATGAGCCATGACGTCGCCGCGATCTTTGATTATGGCCTGCACGAATATGTGCAGGAGGTGCTTGGCCATCTGAGCAAGCTGAGCCATCAGATCGAAATCGAATACAGGTTTAACGGATAGCCCATGCGTCTCGCCATCAGTCATATCACCCGTTATTCATACTCCACGCCCGTGCCCTATGGTGTGCAGCAGATCAAGCTCTATCCCAAGCCGACACGCGGGCAGGCCGTGATCAATTGGTCGATCACCGTAGAGGGGGCAACGCAAGAGGCAGAGTTCACAGATCACCACCGCAATCATGTGATGTTGTTCAGCTTTGATCAGGGCGTCACCGAATTGGTGATCCATTCTCAGGGTGTTGTGGAAATGGCCGATCAGGCCGGGATCGTCGGACCGCATGAAGGATTGGCGCCNCTGTGGCTGTTTCAGCGNGCAACAGAGCATACCCGCGCTGGCAAAGGGTGTCGCGACATTCTGCGGAGTGTNGAAGGCGATAGTGATCTGGAGCGTCTGCACGACCTGTCGGCCCGAATTCACGCCGCCATAGTCTATGAGACCGGGAAATCCGAAATTGCCTGGTCCGCAGAGGATGCTTTGGCTGCCGGTCACGGAGTCTGTCAGGATCACGCGCATGTCTTCCTTGCCTGCGCACGCGCAATGGGTCTTCCGGCGCGGTATGTTTCAGGGTATCTGCGGATGGACGGACAGGACGAGCAAAGTGCGACCCACGCTTGGGCGGAGGCCCATGTCGAAGGGTTGGGCTGGGTTGGTTTTGATGTGTCAAACGCGATCTCGCCTGATACGCGCTATGTCAGGGTTGCAACGGGTCTCGATTACACAGAGGCTGCGCCGATCGCCGGTCACCGCTATGGCGTGGCAGGTGAGAACATGGATGTGACGCTGCGGGTGACCCAGCAACAGTGACAGAGGATTTCNTAGGTGACCTATTGCGTGGGCTTGTGTCTTGATCGCGGCATCGTCTTTATGTCCGACACACGCACCAATGCNGGGCTCGACAATATCTCGACCTTTCGCAAACTGCATCNCTGGCAGATGCCCGGTGAGCGGGCGATGGTTCTGCTGACAGCGGGCAATCTGGCAACCACTCAAGCCGTGATCAGCCTGCTNGAAGAGCGCACCAAGGCACATGACGAGCGCGACCCGACGATCCTGTCGGTGCCNTCGATGTTTCAGGCTGCACGACTGATTGCGGGCACGTTGCGCGATGTGATCGAAACCCACGCCAGCACCGGACAGCGCGCCGACAGTAGCTTTAACGCCACGATGATCCTTGGCGGTCAGATCAAGGGCGGTCCGCCACGCCTGTTTCTGATCTATCCCGAGGGCAATTTCATCGAAGCCAGCTCCGAAACGCCGTTTTTCCAGATCGGTGAGACCAAATATGGCCGCCCCATTCTGGTGCGCGCCTATGAGCCGAGCATGAGCTTTGCCGATGCAATGAAGCTCTTGTTGGTGAGTTTTGATTCCACCATAAAGGCCAATCTTTCGGTTGGTCTCCCGCTGGATATGTGCATCTACGAGGCCAACAGCATGAAGCTGCCCGAGGTGCATCGCATCGAGTTGGACGATCCTTATTTCCGCACCATTTCGGATGGCTGGGGCGATGCCCTCAAACGCGCGTTCGAGAGCCTGCCAAACCCCGAGATTTGAAGGGTGGCCAGGGTCAAACCCGGCCGAACCCCCCCGCGGTCGGCGTGATCACTGTCACGGCTTCGCCCGCCTCTAGCACTGTCTGATCACAGGCGTTCAGCACCTCTATTGCGCCCGAGAGGCGGCGCAGTTCGGTCCGGCCCGCTTCGCCCTCGCTGCCGCCCGCGCCCCCTTGCGGCGCACGGTTGCGGTGGGATGAGAGAATGGCGCAATCCATCCGGGTCAGAAACCGCAACGTGCGGATCGTGCCATCGCCGGCGTTGGCCGCCCCCTTGCCGCCTGACCCCGGACGCAGGGCGAAATTCTCCAACAGCACGGGAAAGCGCAATTCGAGGATCTCAGGATCGGTCAGGCGCGAGTTAGTCATATGCACATGCACGCCCGAGGTGCCGGGAAATTGCCGCCCGTCGTTGAATTGCCCGGCGGGCGAGCCGGAGCAGATGGTCTCGTAATACTGGAACTCATCATTGCCGAAGGTCAGATTATTCATCGTGCCTTGGCTATTGGCCATCGCCCCCATCGCGCCAAAGAGCGCGTTGGTCACATGCTGCGAGGTTTCCACATTGCCCGCCACCACCGCCGCCGGATAGCGGGGCGAGAGCATCGAGCCTTCGGGCACGATGATCCGGATCGGGCGCAGGCAGCCTGCGTTCATCGGGATCGATGCCTCGACCATCACCCGGAAGACATAGAGCACGGCGGCGCGTGTCACCGGCTCTGGCGCATTGAAGTTGTTCTTGCGGACCTCGGATGTGCCGGTGAAATCCACCGTCGCTTCGCGTGCGGCGCGGTCGACAGTGATCTTGACCCGGATCACCTGTCCTGTGTCGGTTTCATAGTCATAGGAGCCGTCTGACAGTTTTTCCAGAACCCGCGCCACCGCCTCGGCGGCGTTGTCCTGTACATGGCCCATATAGGCCTGAACCACGTCGAGACCGAAGTTGGCGACCATTTTGCGGAGCTCGTTGATGCCGCGCGCATTGGCGGCGATCTGCGCTTTGAGGTCAGCCACGTTCATGTCGATGTTGCGGCAGGGGTAGGGGTGATCACCAAGGATCGTGCGCAAGGCGGACTCGCGGAATTGCCCCTCTTCGACCAGCCGGAAATTGTCGATCAAGACGCCCTCTTCGTCCACTGTGGTGGCGAGCGGCGTCATCGAACCCGGGGCGGTGCCGCCGACATCGGCGTGATGGCCGCGCGACGCGGCCCAGAACAGGATGGCTTGCCCATCCTCGTCAAAGACCGGCGTGACAACGGTGATATCCGGCAGATGCGTGCCGCCATTGTAGGGCGCGTTGAGGGCAAAGACATCGCCGGGGTTAATATCGCCCTCATTCAGGCGGATGATCGTCTCGACGCTGCGATCCATTGAACCCAGGTGCACCGGCATATGCGGGGCATTGGCCACGAGAGCGCCGGTGGCGTCAAAGACGGCGCAGGAAAAATCGAGCCGCTCCTTGATGTTAACCGATTGCGCGGTGTTTTGCAGGGTCACGCCCATCTGTTCGGCAATCGACATGAAGAGGTTGTTGAAGACTTCGAGCAGGATCGGATCGGCCTCGGTCGTGCCGATGGCCATATCGCGCGCCATCCGTTCGTGGCGCGACAAGAGCACATGGTCATGCGCTGTGATTTCGGCATGCCAGCCGGGCTCAACCACGATGGTCTGGTTCTCCTCGATGATCAGAGCAGGCCCGGTGACGGTATTGCCGGGTGTCAGACCCGCGCGGCGGAACACGCTCGCAGGGGTCCAATCGCCGTTGCAAAAGAGGCGCGTGCGCGTGTCGGTCTGCGCCTCAGCCACTTGGCGGGCGGCCTCGCTCTCGGGGGCGTCGGGACGGACGGTATCTGTGGCCTCGACCTCGGCGCTGTCGATGATCACGCGCTTATCGGGTGTGGTAAAACCGAATTGCGCCAGATGCGCCGCCTCGAATTCGGCGCGCGCCTGCGTCGGGGTGTCATAGGCCACGGGCAGGGCGGTATCGGTGCCATCATAGCGCAGATAGAGCCGCGGACGGGTTTCAGCCCCGGTCACNCCTTGGGCCTGCATTTCCTGCATGACCTGCGCAGTCAGATCGTCAAGCACGCTTGTGATGACGCTATCACTGNCCTCATCCAATGGCTCTACCACCATCTGTTGCCGTGACGCGCTCACGCGGGCCAGNCCGATCCCGTAGGCCGANAGAAGCCCCGAGAGCGGATGGATCAGAACCNNTTCCATGCCCAAAGCATCCGCCACAAGGCACGCGTGCTGCCCGCCCGCGCCACCAAAGGAGTTCAAGAGATAGCGGGTCACGTCATAGCCGCGCTGCACCGAGATTTTCTTGACCGCGTTGGCCATGTTTTCAACGGCGATGCGGACAAAGCCTTCGGCCACGTCTTCGGGCGATTTGCCGTCGCCTGCCTCTGCGGCGATTTCTGCAAAGCGCGCGGAAACCGTCTCACGATCCAGCGGTTGATCCTGACCGGGGCCAAAGATGGGCGGGAAGAAATCGGGGTTGAGCTTGCCCAGCATGACATTGGCGTCGGTCACGGTCAGCGGCCCGCCGTTGCGGTAGCAGGTCGGGCCGGGATAGGCACCGGCGCTGTCAGGGCCCACGCGAAACCGACCCGGTTCGGCATGCAGAATCGAGCCGCCACCGGCCGCTACGGTATGCACCCGCATCATCGGCGCGCGAATGCGGACGCCTGCCACCTCAGTGTCAAAGGCACGTTCATATTCGCCCGCGTAATGCGCCACATCGGTCGAGGTGCCGCCCATGTCAAAGCCGATCACCTTGTCAAACCCGGCAATCGCGGCGGTCTGCGCCATGCCGACGACACCCCCGGCAGGGCCGGAGAGAATCGCATCCTTGCCCTGAAACCGCTCGGCGGCTGTGAGGCCGCCGGAGGACATCATGAATTGCAGTGTGGGGCCGGGTTCGCCCGGCGGCGTCGCGCCAAGCGCCGATGCCACCCGCGCCACATAGCGGCGCAGGATGGGCGAGAGATAGGCATCGACCACGGTCGTATCGCCGCGCCCCACCAGCTTGATCAGCGGCGAGACTTCGTGGCTAACGGACACCTGCGCAAAACCTGCGTCGCGCACCGCCTCTGCAAGGGCCAGTTCGTGCGCGGGGTTCTTCCATGCATGCATGAGGACAATCGCGGCGGCATCAATCCCTGCGGCGCGCGCCTCGGCCAGGCCTTGGGTGATGGCTGTCAGGTCGAGCGGAGTTTCAACCGTGCCATCGGCGCGCAGGCGTTCGGGCACCTCAATCACGCGGGAATAGAGCTGTTCGGGCAGCAGGATTTCCTTGGCAAAGATATCCGGTCGGGCCTGATAGGCGATGCGCAGCGCGTCGCGAAAGCCACGCGTGATCAAGAGTACCGTGGCGTCGCCTTTGCGCTCCAGAAGCGCATTGGTCGCCACTGTCGTTCCCATGCGGACGGTGCCGATGTGGGCGGCGTCAATGGTGCCGCCCAAAAGACGGCGAATGCCTTCGATTGCGGCGTCCTCATAGGCCTCTGGGTTCTCGGACAAGAGCTTGAGCGGTTGCATCTCTCCGTCAGGGTTTCGCCCGATCACGTCGGTAAATGTGCCACCTCGGTCAATCCAGAAATCCCAAATCTTGCTCATCACATCCATCCCGTTGTGCTTCATTTACATTTTGTTGACAAATTATAAATGATCCGTCAAGCTTTCCTTGAACCGGGGCAACAACCGGTCACCAAACGCTCAATCAGGGAGACGACAATGAAACACCTCACCACCCTTGCCCTCTCGGGGGTCTTTGCATTCAGCCTTGGGACCGCGCAGGCACAAACGGCATGGGACATGCCGACGCCCTATGGCGACTCGGTCTTTCACACGCAGAATATCATGCAGTTTGCCGAAGATGTCGCGACTGCGACCAATGGTGAGTTGACCATCACCGTGCATTCGGCGGGTTCGCTCTATGCCCATCCCGAGATCCGCGATTCCGTGCGCCGGGGTTTGGCGCCGATCGGGGAAATTCTGATGTCGCAACTGGCCAATGAAGATGCGGTGTTCGGGGTCGATTCGGTGCCATTTCTGGCGGCGAGTTATGACGATGCCAAAAAGCTCTGGGATGCCTCGCGGGACGAGATCAGTGCCAAGCTAATGGAGCAGGGGCTGGTTCTGCTTTATACTGTGCCATGGCCGGGTCAAAGCCTCTATCTGACCGAAGAAGTGACGTCGGTTGAGCAGATGAAAGGTGTCAGTTTTCGCGCCTACAACACCGCGACAGAGCGGCTGGCNCAGTTGATGGGTGCCGTTCCGACCACAGTTGAGGCCGGTGATATCCCGACCGCTTTCTCGACCTCGCGCGTTGCGGCGATGATCACGTCGCCCTCGACCGGCGTGGCGTCGCAGGCCTGGGATTTTGTCAGCCATTATATCGATACGCAGGCTTGGCTGCCCAAGAACATGGTTTTTGTTAACGCNGAAGCGTTTGAAGCGCTGACCGAAGCGCAACAGCAGGCGCTCTTTGAAGCCTCTGCCNTGGCCGAAGCGCGGGGGTGGCAGATGTCGATGGCAGAAACCGAAGAGAAAATCGCCATTCTCAAGGAAAATGGCATGCAGGTGTCTTCTCCCTCTGCGGAACTGGCGCGTGAGCTGCGTGCGATCGGGGAAACCATGACGAAAGAGTGGAAGGCGAGCGCCGGCGATGCCGGAGAGGCAATCCTGTCCGCCTACACCGCGCGCTGAATGGCAGAGGCGCGGGCACGGTCCCGCGCCACCAATCACAGACAATGGGGGGCTGCGGATGCTACGCGGGCTGCTTGACCGTCTTTATGGCGCGGGATTTGTGCTGGCTGCCCTGTCGCTGGTGGCGATTTCTCTGCTGGTTCTGGTGCAGGTGCTGGGCCGTGTGATCGACAAGNCATTGCTGGCCCTTGGTCAAGAGCCGGTAGGTATCGCGATCACATCGCTTTCGGAGCTCGGGGGGTTCCTGTTTGTTGGCGCAGCGTTTCTTGCCTTGGCAGGCACATTGCGAGCTGGCGGGCATGTGCGGGTGACTCTCTTGTCACAGTCTGTCCCACCCGGNATTGCCAAGTTTCTGGCTGCCGTGGCGCTGTTGCTTGCCCTTGGGCTCTGCGGCTTTGCGTTCTACAGCGCGGGCGTGCAGGCGTGGGACTCATGGACCTTTAACGCCGTGTCCTTTGGGATGGCAAAGTTTCCGCTCTGGGTGCCGCAGTCGGTCATGGTGCTGGGTCTGGGCCTATTCTGGCTGGCCCTCTGCGACGAGTTGGTCGCGGTATTGCGCGGGCGAGAGCCCGCATTCCAGCGCGCGGAAGACAAGAAAGGCGTTCAGGATGGGCATTGAAACTCTGTCTTTGATCCTGATGGTCGTGCTCTTTGGCGTTCTGGCGCTCGGTCTTTGGGTTGGGTTCGCTCTGATCGCCGTTGGGCTTGTTGCGATGACATTGGCTAGTTCTGCGCCTGCGGAGCTGGTGTTTGGCACCAAGGTCTGGGGCGCGCTCAACATCTGGGATCTGACGGCGCTGCCGATGTTCATCTGGATGGGTGAGATTCTGTTTCGCTCGCGGCTATCGTCGGACATGTTTTCAGGCCTTGCGCCGCTGACCGGGCGGTTACCGGGGCGGTTGCTCCATGCCAATATCTTTGGCTGCGCGCTCTTTGCCGCCGTCTCTGGATCGTCCGCTGCCACAACAGCGACGGTTGGGCGCATGTCGGTGCCGGAGCTAACTAAGCGCGGCTATGATGATCGGATGATCATCGGCACATTGGCGGGATCGGGCACGTTTGGGTTTCTCATTCCGCCCTCGATCATTCTGATCGTCTATGGGGCCGCGACGGAACAGAGCATTGCGCGGCTTTTCCTGGCCGGGATCGGACCTGGGATTCTGCTCGCGGCACTTTTCTCGGGCTATACGATGATCTGGGCGCTGATGAACCGGGCCCGCATGCCGGAACGTGAACCTGAGACGACATGGACCGAAAA
>JGI25321J50212_10003042_pt1 | contig 12003 bp, 8 predicted proteins | sample AutmiccommuBRH23_FD_50212 | JGI IMG/M metagenome (IMG submission 50212)
CACTGGTTTCGACACATTTCACAGGAAGAAAAAACAGATGTTTCAAGTTCCTTACTTGTAGCCTCAGCTTTGAGCGAGTCCAGTTTATTGAAGGTACCGAATCCACCCACCAGCGCCATGGTAGCGCCTGTTCCATAAAGTGCACCCTTTAAGAAATTTCTTCGTTTCATAGTTTTCCCTCCACTCATCACAACATCATAACCTTGATAATTTCTAAACCTAAATAGTCTAACAGCCGCCTACCATTTCCTGAACCTCAGGCTTCGCTGCTCCAGCATTGCCACCACCATTATTTGAGTCACTACTAACATCAGTATCAGCACTGCTACTGCCCGCTGAGCTGACGATTCCTCTCCACTGCAACATGCCTCCAGTTAAGACTTTGATCTTGGTTTGGTCATAGCCGTTCTTGACCAGAAGATGGTATGCTGACTGTGCGCGGCTACCGTTAAGGTCGATTAAGACAATCTCTTTGTCCTTACTAATCTGGGCAAGATTCTTCTCCAGATTACCCAAAGGTCTATTAATTGCCATCTTGATATGCCCAGTGGCATATTCTCTGGCTTCCCGTACGTCTATTAACTGCCACCCTTTATTAGCCTCTAGAGCTGCTTCCAAATCATCGACCGATAGGTTGGCTGTAGACGGTATCATATCGGCGGGGACGCCTTGGACCGGTTGAGTGGCATTCTGGTTAACGTTAGCCTGCGACGGAGCTTGCCCCTTGTCAACGGTGCCCACCGTTGATGAGCTATTGCAGCCGACTAAAAAAGTCATGCTAAACCCTAATAACAATAGATAGACAACTCTCAAACCCATGGATCTCCTTGACATCGACTTAACTTTCAAAGTTCTCGCCCTCCCCTTAAAATAAAAAATTCACAAGTCTGATTATGATGATTTCTTCAATCAACGTTAAAAAACTCTATATATATTATTCTTCAAGTGATATATTTATCCTGCCATTATTGCTTAATCCTCTCATTCTTTAATATTATAAGCATATAACAAAAAATTATAGGCTATAATTAAGTTTTAATAAAGCAACCTTTTAAAATTTATATGAAATATTATCCTATCGTTTAATCTTATAGACTTATAACAAAGATTTATAGGCTTAGATTAGTTGTGATAAAGGTTTTTTTCACATGATCGTAGAATATTTAAGCTAAATGACATATTCTAAAAAACTTAGAATATAGTTCAACTTGAAAGGATGATTAATATGTTAAAAAGAAAATTAACTCCCATCTTGTCCCTCCTCCTGATTTCTGGCCTTCTTGCTACTGGTTGTGGTCAAGCAGCACAGCCCGCTACCACTCCACCGGCAGCTCCACCAGTAACAGCCGTACCTACTCCTGCAGAAGACCCCGCAAAGGTAATCAAAGGAGCTGTTGAAACTTATTTCAATGCTATGGGCTCCACTGTGAAAAATTCCTATAAGATTGCTGAGAAGGATTTAAAGGACGAGCTCGACAAAAACCCAGATAAATACGTAGTATTAGATGTTCGTAAAGCAGATGCTTATGCACAAGGTCATATCAAGGGAGCCATTAACGTCCCTTATGGCCCAGAAATTGCTAAGAACCTCGATAGCATTCGTGCAATCGCCAAGGACAAAACCTTAATCGTTGCTTGCTATACCGGACAGACCGCTGGTCAAACAGATTCACTTCTCAACGTTGCCGGAATCAAGACCCTCTCCTTAAACTCGGGTATGGGTGGCAGTAGTACTGCAGGCTTTGAGACCAGAGGTTGGTTAGGACAGAAGTATCCGACTGTGACAGAAGCGACTGCGATGCCGACTGTTCCTGCTATTGCTAGTAAGAGCAAAGCAATTGACGAGGCAGTTCAGAAGTATTTTTATGAAATGCCGAAAGATTCCTATAAGATTGATCTTCCGGTTATGAAAGAGGCTCTAGCTAAAGAGGCTGACAAATACTACATTGTTGATGTTCGCACAGCAGTAGATTACGCCAAAGGCCATATTAAAGGCGCAGTAAACGTTCCCTACGGTCCTGACGTCGCTAAAAACCTCGATTCGATCAAAGAAAAAAGCCAAGGCAAAACTGTTGTAGTCTATTGTTATACCGGCCAAACAGCTGGACAGACCGACTCCTTGCTTAATATCGCTGGCATCCCCACCAAGAGTCTGAATTACGGCTTCGGAATGGCTGGCTTTAGCAAAGGGTGGAGCTCTGACAAATCTTACGAAGTTGTCCAATAACTTCTTAAGAACAGCAGAAATAGAACACCTTTAATAAAACGAGAGAAGAGATGGCTAAGCCATCTCTTCTTTCGTTTTATTAATCACTGCAGACTCTCTAACTAACTTCATTTTCTTATCCAGCTTTGAACGATTCAAAACTCTCTAATTATTCTGCTACATCTTTATAATTTGTTTTTTCAGGTAAAGTATCTTGATTCCCCTTTAAACCAATTATAGAATTAAAAACTGGGAATAATAAGACTGAATCTTAAAGGAGGTCTTGCAATGACTGAAAATAAATCCAAAGAAAAGTTCGTAGCAAACCCTATTGAAAGGCATGACACGGCTGCTTGGCGAGGAAATATCGAAAGTGTTAAACCCCAATCGAAGGTTCCTATCCCTAGCGAAGAATCCGTCCAGAATGCCAAGGAATGGGTAGACACAAATTCCTTGTCCTAAAAAAACCTAAAACTAAACAGGATGACTCCCCGAACCACAGTGGCCGGGAGTCATTCCTGTTTTTTTAACTGTACGACTAAAAGGCATGTCAAATCAAGCTGATTGACATGCCTTTTAGTCATGTTAGTAGTTTGACACCCTTAGAGAGTTTATCAGTATTGCATTTCTGCGTAACGCTTTAAGGTCTGATATTTCTCACGAGCGTGCCCCTCTGCTGCATCGAACATTTCTTGAGCGACATCTGGGAATATGGTTAGGAGCGAAGAATACCGGATTTCCCCTTTTATGAAATCTTGGAAAGAAGCAGTCGGTTCTTTGGAATCGAGAACAAACGGATTCTTACCTTGCTCTTTAAGACGAGGGTCATGTCTCCAGAGATGCCAATACCCTGATTCTACAGCTTTTTTCTGTTGTAAGATACTTGTGCCCATGCCGGATTTTATCCCGTGGTTCACACAAGTAGCATAAGCAATGATGATCGACGGCCCAGGATAGCTTTCTGCTTCAGCAATCGCTTTAATCGTTTGATTCATATTAGCCCCCATGGCAATTTGAGCAACATAGACATAGCCATAGGTCGTCGCCATCAGTCCGAGATCCTTTTTACGTACTTTCTTCCCTGCTGCGGCAAATTTTGCGATAGCTGCCGTCTGGGTTGCCTTGGAGGCTTGTCCCCCAGTATTAGAGTAAACCTCAGTGTCCATCACCAGGATATTTACATCATCCCCACTCGCCATGACATGATCTATTCCATTATAACCAATATCATAGGCAAAACCATCTCCACCAAAAATCCAAACAGAGGGTTTGATGAGATAATCCTTCTTCTCCTTGATTTCGCTAAGAATCGGATTGCCAGAGACATCTTCGTTGTTCAGTGCTTCCAGTACCCGCAACCCTGCTCTCTTGGATCCTTCCCCATCCTCCAAGTTGTCCAGCCATTCCCGGAAACTCTCTTTAAGGTTTTCGCCGAGAGAACTCTCCAAGCCTTGTTGCATCAGCTGGACTATTTTAGCTCGAATTTGCTTTGCACCAAGATATATGCCATAGCCGAACTCAGCATTATCCTCAAAAAGCGGACTCATCCAGGCTGGTCCTTTCCCTTCTGCATTAACCGTATAGGGAATCGAGGGAGCGCTGCCGCCCCAGATTGAGGAACATCCTGTAGCATTGGCAATAACCATACGGTCACCATACAACTGGGTAATAAGCCTTGCATAGGGTGTCTCACCACAGCCAGGGCAAGCACCATTGAATTCAAGCAGCGGCTGGGCAAATTGACTTCCTTTTAAGGTCTTAACATCCATGAGATGGCGTTTTTCGGTAACATTTTTAATGGCATATTCCCAGTTTTCTGATTCCATTTCAATCTCATGGTCGGCGGGTTTCATGATAATTGCTTTACCTGGTGCGGGACAAACATCGGCACAGTTTCCACAACCCGTACAATCCAGCGGTGTGACCTGAATACGATAGTGGTAACCTTCAAGGGCTTTGCCGATGGGTTTCTTCGTTTTGAAGGTATCTGGAGCTTTTTCAAGCTCGCTATCCTCCAAGAGGAAAGCCCGAATGGTGGCATGGGGACAAACATAGGCACACTGATTACATTGAATACATTTATCGATTTGCCATTCGGGTACATAAACTGCAATTCCCCGCTTTTCATACCGCGTTGTGCTTAACGGGAAAGTACCATCCTCAACACCTACAAAAGCACTGGTCGGCAGGTCTTCTCCTTCATGACGGGCCATAGGACGTTGAATATTCTTAATAAAGTCTGGCTCACCCTTAATGGGCATATCTTCATCAGGAACCTCAGCCCAAGCAGCAGGAACCTCCACTTTATGTAAGGCGTCAATGCCTCCATCGACAGCCTTATGATTCATCTCAACAATATTGGACCCCTTCTTGCCATAGACTTTCTGGATAGAGTCTTTCAGATATTGAATAGCATCTTCGAGAGGGATTACCTTAGCTAATTTAAAGAAAGCAGCCTGCATGACCATATTGATGCGTCCGCCAAGCCCAATTTCTCTGGCAATGGAAATAGCATCTATGATATAGAAATTGATCTTATTTTTAGCAACATAACGTTTAAGGAAGGCTGGCAAATGATTTTCTAGTTCATCTGCTCGCCACGGACAGTTGAGAACAAAGGTTCCTCCTTTTTTCAGACCCCTAAGGATATCATAGTGATAGATAAACGACTTATTATGGCAAGCAATATAATCCGCATCAAACACCAGATACGATGATTTGATAGGTTGCTTGCCAAAGCGCAGGTGTGAGATTGTCGTTCCACCGGATTTTTTGCTATCGTATTCAAAGTAACCCTGAACATTAAGGTCAGTATTATCTCCAATGATTTTTATAGCGCTTTTATTTGCGCCGACCGTACCATCAGAGCCAAGTCCCCAGAACTTACAGCGGATTGTTCCTTCTGTCGATGTGTCAACAGTCTCTTCTATAGGTAAGGAAGTGTGGCTCACATCATCGATTATCCCTATCGTAAAGCGATCCTTAGGCTGAGCCTTCTTCAAGTTCTGATAAGCAGCAAGAATCTGTGAGGGAGTAGTGTCTCTTGAGCCTAGACCATAGCGTCCCCCTACGATCATTGGTTTTGAAGTTTCATGGTTAAAGATTTGTAATACATCAAGGTACAGAGGCTCACCGGTAGATCCCGGTTCCTTGGTTCGGTCTAGAACCGCGATTTTCTTTACGGATTTTGGTAAGACGTCAAAGAAGTATTTTTTGGCAAATGGCCGATAGAGGTGGACTTTAATGAGCCCGACTTTTTCCCCTCTTTGGGCCATAAAGTCGATGGTTTCCTCAATGGTGTTACAGACGGAACCCATAGCTACAAGGATGTCTTCGGCCTCGGGGTCACCATAATACTGGAAGGGATGGTACTCGCGACCCGTTAATTTCTTGATTTCTTTGAAATAATCTTCGACGATGTCTGGAACTGCATCGAAGAAGGGGTTGGAAACCTCACGTCCTTGAAAATAAATGTCGGGATTTTGGGCAGTCCCTCTGAGGACAGGACGGTTTGGATTTAAAGACCGGTCTCTAAATTCCTGAATCTTGTCAAAGTCGACAAGTTTAGCAATTTCGTCATAACTTGTCGTCTCGATTTTTTGAACTTCATGGGAGGTTCTGAACCCATCAAAGAAATGCAATACTGGAACCCGGGACTTAATCGCTGCCAGATGAGCCACAAAACCTAAGTCCATCGCTTCTTGAACATCGTTCGAGCAAATCATAGTAAAACCTGTTTGACGAGCAGCATTAATATCTTGATGATCGCCAAAAATTGATAAAGCATGGGTTGCTAAAGCCCTGGCAGTGACATGGAATACGGCCGGCACTAGATTTCCAACCAATTTATACATTTCAGGAATCATCAGAAGTAAGCCTTGGGAAGCCGTATAGGTTGTGGTTAGGGCTCCGGCTTGGAGGGAACCGTGTAAAGCGGCCGAAGCACCGGACTCGGATTGCATCTCAACAACTCTAACCGGTTGGTCAAATAAATTCTTTTTGCCATGGGCTGCCCATTCGTCAACGCCCTCGGCCATGGGAGAAGAGGGCGTAATTGGGAAGATGGTTGCAACCTCAGTCAGAGCATAAGATGCTTCAGCTGCGGCCTGATTCCCATCCATTGTTTTCATTTTCTTAGCCACATTAAGAACCTCCTAAAAACCTTTAATCTAAAGTTTAAATTAGTATTTGTTACTGGAGGACTCTCATACATATTTTTGAAGTAAAAAACAATAATTTTCATAAAAAAGTATTAAAATATTATAAAACTCCTAGACTTTTTAAATCTAGGAGTTTTATAAAGGAGGAATTTATAGTGCCATCGCAAAAGTTCCACACACAATCACCTGTTTAAGGTTACTACATTGTCAGACTATTAACTTCAGTGGCAAGTTTTCCATCCTTAAACCAAAGGCTATAGATTACCGGAATGATCACAAGGGTTAGTAAGGTTGAGACTGTTAATCCGCACATAATTGCTACTGACAAGGGTTCGAACAGGTCACTGCCGGAGAGAGCTAAGGGAACCAGACCGATGACCGTTGTCATGGAACTCAGGAAAATGGGCCGGTAGCGTTTACTGACAGCGTCGAAGCAGGCATCCCTAACTGTCATGCCCTCTTGACGAGCTCTGTTGATATATTCAATTAAAAGAATGGCATTTTTAATCACCACTCCCATTAGGCTGACGACCCCGACCATCGCTGTAAAGGAAAGAGGTTGGCCGAAAGCTAACAGGCCGATAATCACCCCGAAGAGTGAGAGTGGTATCGTGATAAAAATGACGAAAGGCTGCCAGAAGGAGCGAAACTGGAGCATGAGAATGAGATAGATGGCAAAGAGGGCAAATAGAGCAGCAGTGCCCAGATCGCCAAAATTATCACTGATATCTTTCGCTTCCCCTTTGTAAGTGAGACTGACCCCTTTTAACTCCTCCGGGTTTTGGGCGAGGATTTGTTTAAGGTTGTTTTCAATCGCAATGGCACTGTGACCGGGTTTAACCTGGGAGGAGACGGTAATCGCCAGCTCCCGGTCGTATTTGCGGATCGTGGGAATAGAGGCTTCCAGGTTAAGGGTGGCTAGCTGTTTGAGTAGGGCTTTCTGGCCGGAGAGGGAAGATTTGATGGCCAGGTTTTCCAAGGCCTCTTTGGAGTGAATATCACTGGTGACTAGGATAGGGTATTCATTGCCGGCTTTGTGGAAAACCGTCGCTTCCGCTCCTTTTAATGCAATATTGATCTGGCGCTCAATGTCATAGTTAGTGATACCCAATTGGGAAGCTTTGTCATGGTCGACATTGACGGTAAATTGGTATTCGGCACTGTCCAGGTCGTCATTCACATTCAAAGTGCCAGGGATCCCGGCCAGTTGATCATGGATATAGTTGACAGCTTTGGTCAGGGCCTGCTGATCATTACTGTTGACTTGAACTCCTATAGGGGTTCCTGGGAAGGCCTTTTCCAGCAATTCTGCTCGGGCTGTTCCCCCGATCAAGCTTTTGTCCAACAGTTCTTGCATATAGACCGCCATTTCCTGGTTGGATTTAAACCTGCCGCCCTTGGATAAGTCCACTTTCAGCAGAACTTGCGCAAAATCTTGAGCCTGAGAGGATTTGGCTACAGTTAAATAAAATTTGGGAAGTCCTTCCCCTACAGAGGTGGTATAATCCAAGACTTCTTGCTGGGCAGAGACCAGCTTTTCCACCTGCTGAGCCACTCGGTCTGTATTATCCAGGTCAGCTGAGGTTTCGGCATGGATATCAATATAAAACAAATTGACGTCCGCTTTGGGGAAAAACATCACCGGCAACCTTAAGGCTAAGAGCACAGTAAGGGCCAGTAAGGAGAGGGATAAAAGAAGGGTCAGTTTCTTATACTTCATGCCGATCCTTAGGAAGCCTTGGTAGAAGCTTTTCACAGGGGATCGCTGATGAACTTTTCCCGGTTTGAGTTGATCAAAAAAGATATAAGCCAGGACCGGGGTAACAAAGATAGCAACTATAAACGAGGCAGCGACAGCCAAAATCACGACCTGAGGCAAGGCACGCAGGAACTCTCCCGCCGGACCGGGTACGAAGAGCATAGGGGTAAAAGCAGCCGCAGTGGTTAATGTCGCCGTGAATACGGGTAGGACAGCCCGCTTGGTACCGAGTACACAGGCGGACATTTTCTCCATCCCTTCGTCGATCAGCACCTGGATCGAATCAATAATCACGATAGCATCATCGATCAACATCCCTAAAGCAATGATCAAGGCCGCGATAGAGATCTCATGCACTCTGATCTGAAGGAGGTACATGGCGCAGAAAGCGATCAGGATGGAGATAGGGACGGCTGCAGAAGCGACAATGGCATTCTTTAGTCCCATACCAAGGAAAACCACCACTAGGACCAGGGCTATTCCTTCGAGGAGGTTTCTAAAGAAGTTAGTCACACTTTCATTGACATTAGCTGGTTGGTAGATGACCTCATCGACGGTTAAGCCGGGAGGCATTTGCTGTTGGAGCTGATTAAGCTTAGTCTGCAAGTCGTGGCCTATGAGAACGATATTCTTATTGTCAGAAAAAAAGGCACTTAACAAAATGGCCTTCTGGCCGTTTTCTCTGATCCGGGTCGTGGAATCTGACAACTGCCAGGACACAGTGGCAATATCCTTTAAATGCACGATTGCTCCGGTAGTTTGGGAGACTGACACGACGGAATTTTCAATGTCCTGAAGGGAGTTAAAACTGCCCGGGATGCTGACATTAATCTTGGTCGTTCCATTACTCAGGGAACCGGCGGGAATATTGACATTTTGGATCTTCAAAGCATTGACAATGTCATCCAAGGATAAGACAAATTGGTTTAGTCGGGCAGTATTGACTTCTACCTGGGCTTCTTTTTTTTGTACCCCATCCACTTCAAAACGGGCTAGGCCGTTGACTTTGCTTAACTCATTTTTATATTGATCAGCGAAGTCGGAAAGCTGTTCATAAGAATACTGCTCACCGGAAAAGCTGAGAATCATGCCGGGAGTACCCGCTAAATCCGTATCAACCTCAATCTTTTGGCATTCCGACGGCAGACTGCTTTGGAGCTCGTCCATAAAGCGGCGCAGATCGATCCAGGCTTTATCCACATCCGCATCATTTTGCAATTCCAAGACGACGATGGAAACGCTATTGCGGGAAAAGGAGGAGGAAGTCTTGTAACCTGGAACTTCGATGGTTTTATCTTCGATGACTTTAGTGACGAGCTTTTCCACATCGGCGGGTTCAGCTCCCGGATAGACTGTCTTAATAATCGCAAAAGGGGCATTTACATTGGGGCTTTCTTGTTTGGGTATGACATAATAACTGTAAAGTCCGAGCAACAGGATCACTAACGTGAAGAAAAGGGTAAATCGGCGATTATGAATGACTTGATAAATCAGACCCTTTTCTTTTTCTTTTTCCTTTTCCATCATTGCCCTCCTGCCGTCTGAGGAATCGTAACTTTCATGCCCTCACTCAGTTCCTTCATGCCGGAGGTGACTAGGTTATCTCCCGAATTAAGTCCTTCAACTCGCACATTAAAGCCCTGACTGTTTTTTAAGCTAATATTCTTTTTCACAGCCCGGTCAGCTTGGACAATAAAAACATAATCCTCGCCGTCATTCATCACTGCAGAGATAGGAATCCAAATGCCTTGCTCGGTACCATTAGCCAGTGAAACATCCGCTGTGGCACCAATAAAATAGGCCTGGGCCGGGATTTCTTTGGTTAATTTAATCTCGGTGTTATAGGTACGAGTCTCGGTATCCGGCACTTGATCGATGCGGGTTACTTCTCCCGTTCCGCTAAAGCTGCCGACTTTGACTTCAACTTGCGTCCCCAGCTTAATCTTCGTGACATCGGTCTGGTTAAGACCGACATTGATCACTTGCTTTTGGCTGCGGACGACGATAACAGGATAGCCAGCGGCTAAATTTTCCCCTTCCTTATAGAGGATATCCGTCACATAGCCCTCCATATCTGCATAAAGCTTCGTATCGTTGAGACTATTTTGTTTGGCTTCCACATCGACTTGAGCCTTCTGGTAAGCAGATTCTTTAACATCCCTATCCAGTTTGGCTTTATCCAGATCAATTTGGGCCATGGCTCCGGCCTTTAAGAGTTCCTGATAATTGGTATATTGGGACTGGGCATCCAGATACACTTGCTCAGCCTGAGAAAGGTTAAGTTGAGAATTGCGCAGGGCTAGGTAATGATCCGTCTGATCCAGGCTGGCGAGCAGTTCACCCTGATGAATAGCCTCTCCTTTGCTTACCTTCAGTTGTGCCAATTTCCCGGGGACTTTAAAACTGTACTTCTTTAATTCACCGGAGCCGATGACGCCTAAGTACTCCAACCTAACCGACTGGGACTGTTCGGTCAGCGCTGAAACCGTTACCGGTCGGGTAATCTCCACCGGGGTGGTGTCAGTCGGCTGAGAACTACAGCCGATTAAGAAGACGGGAAGCAGAAGAAAGGTTATGAAGACAGTAGTCAGCTGTTTGGTTTTTAACATAGTTTAGAAATTCCTCCTCAACGATTTAAGATGCCGTAAAACAAGAGCTTTTTCATTTGTTCTAGAAGTTGGTTAATAGTAATGTCATTAGCATTTAAAAATTGGTCTTCCATGGGTGACAGAACCGTCTTAGTAAACGTCAGCAACATGATGGCCGGATCAATATCATCCCGGATCTCACCTTTGGCGATGCCCTCCTCTAAGACAGTCATAGCCATCTCTTGGCGGAAACGGCGAATTTCTTCGATAGTCTCCTGTTCGGCGGGAAAATAACGCTGCAGTTCATTGAGGACGCGGAAGGGAATGGCTGGATAGGAGTATACGGAAAGGATAGCATTGAGCTTTTCAAGCCAGGTCGTACAGCCCTCGATTTCTTGCAGCACCCGTTGTTTTTCAATTTCAGCAGCTCTTTGTACAATTTCGGAAATCAGGTCGTTTTTGGAGGCAAAGTATTTATAGAGGGTTTTTTTACTCATGCTCAATTCGCCGGTGATGTCATCAAGAGTAAAGCCTCTTAACCCGTATTGTTTAATCAACTCAGTAGCGGTCTGGATAATTCGCTCACGCATGATAGTTCTCCTTAATTTCTTTGATAGGGTGAGTATCACTTTTAGGTTGGCACGGATAAGGTCTCGGAGGAAACTTTGCCAGTATCTTTAGTTTACTTCCGATTGTCTATGGGATCAAGAGGTCGGGGCAAGTCTTTTTTAACATGGACATAATTTTATAATTACCAGCTATGGAGGCTTTTTTACTGGATCACCAGGATCACTACGAGAAAGTGGTGACCTCTTATAATCGGTAATCGCGCTATTCCGAAATATACTAATCTCTCCAATGGAAAAAGGAGTCAACAGATTTTCTCCGTTGGCTCTTCATCTATACATGCTGCAGGATAAATTTCTCCCGCTCATCTTCCGGAATCCCCAGAAGGAGAAGGGCCAGGTAGTAGGTCAAATTCGTCAGCGCTGACGAATTTGACCTCCATGGGGGAGCAAGGCCTTGGCCTCCTTCAGGCGCTTGCCGACCTCCATGGCATTGGTAAGCATGATTTTACAAGTCTGTTGTTTGATCCCTATTAATCTTAGCCGCGATGCCGTTACCATGAGTTTCCAGGACCTTTTTCACTCTATAGGGTGCAGCGGAATAATATTCATAGGTTATTTTATACTCCCCCCGTCGGGGAAGAGAGGCCAAATGGTGCACCGGTGCAACATTTGATTTTAACTCCATGTACACGGTTTTTGACGCCAAAGGCTGTTTTTTCAT
>JGI25321J50212_10003044_pt1 | contig 11995 bp, 10 predicted proteins | sample AutmiccommuBRH23_FD_50212 | JGI IMG/M metagenome (IMG submission 50212)
GACATCGTCTATGCCCACCTTGACCTTTATGGTATTAAACCCTTTTTCGATAATTTCGGGCAGTTCCCTGCGTATCTGTTCATGGTCGCCGGTGCTTAATATTCCTACCAGTTCCACGTCCTGCAGAGTCATATCCTGATTTCCAGTTATTCCTTCCAGGGCCGTCAATAAAGGCGTGACGGCGAAGGACTGGCTTTTAATATGAGGTTCCAGCATCTCCCGGGCCGCTTCCATATCTCTGCCGATCAGCCGGGGAGCCATTTCCTTTCCGAATAGCCAGACCTGTTCGGGCGTTTCGGAGGAATAGCCCGGCAGGGGGGCTGTTTCACCCAGCGTTATGCTGTTTCCCTCGTGGATGGCGGCAATGAATATATCGAAATCGTGCAGTTCCTTGAAAGAAAGGTGATAGGGCTTTTTCAACGGCACAACTAAGTGATAAAAATCAATTTTTTCTATCAATACGGTACACACCTTTCACATTCAGGAATTCCCAAGTCAGAATTAAAAGACAATGTAAGCTATAATCTTACATTCATATCCGGCAGTAGTTATACTGAATTCTGACTTCTTTATTCCGACACTAACAACCGTCTGCTACGGCCCTTGACATTTCGTAGACATCGTTGATGGCCATCTCAATGGCCACCGGCCTATTCTCCTTTTTAGCCCTCTCGGCAAGCTTCTCCCGGTGATACTCCAGCACTTCCCTGGGCAGCGGCAGATTGCCGGAATCATAGTAGCGGATGGCCCCGGTGAGGTCTCTGGCCGGCATTACCTTGTTGGCAACCTCCAGGCTGGGTGACCATGGAATGTCGATAACCCCTGCCTGGAAGCCGCGGACCGCGCCGAGGGCAGCGTCCCCGTCGCCCAATTCCAGCGCTTTGTCCACAATGGCCCGGACTTCCTTTCTGATCATTTCCATTTCCAGTTCCAATTCCGGACTGTCCGGCAGCCTGAAGCCGCGCATGCACTTGATGGCCTGCCTGGTGGCCCTGCAGCCGGCTGCGTTGGCTTCCTTGGTGGGGATTCCAAGGGCCTCATGGGTGGTTTTGGTGACCAGAAGGGTGGCATTGCCCAGCACTGCAATAACCCCTCCCAGAGAGATTATGCTGAAGGCCTGGGCCTCGTCAGGCGGGAAGCCCGACATCCACTGGTAGGAAACGGACACCTGGAAAATGTCTCCATACCCCATCTTCTTAAGGTATTCCCGGCACATTTCCGGGAGTACCCGCAGGGCGGCCACGTCCTGAAGCAGGGTCAGGTTCTGGCAGATACCCACATTGTAGTACTTCAGGCCCTGCCCGGCGGCCAGAAGGGTATCCAGCACAGAAACCGCTATGGATACTCCCGGCGGCACCAGAGTGCCGGTCAGAAAGCCCGGCTGCTCTCGGTTTATTTCCACGCCATGCTCTGCGTAATAGGCCGCCAGCCGGTCAACGTACTGGTAATTCTGAATTCCCTTGGCTATGGAGAGTTCCTTGCTATAGGAAACAGTATAAGAGATTCCGGACCCCAGGAAGCCGCTGATGCCCGAGGCAATAGCAATCTCTGCCGTCAGCCTGGGAAAGGGGGTCCCTGACAGCAGGTAAATGGGTCTGTCCACCGCCTCCACCACCCGGCGCACTTCACTGACCCCGTAATTTACCACCGGCAGCCCGTTAAGCGCGGACTGGCCCTTTTTTTTGCTTTCTTCAATGCCTTTTCCGGCCTCTTTAAACCTCTCGTTCCGGGTGTAGCTGTCGGTTGTGGTGGGAAGTATATCGGCGCCGCCCTCGTTCTGGAGATACTGCAGCAGCTCAATATGGTCATCAATCAGGGGCACGCCGCCCCTGGGGTGAATCACCGTGTCTCCGCATGCCTCAGCACGCCGGACAGTGGCCGACATCCTTTTGCGCTGGGGCAGCCGGCGGTGATATTCTATGGCCTCCTCCAGGTCGATGTCTTTTCCGGTGGGCCACATCCCGGTAACCTCTTCCCTTATGGCGAAAAACTGATCCAGGGTCAGCTGGACGTTTTTGGGCTGGTTTTTGTCAACTTCCACCTTTCTCCCTCCCGTTGCCGGATTTATAACCTTGACTAATAGCCCAGGTTTTCACCGACCAGTATAATGGTAAAATTATTTGAGGCGGCGGGCCTGGCCTCAATAATTGTGGTCACCCTGCACAGTCGTCCGGGCATGGCACAGTCGGCACAAAGGGTGCTTTTGGCACAGGGTGTGGGATCGTTCCGCCGGTGGGTGTTTAGGGGGCAGGCGAAGTTTTTAATCCTATCCAACCCGGCCTCCACATTTTTTACAATTTTATTTACCCCGGCCACCACGATAATGCTGCCGGGGCCAAAAATCATTGCCGCCACCCTGTTTCCGCTGTGGTCTATATTAACCAGCCTGCCATCCAGGGTAATGGCATTGGAGCTGGTAATAAACGTATCGCATACCAGGTGAGACATTCTCACCTGCCGCAGTTCCTCCGGGGTAAGGCCCTTCTGCCAGTGGTCGTAAACAGTGTTCCCCTTTGAGCGAAGGGTTTCCACCAGGTCCAGTTCCCTTAGGGTCACCGAACCGCCAAAGCCCACCTTTGCTTCGGGTGGAATTCTTTTTAAAACTTCCTCTACTGCTTCATCCTTTTTGCCAAAATATAAGGCCTCAAAGCCGTTTTTCTGAAGACTGGCCACTGTTTTTCTGGCCCTTTCCCCGTGATACCAGGTTATTGCAGCATCCGCCATACACATATAACCTCCCGTTATAATTAATTGATGAGACTAACATCTCTGCCGTCATGCCGGCGGTTTAATATAAGTAACGGCAATGCCGTTTCCTTCTTTCCGCAACACCACCCATTTCAGCCAACTTTGGTCATTGGTCAGCGGGTAGTCCGCACGCTGGTGCAGGCCCCTGCTTTCAGTCCTGATACGGGCGGCGTGAGCTACCAGCCTGGATGCCAGAATAAGGTTTTTGGATTCTATGGCCTCCACCAGGTCTTTTGTACAGTCGACCCGCATGCCTTTCCGCTCAATCTGTTCAACTGCGTCAAGACCCCTGCTCAGGTCGCCGGCGCTGCGCGTAATCCCGAAATAATTCCAGCAAACCTGCTGCAGTTCCCGTCGGATCCGGCCCGGCGCGTCACCTGAAAGGCAGCTTATGGACTGCCACCTCTGCTCTTCCTGCCTGACCTCGGACCATGTCAGCGAGGGCATCTTGGTTCGAAAGGCTTCCAAGGCGGCGTTCCTGCCGGCCCTGCGTCCAAGAACCAGGCAGGCGGCAACTGCTCCACAGACACGGTCGGCCCCGAACATAAGCCCGTGTCCCGCCGTTTCACCTGCAGCATACAGGCCCGGTATCCCGGCGGCGCACTGCCGGTCGATGATCACCCCGCCCAAAAATGAATGCACTGCCGGTTCCCAGGGGATTTTCTCCCTACGCCAGTCAATGCCCAATTCCTTTTCCATCTTTTCAAAGGGCATGGTAGGTTCTTTAAGGCTGCTTACATCCAGGCAGCAGGGGCCGTTACCGGCCTTCAGCTCATTGTGGACTGCCTGCACAAGCGTTGTGCGGTTGGTCAGCTCCAGCCTGTCAGGGTCATATCTGGCCATAAACCTTTCGCCCAGGCGGTTGTGGAACACAGCTCCCTTGCCAATGGCAGGCTTTATCCCCCCGCTGGGGAACGGCGTTCCCCCGGGGGCCGGAATCAGTGTGAATTCCACAAATTCCATGTTGGCAAAGGGTAGGTTTAGTTCCCAGGCCAGGGCATATGCATCCCCGGTGGTGCTGTCGGCGGCGCTGCTGTATGGGTACAGAGCCAGGGCGCTGCCTCCCGCAAGAACAGTACACCTGGCTTGGAATGAAAAGGTGTCTCCCGATGGCGCCTCAACCCCTATGGCCCCGATAACCCTTCCGCCATCCCATGCCAGTTTGGTTATCATGATATTTTCCAGAAGCCGGGCCCCGAGGCGTAGAGCATGTTGACATAATGCCTCAACCACTGCTCTGCCGTTTCCTCTTACCGGACCAACCCTGGGGTAGGACATGCCGGAGGTAATATATCTCTCATACTTCCCGTCAGGGGTCTTGCAGAAGGGTATTCCCCAACGGTCTCCTTCTATGACCGCTTCCTGTGCCTCTTCAGCCAATATGGAAACCATTTCCAGGTTGTTTAAAAACCGGCCACCCCTGACAATATCAGCAAAATACTCAACCCTGCTGTCCCCTGGATCCCCCCCCAGGTCCGGTGCCAGGAATGCCTGGGGGTTTCCGACCGAAGACGGGCTGGAACCGCTTCCTCCCACCCTGCCCTTATCAACCACAATAACGCTGGCCCCATGAGCAAGGCTTTCAATGGCCGCGCTTAGCGCCGCAAGTCCACTGCCAATAACCAAAACATCGGCTCTTAAAATTTCCATGTCAGCTTCCCCTTACTGCACTTGTTTCATATATTTTTTCGCTATCCTCAGCGCCTTGTCCCGATCCACCTCGGCTAAGAGCCCTATTGCATACAGCAGGTACAGTGAGTCAGTAAATAATCTGGGGACGGACGGCCTTAACGAAAGGGGCCTGTCAAGGCTGTACAGTGCATTTTCAATAATTTTTCCAGGACGTTCATTATAAACAATGACTCCGCCTGTGCCGATAACAGTGGATATCTCACGCAAATCCTTACCGTACTGGACCATCACCTCGCCCAGGGGGGTGAACACATTCTCCAGTGTTCCGGCATGGCGGACTGCAGCCACCTCGATGCCCGCCCCGGCCAAGCTTAGCTCAATTGACCATTCCTCCTCGGTTTGAGGGAGATAGCTGACGTCCTTTTTAATTTTCTCAATATATTTTTCAACGGCTTCAGCGGGCAGACTGTTTCGATCGGATATTGCGCCGGTTCCCACAGCTTCAACTATGCCTCCAATGCTGTAGCGCATCCCTATGTCGCCCTCCACGGTGCGCTTGAGGAAGGGTTCGGGCAAGCCCTTAACCAACACTCCACCACGGGTAGGCTTTCCCCAGGCGGCTGTATGTACGTCGGTGGTAGCCCCCCCGATATCAACGATCATCAGTTCTCCCAACCCGGGCTCCGTCTTAGTGCCGCGAGCCAAAAGCCCGGCGGCATTTAAAACGCTGGTGGGAGTGGGCATCAGTATCCCCTCCACGAACTCCTCGGCCTTTTTCAATCCTTTTGCCATTATGATACGGTCTATAAATACCTCCCGGATTACCTCCCGGGCCTTGTCTACGTTTAATACCCCTATTTCCGGCATCACATTGTCGGCAACCCGCACGTCTTTACCGCCATTCCTCAGGGTGGCGGTAACCTCGTCCACAACCGCCTTGTTTCCGGCCGCCACGATGGGGGCACTCACCTTTGAGGCGGCCAGTTTCAGGGCGTTTGCCCTGATTACTGTTTTGTTTCCCCCGTCGGTGCCCCCGGACAGCAGAACTATATCGGGTTTTATTGACTCTATTTCACTAATTTCTTTCTCATTCAACTCGTATGCGTACACCCTGTCAACCTTGGCGCCAGCCCCCAGGGCCGCTCTCTTGGCCGCTTCGGCGGTCAGTTCGGGCACTAGGCCTATGGTGACCATGCTCAGTCCGCCGGCCGCGCTGCTGCAGGCCAGTCGCCGGCCGTAAGCCGGAGTTCCGCCGATCTTCCTCTCCAGGTCTTCCAATGCTATTTCCAGGCCCTGCATGATGTCTGTGCGCACCGTCGTGGGTCCCTTGGCTGAGGCAATAACCGTCTCTTGGCCCAGATCCACTGCCGTTACTTTTGTATATGTACTGCCGAAATCGATCAAAAGCGTCAGTTCCAATTCACTCACCCGTTTCCAAGCCAAGGTCTTTCTTCAGGTCCCTGACGAAGTCACCAAGATCCACGGTGGGCGGATAGATCCGGTTGAAGCCCATGGCCTTGAAATTTTTCCTTACTTCCTCAAAATCATGTTTGCCGATGGCCAAATTTCCTCCAATATAAAGAAGAATGTTTTGAAGCCCGGCCTCTTCGCACTTGTTGCGGAATCCATCGCAGTCAAGCTCGGCGTGCCCGTATAGTGATGAAACCAAAATGGCAGCCGCGCTGGTCTCAATGGCGGCCTTGATAAAATCATCGGCCGGGGTAAGTGCCCCAAGGCCCACCACTTTGAAGCCCTCTTTCTCCAGAACCTTTTGAATAATCCGATTTCCGATTATATGGGCATCAGCGCCTATAACACCGGTTACGACGGTTGGCATTGTATGCAAAGGCTGCTCCCCTTTCTGCAACAGAGTACATTCACTCAACATTTGATTAACTAATATATATTTTTGTCCCAAAAGTCCTATTTTGTCCGCTTGTAATATGCCAGCAGCAGGGTATTTCCCTCTGGCTGACACCAGATTGATCTTGGTCAGGCATCACCCTTCCGGAAAAAATATTGAATAGTGTGTTCTCAGAACTTTTGCACCTTTGAAATTATTATACATCCTTATTTTTATATGTCAACAGGTTTTGCTTTATTTTAGTATCATAAGTTTTCATGTTTTTACAGATTATTTGTTTTTATATTGCCTTGAATTACTAATACCTGCCCGGTGCAATGCAGCTAGGACAAGACATGTTTTACGGCGCCGGAAATGAAAATAAATCCGCCATAAAGAAAAATCAATGGCTTAAAGCATTACATTTTATTATACTTGCAACTTTACAGCTTTTAATTTATAATAAAAGCTAATACTCTCCCGGGAGGGGTACGATGATCAATATAAACCAGTTAAAAACATTCGTAACGGTGGTTGAGGAAGGAAGCCTGTCGGCCGCCGGCGAGAAACTGAACCTGACCCAGCCTGCCATCAGCCTGCACATCCAAAACGTGGTAGACTATTTCGGAGTCCACCTGCTGAACCGGCGGGGCAAAGAGATGGAACCCACTTCTGTGGGAGAAGTACTCTTCCAGGAAAGCAAAAAGCTGATTTCCAATTATAATAAGTTGGAAGATGTCATATTCTCCGAGATATTCAAGTCAAAAAGCCAGATCGTCATCGGGGCTGGCCCACTCATGACCGACCACATAATCCCGCATATGATGGGCTTTTTCAAGAAAAACCACCCTGACATCGACCTGGTGGTGAACCCTATGGACACCGGCAGCACAGCCAAGGGGATACTGGACCACTCCCTGGACGTTGGTTTTATGGGGTTTCACGTAAAAAACAACAGGTTGCAGGTGGAGGAGTGGATAGATGACGAGCTGATGCTGATCCTGCCAGTGGACCACCCTTTTGCCCAAAGGGAATACATACACTTAGACGACCTGAAAGGACAGGAATTCGTATGGCACAAGCAGTTTACCGGTTTGAGGATGTTCTTCGAGGAAAAAATCAAGCAGGCGGGTAAGGATATCGACATTACCCCCAGTATCATCGTCACCAGCACCTTATCGGTTCTCACCAGCGTCCAGGCCGGTTTAGGCATCTCCCTGATCTCCAGGAGGGTGGCCGAAAATTCGGTGGAGAACGGGTTACTGGCCACGGTGCCGGTAAAGGACGTTTTACTGCTGAGAAAACTCTATATTATTACCCACCGCATAAAAAAGAAGCCCCCCGCAGTGGAAAGCTTCCTGGAGGCCACAAAGGAATTCAAGGAACAGGTTAAAATCTGAAAGAGACAATTTTAGGGCCACCCGAACAGGTGGCCCTAAAATCATTACGCTGATTTGCAGGTTAGCCGCAGCAGCAGCCCTTCTTCTTTCCGGCCAGGGAATATCCCATCTCAAAGGCCTTCTTATTTTCATCCTGGTACTTAGGTATCTTTTCCAGCATAACCTTGAGGATCTCATCTTTTTTCAGAGTTCCTTCCAGCAGCCTGGTCAGGTACCCAAGGACGATTACGTTGGCGTAAATTTCCCGGCCCAGATCATTTACAGCCATATCCCTGGCTCCCACCGCCACCTGGCTGCACTGAAGGCCGTTGTCAACCTCCACGTAGTACGGCTCGTAGATTATTGTTCCGTGGCTTACCAGCGGGTTGAACTTGTTGTAAGCAGCCTTGGACAGGGCCACCAGGAAATCGGGATTTTCACAGCCGGGGCTGTCTACGGGCTCGTCTGATATGACCACCTGGGCCCGGACGTAGCCTCCCCTGGTTTCGGTGCCGTGGCTCACCAGCATGGTGGTGTACAGTCCCTCGTTCACCGAGGTCTGGGCCAGAATCTGCCCCAACCTCACCACGCCCTGACCGCCAAAGCCGCTAATGAGCACCTCCAGTCTCTTTCCCATCAGCGCGCCCTCCTTTGGATTTCATGTGTAAATTTACGCAGCTTCTCAGAGAATTCTTCCCGTGTGTTGCTGGCGTCCAGGTATACTCCGGTCTTGAAGGCCGTCAGGCCTTCGGGAACCTTGTCGTGCAGGCTGCAGGTGCGCTCCTTTATCCATTTGAACATGGCCATGGGGTTCCGGGTTCCCAGTGCCCTGTCCGAAAAATTGGTGACGCAGGGATAGATCACGTGCACCAGCGAAAAACCTTTATTGAGTATTGCCTGCTTCATGCTTTCCACCACTTCCTGCCCCTGCAGGCTGGTGTATCTGGACAGGTAGGTCGCCCCGGCGTCTTTCAGCAGGTTGAGCACATCCTGCCCTTCCTGCATGAAGTTTGGCTCGTAGGTCCCGTAGGGTGAGCTGTCTGTTTTTACCCCCAGGGGTGTGGTCCAGCCGTACTGACCGCCGGTGGACATATAGCCCAGGTTGTCGCAGACCACCACTGTCATGTCCACGTTGCGGCGGGCGCAGTGCAGCAGGTTTAAAAACCCTATGCCAAAGGCGTCGCCGTCACCCACGGTGCAGATTATTTTTTTATCCGGTGGGAGGGCTATCCTCAGTCCGGCGGAAATTGCGTACACCCGGCCGTGGGTGCCGGCGTAGTTGTCACCCTTCCAGGTGTTGTAGGTCTGTCTCCCGGCGCATCCGATACCGGTTCCCCATACAACGTCTTCAAGGCCCAGCTCCAGCTCGTCAATGGCCATGACCAGTTTTTTGTGAACCTGCCCCAGGCCGCAGCCACTGCAGGCAGTGCTGGGAATTTTCCTGGGCCGTAAATATTTATTAGCTAGATAATCCATCGTCTACCAGGCCTCCCATTCCCAATTGTTTGATTTGACCAGCGGCTGGCCGGCCAGAATCTGTTTGAGCTGCATCATCAGTTCGGCCACACTGGGCAGTTCACCGCATTTGCCAAAGAAGCTGACCCTGCTGCCGGTGGGTGCGCAACGCTGTACTTCTCTTACCAGTTGGCCGTCGAAATTTAATTCGGTGACTAGGTAATTGGTTTTTCTGTGGAAGAGGTCATCCAGGAAGGGCCACAGGGATATGGGCCTTATGCAGCCCACTTTGAGCCCCTGCTTCCTGGCTTCCTTTACACAGCTGACCATTACCCGGGAGGGGCTGCCGTACGCCACCAGAACCACTTCCGGGTGATCATCCATAAAATGTTCCTCATAGCGCCTGATTACATCCATGTTGTTTCTTACTTTGTAGATAAGCCTGTGGGCGTGTTTGTGCTGGGCTTCCACCTCTTCGGTGTCGTAGCCCGACTCTGTGGGGGTCCAGTCTGAGCAGGCGCCCCCTGTATTATGTCCCAGGACCACCGGCGGGATATCCAGTTTGTCGTTGCAGGGATAGAATTCCGGGCCCCGGCATATTTCCCTGTCTTTGAAGCGGAGGCCCATTTTTTCCATTTCTTCTTTGCTTTCCGGAATTTCAAGGGTTTCCCAGCCATCGGTGACCAGTTGGTCGGCCAGTATGGTGATGGGCATTCTGAATCTTTCGGAAAGGTAAAATGCTTCCACTGTCATGGTGAAGGCTTCCTGTACGCCGTTGGGGGCCAGTACTATGGTTTCGGCGTTCCCGCCATGGGTGGGGTACTTGGCGATGTAAAACTCGCCCTGGCCCGGGGCCCCGGTGATGCCGGACACCGGTCCCACCCTCTGGGCGTTGACTACCACTATGGGAATTTCACTGCCCAGGGCCCAGCCGTACGGGTCGGCATATAGAATATAGCCCGGGCCGGAGGTGGCGGTCATTGTTTTGAGACCACCCAATGCAGCTCCCACGGCGATATGCATGCCGGTCATTTCATCTTCGGCCTGAATATAGTATCCGCCCACCTCGGGCAGCCTGCGGGACATGTTCTCTGCAATTTCGGTGGCCGGAGTGATGGGATAGCCGGCAAACACCTTACATCCGGCGAGAATGGCCCCTTCGGTGATTGCTCTGTTACCAGTGTCAAAATACCGTTTCATTACTCTGCTCCACCTACCTTCGCGATGCTTATTGAGAAATCGGGACAGATAAAGAAGCACTTCCGGCAGCCCACGCACCTGTCGCTGCCGGTTACCTCCATGGGCTGGTATCCACGGTCGTTAAAGGACTGGGACTTGTTGAATATACCCATCCCGCATACTTCCTTGCAGTAGCCGCAGGCTTTGCACCCGTTGAAGTCAACCTCCACCCGGTACTGGTTGACATCACAGTTGAGGCACCGCTTTGCCTCCCTTACGGCCACGTGTTTGTTATAACCTTTTTCCACCAGATTGAAGGTTCTGAGGCGCTCTCCCAAATCCAGGGTGTTGGCTTCCAGCCGGCTGTATCCCATGGGGGAGGCGCTGCCGGGAACAGCTTCGCCCTCTGTCAGGGTTTCACACAGGCAGCCGCCTCCGCCCAAATGTTTATCGATGGCTGCCGCCGCCTCCTTACCCTGGGCGATGGCCCTGATGATGGATGAAGGTCCGGTTATGGCGTCACCAGCCGCAAAGATTCCATTTATACCGGTGGCATAGCCGTCTGCAACAATCACGGTTCCATTGGCGTTGGCGGGAAGTCCCAGGGATGAGGCATCGGCCTGCTGGCCCACGGCAGCGATGACAGTGTCACATTCCATGTCAAACTGGCTTCCCTCCACGGGTACCGGACGGGGTCTGCCGCTGGAGTCTTTGGCGCCCAGCTTCATCTTGACGCAGCTTATCTTTCCTGCCTCTATTTTTACCGGTGAGGCCAGAAATTCCATCTGGACACCCTCTTCCAGGGCGTCTTTCACCTCTTCGGGATCCGCCGGCATTTCTGCCCTGGTCCTGCGGTACACCAGCACCACCTCTTCCGCCCCCAGGCGGACCGAGGCTCTGGCGGCGTCGATGGCGGTGTTTCCTCCGCCTGCCACAACCACCTTTTTACCTATATTCACACTGCTGCCGGCATTTACATTACGAAGGAAAGAAATACCATCCAACACCACTGCCCCGGGGTCCTCTGCGCCTATCTTGGAACCGAACCAGGCCCCGGTGGCCACAAATACAGCTTCGTACCGGCCCAGCAAACTTTCAGCCGAGTTTACCGGAGATCCGGTTTTAATCTCCACGCCCCTCTCGGCAATGGCGGCTATTTCCCGGTCAACCACCTGATTGGGAAGCCGGTATTCAGGAATACCGTATCTCAGCATGCCGCCGGCGGCGGGCATGGCCTCATACACTGTTACCTTATGGCCTAACCCCGCCAGGTAATAGGCCGCTGTCAGCCCACAGGGGCCTGACCCGATAATAGCTACTTTTTTAACCGTGGGGGAGGCCGTTTTTGTATTTTGCTGCCAGGAGCCGTTTGCATTTTCTTCCGCTGCCCTTTTCAGCATGCGGATGGCTACAGGTTCGTCATATTGGGCCCTGGCGCACTTGCCCTCACAGGGATGCACGCAGGCATGGCCGCAAACTGCGGGGAACGGGATGCTCTCACGTATCACAGCCAGAGCTTCGTCAAACCTGCCCTCCCTGATAAACCTGATATACCTGGGTACGTTCACACCCGCCGGGCACGCTTCCCGGCACGGGGTCATAAAGTTTTTAGCGCAATCTGATGTTCCCATCGTAGAATTCATACACTCCTTTCCATGAGTCCTGGTGTTATCCTTCCACACTTTTTAGTTGACTAAGTGGCCTTTGCTACGGCAATCTCCTGTTCGGCCAACTTTAAGCGCTGTATCTTGCCCGAGGG
>JGI25321J50212_10003068_pt1 | contig 11934 bp, 10 predicted proteins | sample AutmiccommuBRH23_FD_50212 | JGI IMG/M metagenome (IMG submission 50212)
CCGGCATCAGCATTTCGGGCACCTCGCGCCCGGCGACGAACAACTCGTCGACCAACCGTGTCACCTCCGCCTCGTTGCGAACCCGGTACCACTTGCCGGCCGGATAGACGCTCAGCGTCGGGCCCTGATCGCAGGGGAACTGGCACTGCGTCCGGGTGATGTGGACGCCACCGGCGCATTCGAGCTTGCCGGCAGCCTTGAGCTTTTCCCTTAGCCCCTTCCACAGCGGCAAGGCACCGCGACGTGTGCAGCGCGGGCCATTGCATAGCAGCACGCGGTGCTCATGCAGGGGAATCTTCGACCAGGCGTGCACCTCTGGAAGCGGTGCGACGTCGGTGCACGGCAGGTGCAACTCCGGTCGGTCGATCAAGGCGCAGGCCGCTTCGACGGGCAGCGCCTCGGCGGTGCCAATTGCACTGGCCACGAAGATTTGCTCAGCGCCTTCGAGCTGCACGAGTTCGCTACGCAGCCAGTCAAGATGAGCGCTGCTCGATTGCGGCTCGAGGTCGATCACCAAGAGTGGCCGACCGCTTTCACTGACCGCATTCCACAGCGGTTCGTAGCCTGAGCCTGTATCGATAACGTCCCGCAGCGCTTGTTCGTCGCGCAAAGCAGCCAGACGTGCACGGAATACTTCGGCGAACGAGCCTTCAGACAGGTCGGGACCGACGAACAGGACGCGGGCGTAGGGTGAATCAGCGGTAGTCATTGGCTCTCTCCTTAGCGGCGCGCAGTCTAGCAGCGACGGGCGAAGGCGAGCGATCAGGCGCTGGAATCGACGCCGANGGTTTTGAGCGCCGAAAACAGTTCATCACGGCGTGCGAATTCCCGGCTCACCGCCGGTAGCAACGGGCGACGCAGGAGCAGGACNGGCAGGCCCCGCTCACGAGCCACCTGCAGTTTGGGTTCGGTGGAGTCGCCGCCGCTGTTCTTGCTGACGAGCACATCGCAATTCAGACGTTCGAACAGCTGCCGTTCAGCCTCAAGGTCGAACGGACCGCGGTCGCCGATAATTTNGGCTCGGTCAGTCGNTGCCTGTGCGTCCAGGCAACGAACNGTCCAGTGTTGGTGTTCAGGAATTTCGTGCAGGTGCGCCAGCGGCTCGCGGCCGAGCGTGAAAAACGGTCGCTGGAAATCGCCCAGGGCGCCGATCAGCTCAGCCCAGTCGTTCACCTCGTGCCAATTGTCCCCCTCGCCTGCTTGCCAGGCCGGGCGGCGTAACGCCCAGCATGGAATTCCCGCCTGTTCCGCCGCGATTGCTGCATTGGCGCTGATCTGCGCCGCGTAGGGGTGCGTGGCATCGACCAGCAGCTCGATACGTTCCGCCGCGATGAAGGCAGCCAGCCCCTGCGCACCGCCAAAACCGCCTACGCGGACCTGGCACTGGAGGTCGCCGGGCACGCGTCCCAGACCGGCCAGACTGTAAACATGCGAGGAGCCAAGGCCGCGAGCAAGACGCAAGGCATCGCCCGTGCCGCCGAGCAGGAGGATGCGGGTCATCGCGGCTTCTCGACCTGCAACAGCGTGATCGGCAACGCTCCACGCCAGGTATCGAAACCGCCCAGCGGCTGCGCATGCGCCACGGATATCCTCGTCAGCTCGCCGCCNATGCGTTCACGCCAGCTCATCAGCAGCGCCTCGCTCTGCAAGGTCACCGCATTGGCCAGCAACCGCCCGCCCGGTTTAAGGCTGGCCCAGCATTGCTCCATGACACCCGGAACCGTAACGCCGCCGCCAATGAAGATCGCATCCGGCTCGGGGAGGCCTGCCAGTGCCTCCGGCGCCCGGCCTGCCACCAGACGCAACGCTGGAACGCCCAGCGCGTCGCGGTTGTGTTCGATATGGGCCTGACGCCCGGCATCGGCCTCCACCGCGATCGCCCGGCAACTGGCATGCGCACGCATCCATTCGATGCCAATGGAACCGCAACCGGCGCCGACGTCCCAAAGCAACTCGCCCGGCATGGGTGCGAGCCGAGCCAAGGTCAGCGCGCGGACGTCCCGCTTGGTCAGTTGGCCGTCGTGTCTATAGAGCTGATCGGCAAGACCGGGTGTGAGCGGCAGGCGCTGGGCATTCGAGTCCGCTACGCATTCAACAGCCAACAGATTCAGATCGGCAATCACATCGAATGACCAGTCCGCTGCAAGGGAATCCAGCCGCCGTTCCCTGGCGCCGCCCAGATGCTCAAGCGCGGTCAGACGGCTCGCGCCAAAGCCCCNNNTCGTCANCAATTGCGCCACCTGAGTGGGGCTGGTTCCGTCGTTGCTGAGGATCAGCAGCCGCACACCAGGAGATATTTTGGCGCTCAGTGCCGCGAGCGGTCTGGCAACCAGGGATAGCACCTCCGTTTCCTGCAGCGCCCAGCCAAGACGTGCCGCGCCCAACGAGACTGACGACGGCGCTGAGAACACCCGCATCTCCTGTGCATCCAACTGCCGCGCGAGCGTGGCGCCAATGCCATAGAACATGGGGTCTCCACTTGCCAGCACGCATAAAGGCGAGCCGCGACCTGAAAGCACCGGTTCCAGACTGAACGGCTTCGGCCAGCACTCTCCCAGGCCCTGCAGGTGATCGGGCAACAGCGCCAGCTGCCGATCACCGCCGATGATGCGTGTTGCCTCACCGAGAGCCTGCCGAGCCGCTTCGCCGAGCCCGGCCCAGCCGTCTTCGCCGATCCCCACCACCGTCAACCAGGGCGTCATCCCGCCTCTCCATCACAATGCCAAGCCTTCGTCGGGACAGGCTTGGCTGTCGCGTCGTCCGGCAAAGCGGGCATAATAGCGCCTTCGTCGGTGCCCGCCGCGACCACGCCACGGGCCTAAGAGGGAATACGGAGCGATCTGATGATCGTGACCGAGCTGCCCCCGCAACTGTAAACAGCGAATCCTCCGCGCACACGCCACTGGGAAACCGGGAAGGCCGCGGATGATGAAGACCTGTCAGCCAGGAGACCTGCCGACGACGCTGGTCGCGAGTGCCAACATCGGGCGGGGTGTACCGATGCCAACTGAGTTCAACGAACTCTCCCGGTCTGGTCGCCGCGTCTTTTTTGGTTACAGGTGCACCGTGCGCGACCATGCCTCCCATGACTGAACTGCCCGTTCCTCGCCCAANCGCTTGCCCTGGCCTGCTGCGCATCGTGCAGGCGCTGGACGGCGGCATCTGCCGAGTCAAGTTGCCGGGTGGCGTTCTTGCCGCGAGTCAGGCCCGCTCCATCGCCGAGGCGGCGCAGCGCTTTGCGAGCGGCGTGCTCGAGCTGACCAACCGCAGCAATCTGCAGATTCGCGGTGTACGTGCCGAATCCGAGCACGATCTGATCCGCGCACTGCTCGCCGCGAACCTCGGCCCGTCGGTGCTCGATGCCGACGATGTGCGCAATCTCATGCTCAGCCCCGCTGCCGGCCTGGACCCTCAGCAGCACATGGATACCCGGCCGCTGGCCGACGCACTCCTGGCGCTCTTGCAAAACAATTCCGCGCTGCACGTCCTGTCCGCCAAGTTCGCCATCCAGCTCGATGGTGGTGAGAGCCTATGCATGCTCGAACACCCTCACGACCTCTGGTTACGCGCCCTCCCCGGCGCCCCGCAGTTGATATTCGGCCTGGCCGGCTGCCCGACCGACAAACCGCTGGGCATGGTTGCCGCTGCGAACGCCGTACAGCTGGTCGAAGCGATCCTGCTGACCTTTCTGGAGTGCGCCGGCCCGGAGCAGAGCCGCATGCGTCAGCTGCTCGAATCCATCCCGGCCGATGAACTGGTGCGACGGGTTCAGGCGCGCCTGCCATTCGCAATTTCACCCGTAGCGGTTGAATGCCAACGCCAAATCCCTGCCGCTGCCCCGCCGATTGGCATCATCGCGCAACGCCAGGCAGAGCTCGCGATGGTCGCGGCCAGCGCGCCGCTGGGGCGGATCAGCGCCGAACAACTTGGCGCCGTTGCCGAACTGGCGCAGCGGCATGCAGATGGCAGCCTGCGGCTTACGCCCTGGCAGGGTCTACTGATTCCAAATGTGCAGATCCACGAGGCGGACAACGTACTCGCAGCCCTCACGCAAGTCGGGCTGCTCACCAACAGAGCCGCTCCCCTGCCCAACCTGATTGCCTGCACNGGTTCTGCCGGCTGCGCGCGCGGGCTGGCCGACACCAAGCACGACGCTCTGGTGTTGGCGGCCTGCCTGCAACAGCATGACNCGCGTCCGCAGGTACACCTCAGCGGTTGCTCGCGCTCCTGCGCGGCTGCGCATGTCGCGCCGTACACGCTGCTTGCCGTGGGCGAAAGCCGCTATCAGCTGTTCGAACGCACCGAGAACAAGACCGGCTTCGGCCAACCACTGGCACCACCCATGAATATCGACGAAGCGGGCGCCTGGCTCGCCCAGCACCACGCAACGGGACGCACCCATGCTTGATTACATCCGCGACGGTCAGGAAATCTACCGGCGCTCCTTCGCCACCATTCGGGCAGAGGCCGACCTCAGCGCCATCCCAGCCGATATGGAAAAGCTCGCGGTGCGAGTAATCCACGCCTGCGGGATGGTGGACATCGTCAGTGATCTCGNCTTTTCTCCAGGCGCCGGGGCGGCCGGCCGTGCCGCCCTGCACGCCGGCGCGCCGATCCTCTGCGATGCACGGATGGTGGCCGAAGGCATCACCCGGCCACGCTTGCCGAAGAACAACCGGGTCATCTGCACCCTCCATGACGATGGCGTGCCGGACCTGGCTCAGGCGCTCGGCAACACCCGCTCTGCCGCTGCGCTGGAGCATTGGCGTGAGCATCTGGAGAGCAGCGTGGTGGTGATCGGCAACGCGCCGACCGCGCTGTTCTACCTGCTGGAAATGCTCGATGCCGGCGCGCCAAAACCTGCACTCATCATCGGCATGCCGGTCGGCTTCATCGGCGCGGCGGAATCCAAGGACGCGCTGGCAGCGGACAGCCGCGGCGTACCCTATGTAGTGGTTCGCGGCCGGCGCGGCGGCAGTGCGATGGCGGTGGCTGCGGTCAACGCCCTCGCCACGGAGGTGGAATGATGGACGGCAAAGGGAGGCTGATCGGGCTGGGTGTAGGCCCGGGTGATCCGGAACTGATCACCCTGAAGGCCCTGCGCCTGCTGCAAAGCGCGGCGGTTGTCGGCTATTTCGTGGCCAAGGCGAAAGCCAGCAAGGGCCACGGCGGCAACGCCTTCGGCATCATCGAGCAGCACCTGACCGACCAGCAGCAGCGCATGCCGCTGGTTTATCCAGTTACCACCGAAAAGCTCGCGCCGCCGCTCTCCTACGAGGATGTGATCGCCGACTTCTACGACACCTGCGCGGTTCAGATTGCCGCCGAGCTCGACGCCGGGCGAGACGTGGCCGTGATATGCGAGGGCGACCCGTTCTTCTACGGCTCCTACATGTACCTGCACGACCGCCTGGCTGCGGACTACCCGGTCGAGGTCGTGCCGGGCGTCTGCTCGATGCTGGGCTGCACCTCGGTGCTCGGCACGCCTTTGGTTTACCGCAACCAGAGCCTGTCCGTGCTGTCCGGCGTGCTGCCGGAGGCGGAACTCAAACAAAGGCTGCGTGACGCAGAGGCGGCCGTGGTAATGAAGCTCGGGCGCAACTTCGAAAAGGTCCGCCGCGTACTGCAGGAGCTGGGACTCGAGAAACGCGCGCACTACGTCGAACGCGCCACCATGGCCAACCAGAAGATCGTTCCGCTGGATGAGGTGGAGCCGATGTCGTCTCCTTACTTCTCGATGATCCTCGTTCCCGGCGAGAAATGGCGCGGCTGAAGCTACGATTATTCCCCTGTTCCACCCGACTCTCGGATGCCCTATGCCCGGCCTCGNAACTACCGCACCCGCCATCGTCGTACTTGGCGCCTCCGCCCTCGACACCGCCAGACGGATACAGCGCGTCTATCCGGGAGCACAGGTTCATGGGCTGAGCGGACGCGCTGTCGAAGCCGACAGGCCGTACGATAACTTTGGCGAGCATCTGCGCGATCTGTATCGAGCCAACACGTCGATCATCGCGCTGTGCGCGGCGGGGATTGTGATCCGCAGTCTGGCCCCAGTACTGGGCGACAAGGACAACGAGCCCCCGGTACTGGTGGTTGGTGAGGATGGCAGCGCAGTGGTGCCCTTGCTCGGCGGCCTGGCAGGCGTAAATCGGATGGCCCGGGAGATCGCCGCCGCACTGGAGGTCAGCCCGGCCATCACCACCAGCGGCGAGCTGCGCTTCGGCGCTTGCCTGCTCTCCCCGCCGCCCGGTTACGTGCTGGCGGATCTGGAGCAAGGCAAGCGGTTCGTCAGCGACTTGCTGGCTGGTGCGCCTGTGCGCGTCGAAGGTCCGGCGCCCTGGCTGGATGAACTCAGCCTGCCGCTCGACCCGCAAGCGCAACACCGGGTATCCGTCAGCCCGCTCCGGCAGGACGATGCGTGCACCCTGAGCATCCACCCCAGGCTGATCGCGATTCATGTCGAACGCGTTGGCCCGGAACTGGATACCGAGGTTCAGCAGCTGATCGATGAATCCAGCTTTTCGCCGCACAGCCTTGCCTGCCTGATCGCACCGCTCCACCTCATGTCCAGCACCGAGCTGCAACACGTGGCCAGCCAGCTTGGCCTGCCGATCCGCTACAGCGACGACACCACGCAATTGCCGGCGCAGCACAGTCGCAGCCAGCGCGCACGGCTATTGCTCGCAGATGAGCCGATCGACATCAAGCAGATCGGTCAGCCCCGCGGCTCGCTGACGGTGATTGGCCTCGGACCGGGCGCTCCCGAATTCATGGTGCCTGCGGCGCGCCAAGCGCTGGACGAGGCGCAAGACCTGCTCGGTTACGAGACATACATAAAGATGGCCGGCCCGCTAAGGCCAGGCCAGGTCAGCCACTGCAGCGACAACCGCGAGGAGCTGCAGCGTGCAGCCCACGCCTTCGAGCTGGCCGCCAGCGGTCGCCGGGTNGTGGTGATATCGTCCGGCGACCCCGGTGTGTTTGCCATGGCCGCCGCGGTACTGGAAGCGCTGCACGCATCAAGCGNCCCCCGCTGGCACGCCGTGGATCTGCAGGTGCTGCCAGGCGTATCGGCGGCGCTGGCCACCGCCGCCAAAGCCGGCGCGCCGCTGGGTCACGACTTCTGCATGCTCTCGCTATCGGACAATCTCAAACCCTGGACGCTGATCGAGAAGCGTCTGGAACACGCCGCTGCGGCCGATCTTGTCATGGCCTTCTACAATCCCATTTCCAAGGCGCGGCCCTGGCAGCTCGGGCGGGCGCTGGAATTACTTCGCCATTACCGCACACCGGAAACACTGGTTGTGCTTGGCCGCGACATCGGTCGCCCAGCCGAAGCCCTGACTGTCACCACGCTTGGCGACCTCACGCCCGAACAGGTGGACATGCGCACGCTGGTCATCATCGGCTCGTCGCAGACCTGCCGGTTTGCCAAGCCGGACGGTGGCGACTGGGTCTATACCCCCAGAAGTTACCCTGCCGATTGAACGGAAACCTCGTTTTAGACGTGCCGAAAGCCGATAAACCCACTACCCTAGCGACGCTTGATGGTTCTGCCCCAAAGGCAGAGGCAAGAGGGAAGCAGGTACGCCCACGGGCTACTCCTGCGCTGCCCCCGCAACTGTGAACGGCGAGTTCACCTGCAATTGAAGTCACTGGCCTGATCGGCTGGGAAGACGCAGGTGCACATTGACCCGTGAGCCAGGAGACCTGCCATCAGCGTGCCGATCCCGGCGCCTTTCAACCCGCATCCCTCGGAGGGAGAACGATGCATATCGAACCTGGCGTACTCAACGCCGCAAAAATCGTCTTTGCCAACGCCGCAGCCGTTTCAACATTGGCCGTGTTCCTGCCCAAGCTGATGTGGCGCCCCGACATCTGGGTCAAGACCCTGCTCGCCGCGTTGTTCTTCTCCATCTTCATGGAGGTCTTTCACATGCCGGTCGGCGCCTCGGAACTGCATTTCGTGGGTGCGTCGGCTGTTTATGTGATATTCGGCTTCGTGCCGACGCTGTTCGGATTCGCTATTGGCCTGCTGCTGCAAGGGCTGCTGTTCGAGCCGTCCGATCTGGTGCACCTGGCGGTCAACTCGCTGTCGCTGATCCTGCCGCTGATCGCCGCCCACGGCCTGCTCGGCCGGCACTTCTTCGCCCAAGGCGGACGCGTTATTCGCTGGGCCGAAGTGGTCAAGTTCGACGCAGCCTTTTACGGCGGNGTGGTGCTGATGGTCGGCTTCTGGCTGTCGCTGGGTAACGAACCCACGCCGCTGCAGAATTGGGCGATGTTCGCCGTGTCCTACCTGCCGCTGGTGCTGCTCGAGCCGTTGTTCACCTGCCTGGTGGTCCGCACGCTCAAGCGCTTTGCAGATAACCCGCTGATCAGCCGCTTCACAACCGTCAAAACCCTCGCGACCGCCTGATCAGGCCACGCCAGCGCTGACGATCAGTCTTCGTCAGCGCTGCGGCGACGTAGCAAGTAGCTGTCCATCATCCAGCCATGTCGCTCGCGCAGCGCGGCGCGGGTACTGCGGATCTGCTCCGCCACCTCACCGACCTTTCCTGCAATCAGCACCTCATCCGCGGTGCCCACGTATGCGCCCCAATAGATGTCCATCTCCTGATCGACGAACAGGCAGTAGGTATCCCGCGCATCGAGCATCACCAGTACGCTATCCAGCCCGTCAGGAAAGCCCTCGGCCAATCGCCGGGCCGGCATGATTTGAAATGCCTGACCGATACTGTTGAAGCAGACTTTGTGCCGGGCCGCCAGCGCCTGCAGGCTGGTGATGCCGGGGATCACCTCGTAGGTGATGGGCTCCGGGCTCGCCTGCACGATGTCCTCGACGATGCGCAGCGTGCTGTCATACAGCGCAGGATCACCCCAGACCAGAAAGCCGCCCACCTCACCATCGGCCAGCTCATGGTGGACCATCTGCTCGAACACCCGTTGCTTGTCCTGATTGAGGTCGACAACGCTGGCCCGGTAGTCGGCGACACCTCGCACGCGCTCAGGGCATTCGGCCTCGNCGAAGCGATACCCCGGCGTGTCGATGAAGCGCTCGCAGATGTGCTTGCGCAGGTGGATAAGCGAATCCTTCGAGGCGCCCTTGTCCATCAGGAAAAACACGTCGACACGGTTCAACGCCTTGATCGCCTGGACCGTCAGAAAATCGGGATCGCCTGCGCCAATGCCGATGATCAGTAGTGTTTTCACAAGTTCTGGCTCCATTGCGCTAAAGGTTGGTCGTTTAGACAGGGTTGTTCAGGGTCGCGAGCGTGTCGATGTGCTGATACTCCGCGCCCAGTTCTTCGGCCAGCTTCCGTGCACGACCCAGGCGAATCGGCGCGCTCTCGATGTCTACCAGCACAGCCGGGCAAAGACTCGGTTCCAGAGCTGTCGACTCACGCAAGCGGCCGTCCGTGAGGACCAGCAGTCGATGCTGCTCGGCGGGCTTGAGTTGCTGCCGACGACGCTGCCATGCTGCCGCCTGCTGCAAGGCATCCAATAGCGGCGTGCCGCCACCTGCGCCGAGATCAGCCAGCCATTGTTGCTGCACACCGGTCACCTTGTGACCTGGCCAAACCCAGTCGGCTTGCTTGCCGTTGGCCCGCAAAAGCGCCAGCCGCACTCGTTGCCGCCGGGCCTGCTCGAACACCTCGCCGAGCAGCCCTTTCGCCTTGCTCAGCGCACCGTGGCGACGGGTCGAGCCCGAGGCATCGACGATGATCAGCCACACCTCGCTTGCCTGCCGACTTCGAGGTCTCAGGACGAGCTCATTCCGGTGCTGCGGCCTGCCGTTGAGCATAAAGGTCGCGGCCCAGTCGATCCGCCCAGACACGCCGCCGCGACTGGCGCCATGCCGCCCTCCATTCACGCTACCCGGTGCTGCTCGTGCATCCGCGCCGGAGGCGCTGCGTGGGCGGATGCTCAGGGCTTTTTTGACCAGCGAGGCGGTTCACGCCGAGCACCCACAGGTTGAACCTGGGCCGGCAGCTGCCCCCAGTCGCCAGCGCCCTGATCATTCTGACCAGCGCTGGTGTCTTCCTTGGCTTGAGTCTGCTGTGGCTGCTGCTGCGGCGGTGAAGGCGGCGTTGCCTGCTGCTGCCGATGACGCAGAACAAAATCGGCCACCGCATCGATGTCCTCGGCCTCGATGCGTACCGAGCCACNCCAGGCCGCATGGGCGCGAGCAGCTCGCAACCAGACCAGATCAGCTCGCAACCCATCGACCTCGGCGGCAAAGCAACGCTGACTGATTTGCTCCAGTGCTGCCTCGTCCAACGGAATATCGCTCAGCTGGGCGCGCGCTTGCTGGCAGCGCGCCCGCAGCGNCCCCTGCTCTTCCGACCAAGAGGATAGAAAGCGCTGCGGATCGGCATCGAAATTCAGCCGACGGCGAACGATTTCCGCCCGCTGTGCAGGCTGCGGCCGCGCGTCCAGCGCAACGTTGAAGCCGAAACGGTCGAGCAACTGCGGCCGCAGTTCGCCCTCCTCGCTGTTCATGGTGCCGATGAGCACGAAGCGCGATGGGTGCCGATGGGAAACGCCGTCCCGCTCCACATGATTGATGCCGCTGGCCGCCGCATCGAGCAACAGGTCGACCAGGTGATCCGGCAGCAGGTTGACCTCGTCGACATAGAGCACGCCGCCATCGGCCTTGGCCAACAAGCCCGGCGAGAACTCGGCGCGCCCTTCACCCAGAGCTGCATCGAGATCCAGCGAGCCCACGATGCGTTCTTCACTGGCNCCCAACGGCAAGGTGACGAACTGGCCGCTCGGCAGCAGGTCCGCCAGCCCTCGCGCCAGGGTCGATTTGGCCATGCCGCGAGGGCCTTCGATCAACACACCGCCAATCGCGGGATCGATTGCTGCCAGACAAAGGNCCAGCTTGAGGTCATCGGCTCCGACCACGGCGGCGAGGGGGAAATGGCTATCGGGCATGGCAGGCATCCGTAGAGGCAGAAAGCGGTACGTAGGGTGGGATGGAGGAAAGGCGCTCGCTCATGACTCCTCGCTATCGATCAGCAGATTTTCCAGCGCTTCCTGATACTCGCCGGGCTCCTCCCAGAGCCCACGTTGCTGGGCTTCCAGCAGGCGTTCGAGGATGTCCTGCAGGGCCTCGGGGTTGTGTAGCTGGATGAACTCCCGGGTATCTCGGTCCAGCGCATAGGCATCGGCCAGCAGCGCGTACTGGTGATCATCGATCAGCCCGGTGGTGGCATCGAAGGCGAACAGGTAATCCACCGTGGCCGCCAGTTCGAAGGCGCCCTTGTAGCCGTGCCGCTTCATGCCGGCGATCCACTTGGGGTTGGCCGCGCGGGANCGCACCACCCTGCCCAACTCTTCTTTCAGGCTGCGGATTTTCGGGTTGTCCGGCTGACTGTTGTCGCCGTGGTAGCTCGCCACCGATCCGCTGCGCAGGGTTTCGGCGGCGGCCAGCATGCCGCCCTGAAACTGGTAGTAGTCGTTGGAATCGAGAATGTCGTGTTCGCGGTTGTCCTGATTCTGCAGCACCGCCTGTACCTGTTGCAGCCNCTCGGCGAAGCGCGCNCGCGCCGGNACGCCTTCGTCGTCCTTGCCATAGGCATAGCCGCCCCAGTTCAGGTAGACCTCAGCCAGGTCCTCGCGGCTCTGCCAGCGGCGGTCTTCGATGACGTTCTGCACCCCCGCACCGTAGGCACCGGGCATCGACCCGAAGATGCGCCAGCCGGCCTGACGCCGCGCTTGTGCCTCGTCCAGACCGCCGTCCTCAAGCTCGAGGGATTCACGCCAGACCCGCGCGGACAGCGGATTCATGTCCTCCGGCTCATCGAGATCGGCCACCGCTTGCACCGCTTCGTCGAAGATGCGAATCAGGTTGGCGAAGGCATCGCGGAAGAAGCCGGACACTCGCAACGTGACGTCCACCCGTGGCCGACCCAGTTCTTCCAGCGG
>JGI25321J50212_10003069_pt1 | contig 11930 bp, 10 predicted proteins | sample AutmiccommuBRH23_FD_50212 | JGI IMG/M metagenome (IMG submission 50212)
TTAGGGTTATCTTTGTTAAGGCTAGAAGGGCATTTACCAAAGAGCACGGTCAAATCATAACCGGGTGAAGCTGTCTGTCTTTTTCCGCTTAGAACTTCAATATTTGGAAACGCTTCTCCTTTATATGCTGACATAAGCATGATTAACAAGGGGTTAAATAACATAGAACATCCGGTGCACATTGTACTATCATACTTTCGAACTGCCAGCCCCTTAATTCCGCGCTTTGCAAATCCCACAGGCCCGGTATTTTCTTCAGTCCACTCCCAAGTATAATCCAGGAACTTGGTATGGCGTGTTATGTCATCTCCCCGGACTTCCACATCATTGATATTGGTAGACCCTCCGTTACGTTGGGCAAAATACACCAGGTGATCCACTTGTTCAGCTGGGTAACCCAACAGTGATGCGCCTACCACGTCTGCTGCAAGCGAATCCCGGGATGCCACTATCACATTGCGCCTTTCAGCCTTTCCGGTAGGACCCGGCCCCTTGGCCATGGCAAACACTCCGTCAATCAAGGTCAGTGCCACCGGCAGTTTCTCAATAATGTGGGGGAAAATATTACTTAAATCCCTATCCTTATTGTGACAGAACATCTTGGATTTACGGTTGATAACACCTTTAAAGTTCTTGATACCAAGAGAAACCTTGGTCTGGTTATGGGTCTTTAACACCGGCAGGTTTATAATCTTATCCGCCTGCAGTACCGGTTCCGCAATGGACAGTTCGTAACCACTGCAGTCCACTTTGGCAAACTTTCCCTCATTAAAATCCATCAGTTTCACACCATATTTTTTTGCCAACTTATCATAACCCAATTCCTGATACATGGCTTGGCCGATTTTGTCTAAAGAGCCTTCACCTATGGTCAGATTATTATAACCTTCTTCCGCCAAAATCTGCACCAACGCTGACATTACTGCAGATGTGGCCACCACCCCGTAAGGAGGGAAAGGTAATTCAAAGTCCCAAGAAACCAGATTTGGTTTAATTAAGATTTTATCGTCTTTCTCCAATCCGCTCAAACCTTGGCATAATTCCAGGGCCTGGCGTACTGACTGGTACGCATCCTCAAACTTTGTAACTGAAACAATTGGTTCCGACATTTTTTCACCTCCATTAAGAATATGTTTTTAACTTGTGCAAAATCCTTGCCGCCGGCGGGCATAGGGCTTGGTGAAATCTAAAACTGCTAACGAGTACTGGCCAGCAGTTTTAGCTATTTTAAATACTTAGATTTTACCTGGCTATTTTCCTTGAAAATTTGGCTGTCTCTTTTGAAAAAATGCCTTGCCCCCTTCTTTGGCATCCTCACTGGCAAACACCACCGCGGAACCGGACCGTTCAATCTTTATTCCTTTCTCAATAGTGGTATTTAAACCCTGGCTGACCGCCTTTAAAATTTCCCTAATTGCTAAAGGAGCACCCTTAGCCAGTTTAGCTGCTAGAGCACTGGCTTCCTCTACCACCTTTTCTGCCGGTACCAGCTTGTTTACTAAGCCATAACTTATCGCTTCTTCGGCACTGAGGGGATCACCGGTCAGCATTACCTCCAGTGCCTTAGTTTTGCCAATCAGTCTTGGCAGGCGCTGGGTTCCGCCCCAACCGGGAATAATGCCCAACTTCACCTCAGGCAGTCCAACTTTTGCTGAATCAGCCATAATGCGCAGGTGGCAGCTCATGGCCAGTTCGTTGCCACCGCCGTAAGCGCTTCCCTGAAGGGCGGCAATTACCGGCTTTGTATAGTTTTCGATTTTCAGGAAAACGTCATTCCCATTGATTTTCGGTTCATCGCCATCATTTATTGATGAAAATTCACTAATATCCGCACCGGCCGAAAATAGTTTTTCTCCTGTTCCCGTAATGACAATGGCCCCCACATTGCTGTCATCCAAACATTCATCCAAAAGCTTGTTAAGATCCCGCAGCACCGCCTGTCCCAGGGCATTAGCCGGCGGATTGTTAATAGCCGCAACTAGATAACCGTCCTGCTTTTCCACCGTCAGTTTTGTATAACTCATTCAATATCCTCCTTATTTATGTAAATTATAACACCTTAAAAGTTTCTAACCATGCGTATTCGAAAAGATGCTTATGAAGAAGCAAGAAGTCCAAGGCCGGGCTGTTTGACCCTAAAACGCCTCTTCCGGGATATCTACAGCAGAAGTATCCCCGTCCAGCACAACGTCTCTGGTCATCATTACCTGAGGTACAATGTTTCGCAGGTAAAATTTAGCAGTTTCTACCTTTCCTGTGTAGAAACTATGCTCTGCATTGCCTGCATCAAATTTCTCAGCCATTTCTTGTGCTTTAAATGCCTGCTCCATTAACAACATACCACAATAAATCATGGCAGTACTATGCAGGATACGAGTAGAATATAACGGCATCAACTGCGGTTTTGTAGCCATGGATTTAATGATGAAGTTTCGCATCTCCTTATAAGCACCAAGCGCCTCATTAAGGATATCAACTTCCTTACTTAAACCATTAGAGTCCTTTTGATTTGCCGTGAACTCTTCAATGTCAGTCAACCAGTCCTGGAATACAGCCCCTTTTTCCAACTGCCATTTCCGCCCGACTAGGTCTAAAGACTGAATGAAGTTAGTTCCTTCCCAGATACTAAGAATTTTTACATCTCTAGCGCAGCGAGCTACCGGGTATTCCTCGGAGTAACCATACCCTCCGTACACCTGAATAGCTTCAGCCGTAAGTTCCCAGGCTTTATCTGAACAATATGCCTTCACCAGCGGAGTATTAACTTCTATCCGTCTTTTCGCCTTGTTTCGATCTGCCTCGTCCTTACTGTGTTTGGCCACATCAAAATAGTAGTAAGTCTGATATATTAATGCACGCATTGCTTCCAGGGTAGCCTTCTGAATCATCAGCATTCTTCTCACATCTTCATGCTCGATAATAGGCACCCGGGGCGTCTTTTTACTGAGGCCAAATTTGCGCCCCTGCACCCTCTCCTTGGCATACTGAACTGCATTATGATAGGCTAGGGCCGAAATAGACATGGCTGTATGCCCAGTACCCATCCTGGCACCATTGACCATTTGAAACATCTGCGCCATTCCCTGACCTACTCCGTTTTCATCCGGAGGGCTGCCCAAAAGAATACCACGGCAGTTATCATTGTCGCCAAAGTTAAGCATGGCCGTAGCCGACCCATTCATACCCAATTTGTGTTCCACAGCAATGGTGATAACATCATTTGACTCGCCAACGGACCCATCAGCCTCAGGCCAATATTTGGGGACTGCAAATAAAGAAATGCCCTTAGTGCCGGGAGCCGCTCCGTCAACCCTAGCTAGCACCAGATGCACAATGTTTTCCGTCAGGTCGTGATCTCCCTGGGAGATAAAACATTTAGTGCCCTTTATCTTATATACTCTTTTGTCATCAGTGGGCCACGCCTTGCTAAGAATATCTCCAACATCAGAACCACCGCCGGGCTCTGTCAGACACATTGTTCCCGCCCATTCGCCACTGAACATTTTTGGCAAATACTGATCTTTTGCAGCCTCATCACCAAAGGATTGAATTAAACCGGCGGCACCGTTGGTAAGCCCAACGAACTGCATCAAAGGATAGTTTGCCGCCTCTAAAAACTCAGAACACATACTATGAACCACCTGGGGCAAAGCTCCCTCTTCCTGTTCATCACCGGGGCCCCAACCATTTTCAATTAAGGACTTGTAGGCCGAGCGGAAGGAATCGGGCACAGGTACATTCCCATCTTTCAGTTTCATAGGATGCGTCTCACAGTCGTCACTGGTAGGCGCTACAACTTCCTCGGCAATCGTTAGGGCTACGTCCAACAGCATATCAACATCTTCCATGTCATATATGCCTTTATACTTATCATAATTAAAGATTTTCTCGCTATCCAACCAGTCTTTCAAGAGAAACTTATGTTCTCTGTTGTTAAAAACAAAGCTTGTTGCCATTTGAATTTACCTCCTAATACTAAGTATAACTATAATAAATGCTTTATCTACAGTAGGCACGACCCAGCCTCTTCCCCTCCTTTTTATAATATTCTGGAAAATTGACAGCTTTAAGGTAACACTGTTGGTATTTATTAACCTTGCAAGTTTCCTGCCATTTCTCCTGGGCAGTAAAAAAGAAAAACCCGTCGAAGCGGGTTTCGGTAAACTGAAAAGCTGTACTTGAGCTTCGTAATAGTCGTTGCAAAAGTACCAGCATTAAATATTCTATTGACATGTTCAAAAAATAAACAATTCCTAGCTGGGGAAACATATCACTCCACCATCCGCCCCAGCTTTTTAACCATAACTATTTTGCCTAGATTGTTCGGCTGTTGCAAAGTTGCAGACATTTGGTGCTCTTTTACACCAACATTTGCTTCATCCAGACTTACAAAAAGGCCTATTCTCACTCCGAGCGGCTAATCCGTATCAATCCCGGCAATTGCTTTGGCTGCCCCCTTTTTATGTTCGATATTACTTTGACGCGATATCATAATACGCTGAGCCTGGGGCGATCCTGCCCCATGCATGGATTCTGTCCGATAACCCACAGCAGCAGTACCTAAAGTAATATTTTCAATTAAACGCAAGATACGCATGCGGTGCTCAGTCGGAACCGGCGCAACACCGCAGAGATATTTTTCAACAAACCCGCCAATTTCCGGATGTCTTAAATCCTTTTCCGACGGCATAGTAACCATCAAGCCGCCGGCTATGTCCTCAGCCAGGCGAGAAATTTCATAGGGAAACCTTGTTACGTTCTGTTTACAGACATTTGCCAGTAATAAATTGACCAGGTAGGTACCTGAGGCAAGTTTATGCCCTTCTGTTGAACAAGCAATCCCGCAGGCATATAATGTTTCATTAAGATGGGTCATTTCAATAATCTTATCTTTAACATGGGACGCTTTTGCCGCGCCGTTGTAGTCAGCCGCAACAGCTGCAGCGCCAATTAAGACATCCCCTACACCCACTTTGCACCCGCCATAGCTTTGCCTGTGATAGCCTGCAAACCGTTCCACCAAGGAACCGCTGAACTCATACTCTCCACACATAAATACATTTTCCCAGGGGACAAACACATTATTAAACACTATTAGTGCTTCATGCCCGCCAAACTGATTGTTGCCTACATCAATTTCACCGCCTTCAAGTCTTCTGTTGTCGCAAGATTGACGGCCGTAGATATAGTATATTCCTTCAGCATCTGCAGGCACCGCAAAAGAAACGGCGTAATCAGCATCATCCTCTTTCATGGCACTGGTGGGCATCACTAAAATCCAATGGGAATTGATCGCTCCCGTCTGATGGGCCTTAGCTCCACGCACTATAATCCCATCCTGCCGTTTTTCCACCACATGCAAATAAAGATCCGGATCAACCTGTTTACTTGGTGCCAGACTGCGGTCCCCCTTGGGATCAGTCATTGCGCCGTCGACGGTCCAATCCTCTTCCTGAATTTTTGACAAAAACCTCGTGAACCTATCATGATAGGTTGTGCCTAAGTTTTCGTCCATTTCAAAAGTAACACTATCCACTGCATTGACGGCATCCATGCCAACGCAGCGTTGAAAACAGGAAGCGGTTTTTTGACCTAACAGGCGCTGCATTTTTACCTTTTTCACCAAATCATCGTTACTTTGATGCAGATGGCAAAAGCGATTAATCTTCTTGCCGCTGAGGTGAGATGTGGCTGTCATTAAATCTTCAAACTGCGGGTCTTCTGCCAATGCATAGGTCGCTTTGACGGAATTCATTGAGGGCCTGATCATGGGATGGTCCACTGGATTTTCTACCAATTCTCCCTGCAGGTATACCTTTAAATTAAGTTTCCGCAGACTTTCTTCATACTGAGCTGCAGTTTTCATTAACTAAGTCCCCCCTTAACAACCTTCATGTACCGGGTTGCCATTTACAAACTTACTAGTATTTTTCAAGCGTTGCCCTCAGGAAATATTAATGTTGAGCTGGCTTTAAAAACTAGTTCTCCCTCAGCATTATACCCCTTAGTTTCTGTTATCACAAACGTCATCTTACCCAATTTACCGGTTTTTTGGCACACATCTTCAATCTGTCGAATACAGGTAATACTGTCCCCCACCGAAATAGGTTGGTAATACTTAAATTTCTGTTCCCCATGCACCGTACCATCCTGAGCAGAATTAAAGCCTTCAATATTCCCCTGGGGAAAAGTGATGACGAAAGTCGGCGGCACCTTATTATCAAATGGAATGCCTACAGCTTCAGCGAACTTGCGAACTGCGTGATCTTCGATGCGCACCGTTACAGGACTGCTCTCTTTGCCGATTAAATCTTTAAGACCGTTAACATTCATATCTACTACCTCCGGTAAATTCTTTACACTAACTCAACAATTAAAACTTAAATCTAGATAGCTGTCTTTCTGTCTTCAGTTTTCAAAGACACCACCGCTGAACCTGCTAATTTCTTTTCCCCTTCCTCACTGGTTACCTTTAAATCACATATCAAATCATTGCCGTCCTTATCCTTAATATAACCGGAGCACTTTAGCCGCTCACCAATGCGTACCATACCTTGAAAGCGAACATCAAAATTCTTTAACTCCCCTTCCATAGCCAACCAATCTGTCAGCATTGCTCCCACTTGAGCCATAGTTAACATACCATGAGCAATTACACCGCCTAACCCTGCTTTGCGGGCATAATCCTCATCCAAGTGAATGGGGTTAAAATCCCCGGAGGCTTCGGCATATTGTCTTAATTGTTGGGCGCTTGGGCACCATTCCCGTTCTGGCATCCGGTCATTCACCCCATAATCCCACAGGTGTTTCATTCTAAAACCTCCCCTAAAGTTGCTTGCGTCCCCGCTAAGCAATAGCGCGGACGCAAGTGAAATATAATTTTATAGAATCACCCTCTAGAAATTACTTCTTAAGTGACATTCCGGCCAAAGACCTAACAATATCCTTTTTGGATTCTATATCATACTGACTGGTGATGGCGATTTGTTCCATAATCGGGGAGCCGCCGCCGTGATACGCCCCATAGGTTGCTGAGCCGGCAGACCCGCTAAGAGCAAAGTCGATGAATGTCAACCAGAACTTTATCTGGTCCTCAATAGGGATGTTGGGGTTCCGTTTGATGTATTTCTCCAACAAAGCCTTGGTTTCGGGATTAGTCAAATCATGTTCGTAAGGGAATGTCGCCGGCATGCCACCTGCAATATTGCATAAAATCTCCTGCTCATGGAATACGGCCTCCCCACTCAAGCACCTGCCTACATTAGCATAGATGGAATTGGGAATACAACTACCTGGACCGTAAGGCACAAATCCCATACCTGGCATATATACCTCGGCCTTACCCTTATCCGATGCCGTATAGCCTGCTGCGTACCCCAGTTCACCGGTCATAATTAGTTCAGACAGCATTTCCCGTACGTGATGGGTCTTTTGTATCCCGTTGATTTCCGCCGCCATGCTGGCCAAACCAATAACAAAATCAAGCATTGCCGGCTTGCAACCCGAATAGGAATGACGGTGGAATAAGGCAAACAATAAGGCCGCTATGCCGCCGTGCTGAGTTTCTCCACAAAGAAATACGCGTTCCCAAGGAATGAAGCAATCGTCAAAGATAACATAAGAGTCACTATAGCCGCTTTCAAAGCCCCTTTGATAGTGGTCACGCTTGCGAGGATTATGAAAATGAACCACCTGTTTTACGCCTTCGTAGTCAGAAGGTACCGCGAAACATACTGCATACTCTTCTTCACCCTTTTTGAGAGCTCGGTTGGGCACAACCAGAATCTCGTCCGAAATGGAAGCCTCAGAGATATGAACTTTTGAGCCCCGGACAACAATGCCGTCGCTGCGCTCTTCCACCACATGAACATACATGTCCGGATCAGTCTGTTCAGCCGGCCGTTTCATACGTTCACCCTTAACATCAGTCTGGGCGCAGCTAGCTACCAAATCCTCTTTTTGAAAGCGCTCAAGCCATTTCAGCCAGTTGTCATGATAAGCAGTTTTAGCATTGGAAGACTTCTGGGCTTCAAAGGAAACTGCATGGAGAGCATTGGCGGCGTCAATGCCCATGCAGCGTTGAATGCATGAACCGACCTTATTGCATAATGCCCGGGTCATGTCCTGTTTCTTGTGTAGATCCTCCGGGGTTTGATGAATATTATTGAAACGGTTAATGGTTTCCCCGGTAATGTGGGAGGTCGCTGTGCAGAGATCCTTAGTTTCAGGATCCCACGCAGCGTCAAAAGTCAAGCCCATAACATTGATGGCTCCCTGTTGGCGCTCATCCAGTCTATCAACCTTCTCCCCGTTTGAATAGAGATTGCGCCTCATCTTACCTAATCCTTCGATATACTGAGCTTTTGTTCTCATGTTTAATCTCCTCTCTTTCTAACAAATAAAGATTTTAATGATAGGCTTACATCCAAGTGCCAATTACATAAACGTTTTCCGGTAACACATTCCCAATATATGCAAACAACATGCCATTATATCTAATTAGTACAAACTTTCTCACCAATCTGAATTATCAAATTATTTTTCTGCCAATATTCTATAGAAAAAAGCCGTTGACCTTCTTATGCGGTCAACGACTTTTTCAAGATATTATCTTAATGCCGGCACTGGCGCCGATACGGGTTGCCCCTGCGTTAATCATAATCATTGCATCCTCATAGGAACGCACACCACCGGATGCTTTAATGCCCATTTCCGGTCCCACTGTTTGACGCATCAGCTTAATATCAGCTTCTGTTGCACCACCGGTACCAAAACCGGTACTGGTCTTGACAAAATCTGCACCGGCCCCTTTTGCCGCTTTGCAGGCAACCACCTTTTCTTCATCGGTCAAGTAACAGGTTTCAATAATTACTTTAACAATAACATCTGGTCCTGCTGCCTTGACAACTTCCTTAATTTCTTTCTCAACCAGCCCAACCTTACCACTTTTTAACGCACCGACATTTATCACCATATCTACTTCTGTCGCACCATCTTTAACCGCCTGTTCCACTTCAAATGCTTTAACCTGCCAGGTAGTTGCTCCCAGTGGAAATCCAATTACCGTGCAGACATCCACATCACTTCCTGACAACTTTTGGGCGGCTAACTTTACATATGAGGGGTTTATACAGACAGAAGCAAAGTTGTAATCCGCCGCTTCCTGACAAAGTTTTTTCACCGCCTCTTCTGCTGCCTCGGATTTTAATAAGGTATGATCAATCATCTTTGCCATCTCATTTTTTGTCATCTTCCACCCTCCCCTTCCTTCTAGCATACCATATCAAAGTGATCTAGGGCGATTATTACTTCATTACGTAATTTTCCTGATTACACTTAGATGGCAAACAAAACGTCCCTATGCCATCCCCATGCCATTAGTCAAATATAGCCGGGAATAAACTCCCGGCTACAAATACTTTCAAATTCAACTCACCTATCAACACATTCCTTATTTCCTTAGCCCCGGTCTTTTAATTTCTTTTGAAATGCTTCGATTTCTTCGTCTTTCATTTTGTAGGTATGTTCTCCATCTACAGGGAAGCTGCCTGAACGGACCTCTTCAGTATATTCTTTAAAGGCCTCAACTAGAATGTTTCCTACTTCAGCATATTTCTTTACAAACTTAGGTGTAAAATTATCGTACATGCCTACCATGTCAGCATAAATCAAAAGCTGTCCGTGGGTATAAGATCCGGCACCGATACCTAATATGGGAATATCGGCAAGCTCTGTAATGGCCTTACCTACTTGTGCAGGAACACCCTCTACTAAGATACTAAAAGCACCGGCTTCTTCTAACACCTTAGCCTGATCAACTATGCTGAGAGCTGCGTCAGCACTACGCCCTTGGGCTTTATAGCCGCCTAACTGACCCATCAACTGAGGCGTAAGACCAATATGGCCCATTACTAAGATACCTGCTTCTTGGATAGCTTTAATTCTGCTTGCCATCATAGGTCCGCCGCCTTCAAGCTTAACTGCGTCTACTAAGGCTTCTTTAACGAACCGCCCAGCATTGGCTACAGCTTGTTCATCCGAATGTTGATAAGACATATAAGGCATATCACCAACAATAAAAGTCTCCGGTGCACCCCGGCGTACTGCCTGGCAGTGGCGTACCATATCGTCCATGGTTACTGGGAATGTAGTATCATATCCCAAGGTTACCATACCTAGGGAATCCCCCACTAAGATCATATCAACACCAGCTTTTTCCTGCATCTTGGCGGTTAAATAATCATAGGCAGTTAGGTAGACTATTTTTTCTCCCTTTTCCACCATCTCGTTGAAATTATGAATAGATTTCTTAGCCATTTACTTAAATTCCTCCTCTTTCTTTCTTAATACATTCTTCAATAATCTTTTAGTAGATTACTTAGTACAATCTTTCTAAATCTTCATCATTCATGGTGAAACCGTGTTTTTCTTCCGGATAGACGCCTTCATCAATTTCCCGGCACCAAGTATCAAAAACATCCACCATTTGGCTGCCCATCTTGGCATACTGCTTAACAAATTTCGGTACAAACTGGTCAAAGATGCCCAGCAGGTCGTAGGCATTCAGGTTCTGTCCTGTAGCATATGGACCCGATCCCACGGAAATAGTGGGAATGCCGATTTTTTCGTCAATTAACTTGGCTAGGGGCGTGGGAATGCATTCTAATACGATGCAAAAAGCTCCCGCCTCTTCCAAAGCGATGGCTTCCTTCAGTAACCGCTCGGCTGATTCTGCGGTCTTCCCCTGTACCTTAAACCCGCCTATCATGCCGGCGGTCTGGGGGGTCAATCCAATATGCGCCATTACCGGTATGCCGGCATCCACAACCGCCTGAACTTTATCGACGATTTTCATTCCGCCTTCCATTTTGACACAGTCGGCACCGGTCTTATACATGGCTCCGGCATTTCTGATGGCCTCGTCCCGATTTACTTGGTAGGACAGAAAAGGCATATCCCCAACTACAAACGTATTGGGTGCTCCCCGCCTCACCAGTTTCACGTGATAAAGCATATCCTCTAGATTAACAGGTACGGTACCCTCATGTCCCTGGATAACCATTCCCAAAGAATCACCGACTAAGATTACTTCTGCAGCGGATTTATCAACCATACCAGCCATGGGATAGTCATAAACAGTGATCATTTTAAACTTTGTCCCCTCGGCTTTCTTAGCCTGCAGTTCAGGGATGGTGATTTTTCTTTTCGCCATTGTCTACTCTCCTTCCAAATTAGCATAATGCCCTATTTCAATAACTGCCCGTTCATTACCTGTCTAATTTTTTTTCTTTCATCTATAGATTATTGCGCTTTTCCTAGTTATCTATGATATTTCCGATTAAAACCTGTATCAAGTACCAACCACCAACCAAATTCAACTTGAGAACCGTTAGCAAAACTCTTAGCAACTTGTTGCTCTAGAGTTTTGGATATGCCCCCTGCGGGTACCCCAAATTCAACTTTTTTTGATGATGGAGTTGAGGGTTGTTTTGGCGCTGCCGAAGGCTATATTAAGGAAGCCTTTGTTATGGGAGAGGATGCTTTCTAAGGCATCGGCCACGTAATCAAGGTCCTCATAGGATACGGTCAGGGGTGGTTCCAGCCTGATAACATTGGGATTGTTAAGGGTAAACCCGCTGATTATTCTATGTTTATTTAACATTTCTCCCTGTACTAGTGCGCCGGTAAATTCCTGGGCCAGCTTATCAACCATGCCGCCGGACAGTTTGTTTACCAGGTTTGCCTGTTGGGGATGAAATTCCAGGCCAACCATTAAACCGCGTCCTCGTACCGCTTTTAAAATAGGGTATTTTTCAACCATTGGTAGAAGTAGTTCGAGCAGATGCTGTCCTTTTTCCCGGGACTGGTGCGCCAATTCTTCCTCTACCAAAATTGATATTGTCTCCAAACCTGCTGCCGCGGCGCGGGTA
>JGI25321J50212_10003079_pt1 | contig 11889 bp, 10 predicted proteins | sample AutmiccommuBRH23_FD_50212 | JGI IMG/M metagenome (IMG submission 50212)
GTGGTGGTCGGCACGCGATGGTCCGGCACGAAACCCAGCTCGTCATGGCGCGGCAGCACCTGGTTGATCAGGGTCTCGATGGCGGCGAGCTGATCGACTTCATCGGCGCTGACCAGCGATACCGCTTCGCCCGTGGCGCCGGCGCGACCGGTGCGGCCGATGCGGTGCACGTAGTCCTCGGCGACGATCGGCAGGTCGAAGTTGACCACCTGCGGCAGGTCGTGGATGTCCAGCCCGCGCGCGGCGACATCGGTCGCCACCAGCACCTGCACTTCGCCNGCCTTGAAGCGCTCCAGCGCACGCAGCCGCGAGGCCTGTGGCTTGTCGCCGTGGATCGCATCGCTGGNAATNCCCGCAGCCTGCAGCTCGTCNACCAGCTGATCGACGCCCTTGCGCGTTTTGACGAACACCAGCACCTGGCCCCAGCGCTTCTCCGCCAGCAGATGCAGGAACAGCTCGCTCTTGCGTTTCTTGTCCACCGGCACCAACCACTGCTTGACCGTCTTCGCCGCGGCGTTGCGAGGGCTGACCTCGACCGATAGCGGGTCGCGCAGCAGCTCGCGGGCCATCTGCCGGATCGCCTCGGAGAAGGTCGCGGAGAACAGCAGGGTCTGGCGCTTCTTCGGCAGNGCGGNGAACAGNTGGTCCAGCTCGTCGGCGAAACCGAGGTCGAGCATGCGATCGGCCTCGTCNAGCACCAGCGCCTGCAGCTGATTGAAGCCCACGGCGTTCTGCCGGTAGAGATCGAGCAGGCGACCGGGCGTCGCCACCAGCACATCGATGCCCTTGCGCAGCGCCATCATCTGCGGGTTGATGCTGACCCCGCCGTACACCGCGTAGGTGCGCAGCGGCAGGTTCTGCCCGTAGACGCGAAAACTCTCATGGACTTGCTCGGCCAGCTCGCGGGTCGGCACCAGTACCAGCGCGCGTACCGAATTGCTCGCCACCTTGGCGCCTTCCATGGTCAGGCGCTGCAGCAATGGCAGGGCGAAGCCGGCGGTCTTGCCGGTACCGGTCTGCGCCGCCGCCATCAGGTCGCGGCCCTTGAGCACGGCGGGAATGGCTTCGATCTGCACCGGCGTCGGCTTGCGGTAATCGAGGGTTTCCAGGGTCCGCAGCAGCGGATCGATCAGGCCCAGGGAGGCGAAGGTCATGGCAGGCTCGCAGCGCCGTTTCGGCGGGATGAAAAAGGGCGGATTCTAGCAGCAGGCCGGGCACATCGGCTCACCAGCCGATTGCAGGCGGGCCAGGCGATGCCTTGCTGTCACAGTTTCATACGCTGCCGCGCTGGTAGCTGGCCAACGCCTGCCGCAGGATAGGCACAGCGCCGCGGCGCCGTCACATCAACCGCACGGAGACCCTGATGGAAGCGCTACTCGCCCACGGCCCCTTCGCCGAATTCGCCTGCTGCTGATCGTTTCCGCGGTGGTCGGGGCGATTGCCGTGAGCCTGCGCCAGCCGCTGCTGATTTCCTACATCGTGGTCGGCATTCTGCTTGGCCCGGCGGTGTTCGGCCCGGTCAACGCCGCCGAACAGATCCATCTGCTGGCCGAGATCGGCGTCGCCGTGCTGCTGTTCGTGGTCGGGCTCAAGCTGGACCTCGCGCATATCCGCAATATCGGGCCGGTGGCGCTGGCCACGGGGCTCGGGCAGCTGACCTTCACCATCGTCTTCGGCTTCGCGCTCACGCTGCTGATGGGCAAGAGCACCATGGAGGCAATCTACATCGCCGTGGCGCTGACCTTTTCCAGCACCATCATCATCGTCAAGCTGCTCTCGGACAAACACGAGCTGGACTCGCTGCACGGACGCATCGCCGTCGGCTTCCTGATCGTCCAGGACCTCGCCGTGGTGCTGGCGATGATGACCATGAGCGCCCTGCGCGGCGCGGGCGATGCCGGCTGGGCCGAGGTCTCGGGCTCGCTGCTGCTGCGTCTGGCAGGCGCGGCCATCCTGATGTACGTGCTGATGCGCTACGTGCTGCCGCCGCTGGTCAGCCGCATGGCGCGCTCGCAGGAACTGCTGCTGATCTTCGCCATTGCCTGGGGCACCGGGCTCGCCGCGCTGGGCGACTACATCGGTTTCAGCAAGGAGGCCGGAGCCTTCGTCGCCGGCTTTTCGCTGGCCTCGACGGCCTATCGTGAAGCGATGAACGCGCGCCTGACCGGCATCCGCGACTTCATGCTGCTGTTCTTCTTCATCGACCTCGGTGGCCGGCTGGATTTCTCCACGCTCGGCAACGAGATCCTGCCGGCCATCGTGCTGGCGCTGTTCGTGCTGATCGGCAATCCGCTGATCGTCATGGCGATCATGGGCTACATGGGTTATCGCAAGCGCACCGGCTTTCTCGCCGGGCTGACCGTGGCGCAGATCAGCGAGTTCTCCATCGTTTTCGTCGCCATGGGCATCACCCTCGGCCATATCGGGCCGGAGGCGCTGGGGCTGACCACCCTGGTCGGGCTGGTGACCATCATGCTGTCGACTTACATGATCCTGTTCTCGCAACCGCTCTACGAACGCCTCGCGCCCTGGCTCGGCGTGTTCGAGCGCAAACGGCCCTACCGCGAGCTGGAAGTCGAGGCCCAGGGCAGGCCGCAGGGCCATCCGCGCATCATCATCTTCGGCCTGGGCCGCTATGGCTCACGCCTGCTGCAGCAGCTGGCCGCCGCACGATTGCCGGTGCTCGGTGTGGACTTCGACCCCGAGGCAGTGCGCACGCTGCGCCGCAGCAAGTTGCCGGTGCGCTTCGGCGATGGCGAGGACCCGAGCTTTCTCGAATCGCTGCCGCTGCAGCATGCCGAATGGGTGGTCACCAGCTTTCCGCAGTGGGAGGCCAATCGCGCCTTTCTGCATGCGCTCAAACATGCAGGGTTTCAGGGCAAGATCGCCGGCGTGGTGCGCGACGACCAACATGGCAAGGCGCTGGATGCGGCCGGCGTCGCCCGCGTGCTTAACCCCTTCACCGATGCGGCGGACTTCGCCGCGCGCAGCCTGATCGACGAGCTGGGATCAACGCCCAGACCGCCGACCGACTACGCGGCAAGGCGTTGAAGGATTCCACACGCGGCGCCGTCCGGGCTCTGTCTGACCGGCGGACTTCAGCCACCGCCGGCGCAGCCGTTAACCTGCTATCCACCGGCCCCAATCGAGTGCGCCCATGAGTTCGAGCAACACCAGCAGCATCCCTGCCCCAGATGCCTATCCGTGCCACGGCGCCGCCGAGCACGGCGCCTGCCCCAGCTGCGCCAGTGGCGAGCGCCTGGGCTTCAGCTTCAGTTACGCCTTCCAGCCGATCGTCGATCTGCGCAGTCGGCAGATCTTCGCCCATGAGGCGCTGGTGCGCGGCATCGGCGGCGAGCCGGCACCCACTGTGCTGTCGCAAGTCACCGAGCAGAATCGCTTCCGTTTCGATCAGGCCGGCCGGGTCAAGGCGATCAAGACCGCGTCCAGGCTGGGCATGCAGAGCAAGCTGTCGATCAATTTCATGCCCAACGCGATCTATCGTCCCGAGCTGTGCATCCGCTCGACGCTGGAAGCCGCCCGCGCCCACGATTTTCCCATCGAGCAAATCATCTTCGAGACCGTCGAAGGCGAGCGCATCAACGACGGCAAGTGGCTGACCGAGGTGTTCCGCGAATACCAGCGCATCGGCTTTCTCACCGCCATCGATGACTTCGGTGCGGGCTTTGCCGGGCTCAATCTGCTGGCCGATTTCCAGCCGGACATCATCAAGCTGGACATGGACCTGATCCGCGGCATCGACCAGAGCCGCACGCGTCAGGCCATCGTCCGGGCGACGGTGGGGATGTGTGAGGAGTTGGGTATCAAGGTGATCGGCGAAGGCGTGGAAACCGCCGACGAATGCAGCGCCCTGTTCGATCTGGGCATCCATCTGATGCAGGGCTACCTGTTCAGCCGGCCGCTGTTCGAGGCCTGTGGCCAGGCGGAACAGCTCGCCTGGCCGCAGTGAGTTCAGCCGCGCAGCAGCTTGAGCAGTTCCTCTGCCGCCGCTTCCGATGAGGCCGGGTTCTGCCCGGTCACCAGCAGCCCGTCGACCTGCACGTAAGGCGCCCAGTCCGCGCCCTTGCTGTACTGGCCGCCACGCTCGCGCAGGCGGTCCTCGAGCAGGAACGGCACTACATCGGTCAGCTCCACACCCGCTTCCTCGCCATTGGTGAAGCCGGTGACGCGCCTGCCCTTGACCAGATACTCGCCATCTTTGCCGCGCACCTCGGTCAACGCCGCCGGTGCGTGGCAGACCGCGGCCACCGGCTTGTCGGCCTTGACGAAGGACTCGATCAGGGCGATGGAGGTCGGGTTGTCCACCAGGTCCCACAGCGGGCCGTGGCCGCCCGGATAGAACACCGCGTCGAAATCCTCGACCGAAACCTGATCCAGACGATAGGTGTTGGCCAGCAGCGTCTGCGCCTCGCCATCCCCGTTGAAACGCTCGGTGGCCTCGGTCTGGGCGTCGGGCTCGTCGCTCTTCGGGTCCAGCGGCGGTTCGCCACCCTCGGGCGACGCGAGCACCACCTGCGCCCCGGCATCCATGAAGACGTAGTACGGCGCGGCGAATTCCTCCAGCCAGAAGCCGGTCTTTTTGCCGGTGTCACCCAGCTGGTCGTGGGACGTGAGCACGATAAGAATTTTCATGGAGCCTCCTTGTTGAAGCGCGACGTGAACAGTTGAGACTGCCGCCGCGGGCACATTGCTCCGCGGCCAAATCACATCCATGAAAAAGGGCGCCGAAGCGCCCTCAAGAATCACCGTTCCGGTCAGATCCGGAAGCTGTCCACCAGCTGCTTCAGGCGGCGCGCCTGCTGATCCAGATCGCCGCAGGCGCGCAGGGTCGACTGCAGGTTCTCCACGCCTTGCTGGTTCAGCGTGTTGATCTCGGTGATGTCCATGTTCAGCGACTCGATCACCGCGGTCTGCTCCTCGGTGGCGGTGGCCACCGACTGTTCATGCCGTCGATCTCGCCGATGCGCTGGGTCACCTCGCCGAGGCGCTCGCCGGCGCGGTCGGCGATGGAGACGCTGGATTCACTCTGCCGCTGGCTTTCGGTCATGGTCTGCACCGAAGCGCCGGCACCGACCTGCAGCTGCTCGATCATCTGCTGGATTTCCTGCGCCGAGCTCTGGGTGCGATGCGCCAGGTTGCGCACCTCGTCGGCGACCACGGCAAAGCCGCGTCCCGCCTCGCCGGCCCGCGCCGCCTCGATGGCGGCGTTCAGCGCGAGCAGGTTGGTCTGCTCGAAATGCCCTTGATCACCTCGAGGATCTGGCCGATGTCCACGGTCTTGGCATTGAGCGCCTCGATCTGCCCGCAGGACGCGCTGATCTTCGCCGACAGCTCGCGCATCGCGGCGATGTTCTGCTCCACCACCTGGCGACCGTCTTCGGCCTGATGCCGCGCGCCGCTGGCGTGCTGCGAGGCATCTGCCGCGTTGCGGGCGATCTCCTGGGCGGCGGCGCCAAGTTCGTTGATCGCCGCCGCCACGCTGTTGGTGCGACTGGCCTGCTCGTCGGAGTTGGCCATCGATGCGTTCGAAGCGCCGAGCACGCGTTGGGCCACTTCGTTGACCTGCAGCGTGGCCGAGGACACCTCGCGGATCGATTCATGGATACGCTCGACGAAGCGGTTGAAGGCGGTTGCCAGCTGACCGAACTCATCCCTGGACTGCACGGCGAGGCGCCGGGTCAGGTCACCCTCGCCCTCGGCGATGTTGGCCATGGCGCGGCCCATGTCGGTGAGCGGACGCATCAGTACACGAATCAGCATGCCCAGCAGCAGCAGGATGAACGCCACGGCGGCAACCGTGGCGACCAGCGCGGTGGTGCGGAAACTGGCGAGGCTGGCGTAGGCCGCGTCCTTGTCCAGCGAGATGCCGACGTACCAGGTAACCGAAGGCAGGCCCTGGACCCGGCTGAAGCTGAGGATGCGGGTCTGGCCGTCGAGATCGACTTCGGCATAGTTGGCGTCGAGCGACGGCGCATGCCCGGGGAAGAGTTCACCCAGCGACTTCATCACCTTGGAGCTGTCCGGATGCACCAGGATCTTGCCGTCACCACTGGCCAGGAAGGCATAGCCCATGCCGTTGAAGTCCAGCGCGTTGATGATCTGCACCAGCACCTTGAGGCTGAGGTCACCGCCGACCACGCCGAGCGCCTGGCCGCCGGCCTGCGCCGGGGTTGCCGCGGTGATGATCAGCTCGTTGGTGGCGGCATCCTGGTAGGGCTCGGTCAGCGTGGTGCGGCCGGCGGCCACGGCATCCTTGTACCAGGGACGCTGGCGCGGGTCGTAGCCGGCGGGCAGTTCGAAGCGCGGATGCACGATGAACTCGCCATCGGCGCGGCCCAGGTAGCTGAAAGCGAAAGTCGAGCTCAGCGCGGGCTGCTTGACCAGCGCCTCCACCTGCTCGCTGGCGCTGTCACGGGCGACGGTCTGCGCCAGGCTTTCCAGCAGGACCAGCCGGCCGGATAGCCAGTTCTGGATGTTGTGCGCGGTCACCTCACCCATCTCGTCGAGGTAGCTCTCGAGATTGGCGCGAATGGCGTTGCGCTGCAGGTAGTCGTTGTAGAGGGTGAAAAGCGCGAAGGTCGCGATCACCACCAGGGAGGCGGCCAGCAGGATCTTGTGGCTGAATTTGAGGCTGTTGGTCATGGCAGCGAGTCCGGAACGGTTCGGGCAGGCGAGCATCCTTGTCCCGTGCGCCTCCCTGGCTGTCACCCTGAATTGTCGGCCTCGTCCAGCGGAACTTTACGGTCAGATGACGACGATCAAGCGGGGGATCGTCTTTCCGACCAGTGGCCTGCGTGGCGCTCCAGCAGAGCGCCACGCGCGGCCTTGACGCGGTATCAGCGACCGGCCAGCGCCGGCATCACCCGCGGACGCAACATCTCGCCAAGCACCGCCAGCGCACCGATCGCTCCGGCGATCCAGTACCAGCGCTGCAACGGGTCGAAGCCCAGCCAGCCAAGGGCATGCAGGAAGACCATGAGGATCAGCACCGGACAGACATAGCGCACCATGAACAGCCACAGCGCGTAGCCCAGCGGCGGCAGGTTCAGCTCGTCGCGCATGATCTCGCTGCGCAGCGCGTAGCCGGCCAGCAGCACGGTGAAGATCCCGCCCAGCGGCATCATCCAGCGCGAGGTCAGGTAATCCAGCCAGTCGAAGAAGTTCTTGCCCATCGGCGTCCAGCCCGACATCAGGTTGAACGAGAGCATCGCCAGCAGGCTGATCACCAGCAGCACCACGCCGGAACCCATTGCCGCCTTGATCCGCGAGATGCCGTGCTTCTCGTTGAGGTAGGCGACGGTGGCCTCGATCATGGAGATCGCCGAGGTCAGCGCGGCGATCGATACCATGGCGAAGAACAGCACGCCGAAGGCGGTGCCGAAAGGCATCTGCTGGAAGGCCAGTGGCAGGCTCATGAAGATCAGGCCCGGGCCGGCAGTCGGGTCCATGCCGTTGGCGAAGATGATCGGGAAGATCGCCAGGCCCGCCAGCAGCGCGACGCAGGTGTCGGCGATGGCGACCATGAAGGTGGTGCGGGCGATGGACTGGTCATCCGGGATGTACGAGCCGTAGGTGAGGATCGCGCCGGAAGCCAGGCTGAGGGTGAAGAACGCGTGGCCAAGCGCCGCCAGCAGCGCTTCACCGGTGATCTTCGAGGTATCGAAGCTGAACAGGAAGGCGAAGCCCTGATCGAAGCCGCCGCTGGTGACCGCGTAACCCACGAGGATCAGCAGCAGCACGGCCAGCCCCGGCATCATCCAGCGCACCGCGTTCTCGATGCCCTTCTGCACGCCCTTGGCGACGATCCACAGCGTCAGCAATGCCACCAGCAGGCTCCAGCCGCCGAGCTGCCAGGGGTTGGAGTTGTGTGCCTCGAATACGCCGCCCAATGCCTCGACGCTGGTCGCCGCCAGCGAGCCGTCGAGCATCTTCACCGTGTAGGCGAAGGCCCAGCCGGCGACCACCACATAGAAGCAGAGGATCAGGAAGCCGGCGGTCATGGCCATGCCGCCCACCGCCTTCCACAGCGGATTGCCGTTGTTCTCGCGGACCACCCGGCCGATGGCATCGATCGGGCTGCCACGGCCGCGGCGACCGATGGCGATCTCGCACATCATCACCGGTACGCCGATGGCGAGGATGCACAGCAGGTACATCAGTACGAAGGCACCACCGCCGAACTCGCCGGTGATGTAGGGGAATTTCCAGATGTTGCCCAGGCCCACGGCGGAGCCGGTTGCCGCGAGGATGAAGCCCCAGCGCGACAGCCAGAGGTTCTTCGGTTTTTCACGAGTCATACGTCACCTGTTTGTTGTTATCTGTGACGGGATCGGGACCGTCGCGCTGGGCGCGGCGGCGTGCAAGGCGGATTCAGTCGTTCATTGAGCGTCGGGCTGCACCTCCGGCGCGGCCTGCTGGAAGGCCGGAAGCGTCTCGCAGCGTGCAACGATCTCGAGAATGCGTGGATACGCCGCGAGGTCACAGGCAAAACGGCGCGCATTGTATACCTGCGGCACCAGGCATGCCTCCAGATAACCTGGCCGATCGTTCAGGGAAAGCCTGCCATCGAAACATTCCAGGCCCGCTTCCACGGCGGCGAGCCCCTGACCGACCCAGTGCTGATACCACGCGTTCTTGGCCTCGTCGTCGACACCCAGTTCGGCGGAGAGGTACTGCAACACACGCAGGTTGTTCAGCGGATGGATCTCGCAGGCGATGTGCATGGCCAGTGCGCGCACCTGGGCGCGGCGAACCGGATCGTCCGGCAGCAGCGCCGGCACCGGGAACACTTCTTCGAGGTATTCCAGAATCGCCAGCGACTGGCTGATGCGCGCCCCACCGTTGGCTTCGTCAACCAGCAACGGCACCAGCTGCTGCGGGTTGAGGGCGCGGTAATCGGCCGCACGCTGCTGGCCGCCATCCTTGACCAGATGCACCGGCACCTGCCGGTAGGCGAGCCCCTTGAGGTTCAGCGCGATGCGCACCCGGTAGGCGGTACTGGAGCGCCAGTAACCGTAGAGCGTCAGCTCAGTGCTCATAGCGCTCGACCTGCTGATCGATAGCACCAAAGATGCTCTGCCCGGCGGCGTCGAACATCTCGATGCGCACCCGATCGCCGAACTTGAGGAATGGCGTCTTCGCCTCGCCGTGCTCGACCACCTCGAGCATGCGCTTCTCGGCCAGGCAGGACGAGCCGGCGCTGCGGTCGTAGTTCGACACGGTGCCCGAGCCGATGATGGTGCCGGCGCCCAGTGGGCGGGTGCGCGCGGCGTGGGCGACCAGGGTCGGGAAGTTGAAGGTCATGTCGGTGCCGGCATCCGGCTGGCCGAACAGCTCGCCGTTGATGTGCGAAACCAAAGGCCGATGCACCTTGCCGTCGCGCCAGGTTTCGCCCAGCTCGTCCGGGGTCACCGCCACCGGCGAGAAGCTCGACGAAGGCTTGCTCTGGTAGAAGCCGAAGCCCTTGGCCAGCTCGCCGGGGATCAGGTTGCGCAGCGACACGTCGTTGACCAGCATCAGCAGCTGGATGTGCGACGCCGCCTCGGCCGGCGTCGCGCCCATCGGCACGTCGCTGGTGATCACCGCCAGCTCGCCTTCCAGATCGATGCCCCAGGCCTCGTCGGCCAGCCGGATCGGGCTGTGCGGCGGGATAAAGGCATCGGCGCCGCCCTGGTACATCAGCGGATCGTGCCAGAAGGATTCCGGCATCTCGGCGCCACGCGCCTTGCGCACCAGCTCAACGTGATTGACGTAGGCGCTGCCGTCCGCCCAGTGATAGGCGCGCGGCAGCGGGCTGTGGCAGGCGGTCTGGTCGAAGGCGAAGGCGCCCTCCTCCAGCCCGTCGTTGAGGCGTTGGTAGACCGCCTCCAGCTTCGGCTTGCAGTAGTTCCAGTCATCCAGCGCGGCCTGCAGCGTGGCGGCGATCTGCGGCACTTTCACCGCCTGGGCGAGATCACGGGAGACGACGACGAGCACGCCGTCGCGGCCCTGGTTGAGGGTTGCGAGTTTCATCAGGATTCCTTGCCCGGCGCACGCCAGGAGTTGACGTATTCGGGGACATCGACGGCTGCGGCAGCCGCGCCGACTTCCAGCGCACGACGGGTGTCGATCATCACCGCCACCTCGTCGGCAAAGGTCGCCGGGTCGGTGCTGGCCTTCTTCAGTGCCTTCGGGTGCGGCCCGTGGGGGAAGCCGCAGGGGTGGAAGGTCACCATGCCCTGCTCGATGTTGTCGCGGCTGAAGAAGTTGCCGCGGTGGTAGAACAGCACTTCGTCGTAGTCGTCGTTGTTGTGGAAGAACGGCACCTTCAGCGCGCCCGGATCGGATTCCACCGGCCGCGGCGTGAAGGTGCAGACCACGAAACCGTTGGCGACGAAGGTGGTGTGCGCCGACGGCGGCAGGTGGTAGCGATGGCTCATCAGCGGGCGGATGTCGCGCCAGTTGAGCCGTACCACGGTGTTGTCGCCGTGCCAGCCGACCACGTCCAGCGGGTTGTACGGGTAGGTCACGGTGGTGATCTGCTCTCGCCGCTTGATGCGGATCTGCCAGGGGTTCTCGTCCTGCTGCGCGCGGAAGGCGTCGTCCAGGCGCGGATGGTCGAGCACCGCGGCGTCGAAGATGGCGTGCGGGCCGACCAGGCCTTTTTCCGGCAGCTGGTAGGCGCCGTCGGTGTTCTCGATCAACAGCATGAACACCGGCTGCGTCGCCTCGATGCGCCAGGCGGTGCCGCGCGGGATCATCAGGTAGTCGCCGTCGCGAAACTCCAGGTGGCCGAAATCGCAGTACAGATGCCCGGCGCCCTCGTGGATGAACAAGAGCTCGTCACCGTCGCCGTTGCGCACCAGATGACGCATGGCGCCGTTGGTCTTCCACAGGCGCAGCTTGACGTCGGCATTGTGCAGCGCCAGCGGCGCCTGCAGCGGGCAGTCGCCTTCGCTGGGGATCTGATTGAAGTTGAAGGCGTGCGGACGCAGAGGCCCTTCCCAGTCGATCCAGCCGGTCGGCGGATGCTTGTGATGCAGGTGCGAAGCCGGGCCGAAGAAGCCTTCNCGGCCCATTTCGCGCTCGTAGGTNCCCTGCGGAAAATCGCAGTGCGCCTGACGCGAACTCTCNCCCTCGCGGATGGGGAAACTGATCCATTTGCGGCTCATGTGCCTCTCCTTCGTGATACCGCGTGATCTGAATGGCGCTGCGGTGGTTGTCGATGCGTAGGGTGGATGTCGCGAAGCACATCCACGCGTCGGTCGGCCCGACACAGACGCGTGGAAGATGCTCCGCAGTCTTCCACCCTACGCCCCGGACTTACTCGTCCGCCTTGATCACGCCACGACGCACCTGGTCTTCCTCGATGGATTCGAACAGCGCCTTGAAGTTGCCTTCGCCGAAGCCCTGGTTGCCCTTGCGCTGGATGATCTCGAAGAAGATCGGGCCGATCACCGTGTTGGTGAAGATCTGCAGGAGGATGCCGTCATCGCCCGGCGCGCCATCGATTAGCAGGTTCAGCTCGCGCAGCACATCGGTTGGCTCGCCGTGGCCGGCAACGCGCGTATCGACCTTCTCGTAATAGGTGCCCGGTGTGGTCATGAAGTCCACGCCGTTGGCACGCAGGCGGCGGACGGTCTCGTAAATGTCGTCGGTGCTCAGCGCGATATGCTGGATGCCCTCGCCGTGGTATTCGCGGATGAATTCCTCGATCTGCGACTTGTCGTCGGCCGACTCGTTGATCGGGATGCGGATCTTGCCGCAGGGCGCGGTCATGGCGCGGGAGAACAGACCGGTCAGCTTGCCTTCGATGTCGAAGTAGCGAATCTCGCGGAAGTTGGCGATGCGCTCGTAGAAACCGGACCAGACATCCATCTGCCCGCGCTT
>JGI25321J50212_10003082_pt1 | contig 11874 bp, 20 predicted proteins | sample AutmiccommuBRH23_FD_50212 | JGI IMG/M metagenome (IMG submission 50212)
CCGAGCCGCACCAGCGGCTTACGGCTTGTGTGGCAGGCGCTTTTATCTTGCCCTCTTTCTGTCGCGTGCATCCCTGCTGCACGCTCTTCTGCCCTTCCTTCCCGGCAGCCCGCCATGCTGCGCGTTCCTGCGAAGGCCCTCATGGCGACACCTCCGTTCCGGACCGGACAACGAAGAGGGCTTCGGACCGCAGGGGCCGGAGCGGATCGGGTGGCGGAACTGGCGTACTTGCGGCCCCAACACCGCCCGGTTCCGGGGACAATGTATCGGCGGGACTGCTGCCGGAAACTGGGATGAACAGGCTGGCCTCACGCCAGTCGGTGACGCGCGGAGTGGCAGCCGCAAGGCGCGGCGAAGCGACGTCGCCGTCCAGCATCGGCGCCAATGTCGCGACATAGGTGCGTGTCTCGGCTGGCAGTTCCCGCAGGCCTGACAGGTAGTCGTCATAGCGTCCGGGTCCGGCATTATAGGCTGCGAGCATCGCGCCAATATTGCCGTAGCGGTTGAGCATTTCGCGCAGGTAGGCGGCTCCCGCAAGGATGTTGTCGCGCGGCGCGAACGGATCGGAACCGAAGCCGTATCGTACCCGCAGTTCGGTCCAAGTGTCGGGCATGATCTGCATCAGCCCCATCGCCCCCGCCGAAGAAACTGCCATGCTGTCGCCCGCGCTTTCGACATGCATGACGGCATGAAGCCAGTGTTCCGGAATGTCGAAGCGTTGCGCCGCTTCGGACACATGGCGCGCGATCGGATCGGGGATCGGGCGCAAATCGGCTGCCGCGTCCTGTGCTGCGACCGGCAGCGCGAGCGGCGCGGCCAGGAACAGGCCGGAAAGAAGGAGAAGCGTACAGCGCCGGGCAGCGCGTGGCCGCCCGGAGGACAGGATGAATGCTTGGAGCCGGTCCCGAAATCGCATCGCTTTAGTCCTTGCCATCGCGCTTGGGCGGACGGTTCCAGTGCAGCGACCAGGAGGTCGCATCATTGCCGTTCTGGAACAGGTTGGCGCGGATCGGATGCGGCAGTACCGGATCGTCGATGAGCACCGAGAGATACTCACCGGCCTTCTCGCCGGTGCGCGTCCAGGCCGCACCGATTTCAGGACCGTCTGCGTCAGCGCCGAGATGAACGCGATGGTTCGGCGCATTATCAGTCTCGCTCTGCTGCGTCGGAGCGATGACAAGCTCAAGGTCGAGCATGAACGTCCGGATGCGCCCGGCAAAGCCGGTTTCCTCGCGGATGAATTCGCCAATCTGGGGCATGTGTTCTTCCTTTCCAAAGCGGTGAAAAGAGCAGTCGGCGTGCAATGTGCCGACCGAGGTCGGGCGCTCACCGCATTGCCGCCCGCCATACGAAGTGCCCGTCGCCGGTCTCATCGGTCCAGATCGGCGTCACCCGGGCAGTGATGGAAGTGATGGGAAGCGGCCCGAAGTAGCGGCCATCGAGGCTGTCAGGCACACCCCAGTTCATCAGGAACACCTCGCCCCCCGCGATCACGCGGCAGCCTTGCCATTGTGGCAGGTTACGCCCTGCGCGATCGTGTAGTTGCGCCTCCCCATAGTTCTGGTCATGGACCACTAGAGCCTGGCCGATACGACAGACTTTGGTCCCTGGAAGCGCCAGCACACGCTTGATCAGCGGCACTCCGCGCGGCAGGTAGTCGCGTTCGTCAAGGAAGTCCGCGAGGTCAGCCGGCGGCAGGATGGCGACAAGATCGCCGACTGCGACCACATCGGCGGCGGAGACCGAATAGAGACCGATGGGCACGCTGGCCGAAGCGTTCCAGATCAACCGTGGCCCATGCCCGGTGAGCAGCGGCGCGACGATCAGCGCGCTTCCCGCCAGCATGGAAAGGAGGATGCCGTGCAACGTCATTGCCGGACCTCCCGACGCGCAAGCCATGCGCGATGCTGATCGCGAGTATAGCGCTGCGGCTCCAGATCGGCGGTCAGACGGTTGTGGACATGCCGCCAGTAGTCGGGCGACACCTCCACCGGATCGATGCCGATTGCCTCGACAGCGTCGATGAATTGCAACACGCGCTCGACCTTTGGCCAGCCATCGAGCTTGAGCAACAACTCACCGCCGGGGCGCATAAAGGGCAGTGTCTGGAACGGCTCGGAGGCGTCAACCGTGCGCAGGATGTCGATGCGGGAGACGATCGTACCGAAGTCGTTGGCGGCCCAGCGGACGAAGGCGAAAATACTCCCCGGCGCAAATCCGACGAGGCGGCTGCGCTGATCGAGACGGCGCTCGAAGCACGTCCTGCCGAAACGGATCCAGTGCTCGATCCGCCCTTCCTCCCATGTCAGGTGGATCATGGTGGCGGCGGACGGAGTGTCCGAGGGCAGTGCATGGTCAGCAAGAGAGCGCGGCGTCTGTTCAGTCATTCCCCTTCTCCATCGGTCGGTGGAAACTCTCGGACGAGCAGGTCGCGCAACATCTCGGCAACCGTCACCCCTCGCTGGAAGGCCGTAATCTTGATCCGGGCGCGCAGCGCGGTCGTGATGTCCACGGTCAGCCGTGCGGAGCGCGGCTCAGCGCTCTCGGAGCATGGCGAAGGCGCGTCGCCGGCCTTTACCCAGGTCTCGGCCTTGCCGGGACGCGATGCGAAGCCCGGTCTGTCGGTCCGCAGGTTCATGGCGCGATGTTCCCGGCGAAGAGCCCGTCGATCTCGTCGGACAGGGCAGTGATCTCGCGCGCAGCGGCACAGTTGCGGTCCGCTTCCGCGACCAGCCGGCCTGTCTGCGCGGCCTCGGCAAAAATGATGCGTTGACCGATGGTGGTCGACAGCATCGGCGGATCATGATCGGCAAGGGATTGTGCTGTCTCGCGTGCAATGATCGTCCGTCCCGCGCAGCGGTTGAGGACGAAACGCGCGATCAGGCCGGGTGTGTAGACCTGCGCTTCGCGGATCAACGCCAACATCTCGGCCGAGGCCCAACCGTCGAATGGAGATGGCTGGGCCGGGATCAGAACGAGATCAGCTGCAAGCAGCGCGGAACGCATCAGGCCCGCCACGCGTGGTGGCCCGTCGATAACGCAGACATCCGAGTGCCGGACCAGGTCCGGCACTTCACGATGCAGCGTATCCCGCGCCAGACCCAGCACCCCGAATTGGCGGGGCAATGCCTCATGGCCGCGTCGTTCGGACCAGTCCAGTGCCGATCCCTGCGGATCGGCGTCGATCAGCGTGACACGCCGCCCCTTCGACGCCCAGGCACCTGCAAGGTTCAGCGCAAGCGTGGTCTTGCCGACACCACCCTTCTGGTTGAGGACTGCGACGATCATGACCGCCCCCGTTTTGGGGCAGTTCCCGCGTGGTTTTCCCCGGCATCCGCGCCACTACAAAAGTTAGATATACTGTTAGAAGAGTTACGGGGCTGAATCTGGGTTTCAGGCCAAAGGCTTAGCTGTGATCCATGCGTGCGAAGTACAGAACCGCCTGCGTGTGAAGTACAGATAGTCGACGCGTGCGAAGTACAGACGCCATTCACAGGCTGTCCACAGGGTGGGATCGGCGCTCCGCCGGGCTGGATATGCAAGCGCTCGCGCCCGTCTTCGATCTCGCGTGCAAGGCGGTAGCCCGGCAGCGGCTGGCGCAGGATCAGGCGGCGCAGCTGCAGCGCGAAGTCCGACCTGCGGACCAGACTGCCGGATTTCTCGTGGAGGTGGGGAAAGTCGAAGCGCCAGCCTTGCGGTTGATGCCCGGCATGTTTGCGGGCGACACGGTAGAGCCAGCGCTCCAGCCCACCAGACAGCCGGAAATAGGCCGGATCGATCGCCAGCACGAGTGTCCGGTCGATGACCCCGCGGTAGAACCAGTCCGGCAGGACGAACTCCATGCCCTCGACGCGCCCGTCATGGCGGGTGAGCAGTTCCCATTCGTTGATCCAGGAAAACTGGTGACGCCGCCAGTGCTGGCCCTGACGGATGGTGGTGCGGATCGAGGTCGATTGCAGCCGGTCGAGTGCGCCCTTGAGCAAGCCATAGGCGCGGATCCCGGTGCCACGGCCCGTGGCGGACAGTAGCTGATAGGGTGTGAACCGCAGAAAGCGGGAGGTCCTGAGGCCTTCGTTCTCGGCCTCGACAATCTGACTTGCGGCCCAGATCAGGACATCCGCATCCCAGATCGTCGCCATGCCGTGTTCGGGAACGGCGAAGACCTCGACCTGGACGCCGCCTGCGGAATAGCGGATCGGGACTGTCCGCTTGGTCTTGGCAAGCGAGAAGAACGGGCGCTCCATGAGATCGCGCTGGTCGCGCGGGCTGGCATCGCCCGTGGCGACCACAAAAGGGTCCAGGCGGGCACGTTCGGAAGTTGGCAGGCGGCGCGACATCCGGCGAGGGCCCTAGCGGACACTGCCGTGGCGATACGCTTGCGGGCGCAGATCATGCGGACGCGCCGGGAGGATCGTGCCGCGCGGATCGGAGGTCGAGGCGACCTTGCCTTTGTCGGCCCAAGCTTCCAGCTCGTCGATGGCATAGACGACGCGCCCCCCGAGTTTGCGGAACATTGGTCCGGTGCCGTAGGTGCGGTGTTTCTCAAGGGTGCGGGGCGAGAGGCTGAGAAAGACGGCCGCCTCTTTCGTGCGCAGAAAGCGTGGCGGCAAATTTGCTTTGGTGGGGTCCATGGATGCCTCCTTGGCTCGGGGTGAAACCGCTCCGTAGAAGCGGCGAACAAGGGCCATGGTGGCGAAGCATAGGGGCGAAGACGGAGGGGGAGTTTGGGGTGGGTCTGCTTCCCCCACCCCGAAGGTGGCGGTCAGGACCGGCGGCGAAAGCGCAGGAGCTTGCGATATCCGCCCGAAATCATGCTGGCTCCGTCTTTCAGGAGATCGCGGATAACGTCGCGCAATGGTGAGGTCTTCCAATGCTCGGATGAGACACGTTCGACGCCGAATATGACCTCGGCGATCTCGCGCTGGCTGGCATTGTGCCGCCGGGCATCACAGGCGCGTAGCATCGCCTTGAGGCGACGACGCTGCTGCGACGTGACCCGAAGATCGGGCGGCACCTTATAGCCGGAAAGATGGCGCAGCAGGCGGTCGAGTGCTGCAATCCTGTCGAGCCCGTCGCTGTCGAGAGGGATATGGACCCCGACAGGCGCATCGGGGGTCATGCCGGGATCCGCGACAAGATGCAGGTCGGGTGCGATGGAGCGGAGGAGGAGGTGCAATTCGTCCTCCGATATCCTGACCTCATCGTGACAAAGGTCACCCAAGGTTGCAGCGCCCTGCCCCGGCGGGAATCTACCTGCAACAAGCCGCAGCACCGCCGTATCGACAGTCTCACTCCAGAAAATTGGCTGATCGATGGCTGAAAGACCTGGCCGGGCTGCGAAATCGCAGCCCCCAACGGCTCTCCAGCCGATCGGGAACAGGTTGGTCAAGAGATCGCGCAACTCGGAGAACAGCATAATCTTGCTGATAGTCGGCGTTACGCCGCAAGCATTCCCACGCAAGCTGGTCGGCGCCGATACTGTCCATGAAATCATAGACCGATTCTTCGCGCCAGCGCGACGTGTCCGGTTTCATGGCATTCCTCCCGTACAGCGAGAACACACGTCAGACGGGAAAAGATTCCAAACACAGCCCGTGATGGGTAGTCCCTGTCACGGCAAAGCGCTTTCCATTCGCAGCAACACCACGACTTCAGTGCCCTCGGCCCATGCGCAAGATCTGGTATCCGTGTTTTGTCATCCAATGCGCCCGGGCAAGATGGCTCGCATGCACCCGGCGCGCACGCTCCGGCTCAGCAACCGGGTCAATTCCAAACAGGATTTCTACTGCTTCTTTCCAATCCGCGCCGTCTGCTTCGGCATCGAGCAGCCGACAGTAGAGCTTCACGTGGGCGCGGTCATAGTTGGTAAGCAACTGCCCCTCCGGGGCACAGTCGTCAAAGGATGGCTCAGTCATTGGCTGTCCTTGAAATCGCGTGGCCTGCGCAAATGGCGCGCAAGATATCGCAACGGAGTGACCGGTAAACGCAAATCTGCTGCAGATCGATGAATCGACAGGCCAGCATTTGCCGCATGCCCGGCGCATGATCCCTATCGAGGTTTCCGAGAAACATCCATCATCACTCCCACCTGAGTGCCGGAGTTGATGAACACTATGCCCGCAGCTTCCAGGGTTCTTCGTACCCGGTCCTCGGTGCTTTCAAATACACGTTCACCGTTGACCGACTCCATGCGTTTAAGCGCGGTCAGTGAAACAGTGGCCCTGTCTGCGAGCATCTCCTGCGTCCATCCCAGCAATGCGCGCGCGGCCCGTGTCTGTTGAGCGGTGATCATGCATGATCACCTCCCACCAGCGCTGGTCCCCGCGCCAGAACTACGGCTTCTCTATTCGGGCCAATCGGATAGCAAGGGTTACCCCACGCCCAAGCGGCCCATTTACATACTATAGTTGATAAACTTAAAGTATGTAAATCGCGATCTTCCTGCGCATGGATATGCGCAAACTGGTCGGCCGGAACTTCGCCCGCCTGCGTCGGGAGAAGGGCCTGACCCAGGAAGAGGTCGAAGTGCGTTCCGGCTTCAGTCAGCAGTACCTCAGCAGCCTCGAACGCGGCCGGCGCAACCCGACCGTCATCACCCTGTACGAACTGGCTCAAGCCCTCGGTGTCAGTCACGTCGAGCTGGTACAGCCTAACGACGAAGTCTGATCGGCACTTCCCGCGAGGATCATGCTTCTCTTCGTGGTCGGCACAAGGCCGCCACAGGATGGGATCAGAAGAGCCAGCGGAACAATCTATAATGCGACGTCGCCCCGGCATACCGCGGCGGTCAAGTCGTATTTGCGAACTCGCTGCCCCTCGTCCCCTCGCGGGGAGGTGCCTCGATCAGGTTTGCGCCCGATCGAACCTTACATGGAGGTAGCTGCCGCCTCCGGCCTCTGCCCCCAATCGAATTCCGTGCCATCCACCCACATGCGATGGAGGACGACACCGATACGTCGTGCCAAAGCTACGATCGCCTTCTTGTGCCCTCGACGTCGTGACACCTGCGCTGCCCAGGCTTTGAGAGCGGACCATCGCTTCACCCGGGTCAGCAACACTTGCGCGGCCTCGTAAAGGGCGCTTCGCATCATCGCATCTCCCCATCGGGATATTCGTCCGGTTCGATCGACTTCCCCGGATTGCTGCTTGCGGGGAGTCAGACCGAGGTGAGCGCCAACTGTGCGTGACCTGGTAAAGCGAGATGGAACGTCGATGGTCGCCCGGAAGGTGAGTGCGACAAGTGGCCCAACACCGGGAACGGTCATGAACCGGCGCGTGACCTCATCTTCCCGGGCGAGCTGAACAAGCAGGTCGTCAAGGCGACCGAACTGCTCTCGTAGCGACCGCCTCGCGACCAGAAGAGCATCGGCGACAATGTGTAGCTCGCTTTCGGCGATCAACTCCCTGACGCGAGGTTCGAAGTCACGCGCCGTGACCTTGCTTAAGTGATAACCGAAGTTACGGATGAGGCTGCGGATCTCGTTTTCGACGTCCTGGAGCTTGTTGCGTAGGAGCTGCCGCGCCGTGAGAACCGTGCGAAGGCGCTGGCTCGTCGGCGTCTTGACGTGAACGGGCTTGAACAACCCAACACGCATCATCTGCGCGATCCCGCGTGCGTCATGCCGGTCGGTCTTGTTGAGCTGAGCGGACAGTGCCGCTTTCATGTGACGCGTCTCAACGCATACAACTGGGATGCGTGCCTCCGCCAGCCGTCCGTAAATGTGTTGCGACAGCATTCCGGCTTCGAGCCCGACGCGAACGATTTGGAACGGCAGCGTTAGGATGTGCTGAGCGATCTCTTCTGGGTCAGAAGAGAGCTTTCTTTCATGGGCAACCCCGCCGTCTACATCGACGACGCAGAGGTTGACAGTGCGGGCCGAGACATCCAGCCCGATGTAGTGGTTCTGAGACATGCCGTATCCCTCCGAATCAAGGACCGACACTTTTCATAACCAATCCCGGCAGACTTTTGTAAACTACGACTATTTCAGTCGTTTTAGCTCGCAATGGGTGGTGTTTCGGGTGGCAACGAGGACGTAGAGCAGTCCGGAAACCGTCGCACAAATCGATCGCAAATGTCAGACTTTTGCGTTTGAGTTTTGCGACAGAAACTCTCTTGAAGATTCAGGCGCCGGCGATTTTGCCGCTAAACTTAGGCCAAGTGCGACAGACTTGGCGAAGTCATTTGTCGTATGCCTGTAAGGCGACGGGCAACGACTGGATTACGACGTTGCCAACTGCTGGCAACCCAGCAAGAACGGCGCTGACCACCTCATCACGAGTTGCGCCATGCTCTTTCGCCTCAAACACATGGAACGGAAGCCCGCTGTCCAGCCGAGCGGCTGCGAGTATCCCAATATACACCAACGCTTGAGTTTTCGCGTCCAGCTTTGAAGCCACATCCAGTTTCTTTACAGCGTCCAACCACGCTTCCTGATAGGCAGGCGCTTCCTTCATGAATAGTTGGAATGCATCACTAATATGCGTCGGTTCCATCAAATAACCCCTTGTTATTTCAGTCCGTCCGGAGCGACTTGGTCGCCAATTTGTGGGTCTGTCTTGTTCCGCGCTCATCACGATTCCATCCCTTAACAGCTCGCATGATAAGCTCCGGGTGCTTTTTGCTGATATCTCGCAGGGCATTGCCCACCGACTTCCTGAGATATTCGCTGTCGTCGTTTCTGAACTGGCTAAGCAATGCGACCGCGACCTCTGGATGATCTCGAAAATACGGCCGCCCTGTCCATATCCTAAGCCCTTCCGTCACGGCGCGTCGAACGTTGGCGGAAGGGTCAGCAAGCCACTCGCCAATAACCGGTAGGGCAGCTTCATATCCCCTGTCCGCGCAATAGCGATCGAACGCCTTCGCAATGACTTCTTGGACGCGCCAGTCGCCGTCTCTCCTAGCCTGCACCCTCAGAGCTTGTAAGGCGTTCTCATCCAGCGCTGCCGACATCCCGAGGACGAATATTCCGATGCAGCGCGCTTGCGGCAAATCCGTTTGCAGCAGAGCGAAGGCCACCTCTTTGGCTTTGGCCGCAGAAGCCCGTTCACGGACCTCGACAGCGGCGGCCTCTAGGTCCTTAAACCCATGCTCAGTCTCCCTTGCACGCTCCACAAGCTGTTGAATGATCTGCACTGAGCAGAAACCTCTTTTATGACGCTACTCAAAACGTCGCGAAGTCCAGAGCTAGTTCGACATGCTAGCGTGACTTCTGCAGCGCTGCAAAAATTAGGATTTACGCGACAGATAGTCCACTTCGCGCAAAATTGTCGGCCGGCGATACGCTGCGAACCGAACTTTAGAATTCTATCACTACTGACGGTGCACTACGCGTTGCCTCGCCTTGGTATACGGCCTCGATGTTGTTGTCATCTGGATCGAGGACGAAAGCCGCGTAGTATCCTGGGTGGTAGGCCCGCACTCCGGGTGCACCATTGTCACGGCCACCGTGGGCAAGCGCCGCGCTGTAGAAGGCGTCCACCGTGGCGCGATCCTTAGCCTGAAAGGCCAAGTGATGCCGACCTGTCAACTCACCCAACGCCGATGAGCTTTGCGTCGAGGATACGATAAGTTCGTCGGCCAAGAAGTAGCCATTGTCCGTGCTGAGAACAGGGACACCCAGCACTGCCATGACTGGCGTGTAAAAGTCCTGACTGGCCTTAAGATCACGCACCACGAGCTGGATGTGATCAATCAGTCGTCCCCGGTGCAGTTGAGTGGCTACCATTCTGATTCCTCGTGTAAAGTTCGCCTTGAGCAAGGCTAAGAAGGGTCTGAATATAGGTGGGGCTTAAGCGGTTATCACGTGATTGCTGAAATTTACGAGACGCTCTTTGTCTTGAGCCACTTCCGCAAGCGCCCGCGTGCATTGGCGTAAGGCGATGCCGTATTGAACTGAATCATGCGGCCCATCGTCCATTTCTCATACCACGAACGGCCATATAGATCGTCGTTGCTACTGGCTTCGATCAACGACACGATACGGGCCTTTGCTCCTGCCAGATGCTCGATCAGTTGGGGATAGGGGACACCCTTATAGTCGCGATAGAACTTCTGAGCGAGGCGGCCCAGCTCGTTCCACTTGAAGCCAGTTTCGGGGAAATCGACCGGCTCGCCTGCCATATGCCTGTCGAGCCATTTCAGCACTAGCTCATTCCACCCGACCAGATAGGCGGCGAGATTGGCAACGCTCATCTGCGTTCCCTTTACGTGCCCCTCCAAGCTGCTTTCATCGACCAGTGACAGCGGGACGCCGCTTAAGTCGATAATGAGCTTATCGAAGTTTGTATTTATCGCTTCGAGCAACTCGTCTTTGTTCGTGGGAACAGCCATACTTTCCTGCCTTGTCGCAAAACTCCCCGATTTGCGCGACAGTTTTGCAGCTAATTTCCGCGACGTCACAAGAATCAAATTACGCGACAACAAATGAGCCAAAACACTGGTGTGTGGCGGTTGAATGCCACCCGAATACCCCATCTATAATAGCCGCTCTGTCCCGGAAAAGCGACCTATAATCGTTGCGGTACCGGGTGCCGATCTCGGCGATGCTGAGCGCTGATTCGACTTGCGGCCCTTAGTCGCTGGGCAACTTGTGCGACCGGTGCGGGCGCAGCGCCGTGTGCGTGGCGGCTTTCCCGCAGGCATGTGAAAGGCTCCGACCTCAGAGTCGGAGCCTTCTTGCCGTGGCTCAGTCGGCACGGCGGCCGTTGGGGCGTGACCAGATGAGCGAGAAGGTCTCGCCGTCGTCTTCGTCGAAGAGGTTGGCGTAGATCGGCGCGTTGAAGCTCGGATCATCGAGCTTGAGGCCCAGGTAGTCGCGGCCCTCGCCCGAGCGCTTGGACCAGGCGGCGCCGATCTCGGCGCGGCCGACGAGGACCCGGTGGCTGGGGGCGTTCTCGCCGGTGGCGCGCGGGTCGGGGATGATGCGCACGCCCTTGGCCTGGACGCTGAGGGTGACGATTTCGCCGGTGAATTCGTTCGAGCCGGTTTTCTTGAAGGTGCCGATGGTCGCCATTTTAAGTCTCCGTTTTCCGTTTCCGAGCCCGCACCATTGCGGCCTCGATGGCGATCGACGGGCCGGAGACGACCGCTGGCGCACCCCCAAAGGGGGCTGGACAGCCGAGGCAGGTCATTCTTGTCACCGCGAGGAATGGCGGCGCCAGCCGACAGGGGATGAAAGTCCAACGACGCTGTTGCGCCAAAGCGGTCGAAGCGCAACCCGCTATTCTTCGGCCAGATCAGGCCATTGAAGAGGCCATTTGGAGCGGTCGAGACACGGGGGTGAACGGAGACGGTGGCGCGCCTGAGGCTCCTCAGGATGACCAGAACGTCAACCACTGGCCTAGTCACCTCATCCTCAGGCCCTGCGCGTCCTTTCACCCGGCCTACGCTCCACTGACATTGCCCTTACCGGGCTCCGAAACCCGGCTGTGCGTGGTGCCGCTGCCTGTCCTGCGCTTTTGAACCGGGCAGTGTCCGCACCTCACGCCCATCCGGGCTTGGCGTGCCCACCCTGCCGACGCTGCGAGAGGGGCGGCACACTGCCTGTCCTCGCATCTTATCCTGTCAAACGCCCCATGTGGAACAAACGGGCGGGAGACTTTCGTCCGTACGGTCGGTTTCCACATTATGCACGGGAAAGCCTCTCTGCCCATCGGCCGCGCGTCGGCAAAAAGGGACCTTCTGTCCGTTCGCTGCGAGCGTTCAGTGTCCGCCGGTAGTCGCGGCAAGACCGACGTGGTGGGCGGAAAAGCGGTCTGATGACAACGCGGTGTGAGTGCTGAACGTAATCTCCCCAAAACGGCTGGATGAATTTTCCCCAGTTTGGCGCCGGTGCCGATGGTCAGGGGGGGCATGCCCCCTGACCATCG
>JGI25321J50212_10003083_pt1 | contig 11872 bp, 9 predicted proteins | sample AutmiccommuBRH23_FD_50212 | JGI IMG/M metagenome (IMG submission 50212)
CAGGGTGGCGATCACCGCTCTCACCACATCGAGGCTTACGCTGACGAGATCCTGGGCCTGATCGAGGTCCGGCACGACATCACCCTGGCGGAGATCGTCGAGCACCTGGATCGTGAGCACGGGCTGACGGTGGCGCAGAGCACCGTGTGGCGTCTGCTCGACCGTCACGGCATGACCTTCAAAAAAAACCGCGCACGCCAGCGAGCAGCAGCGTCCTGACGTCCTGCGGCGCCGGCGTTCCTGGTTTGCGCTCCAGCCGGAGTTGGACCCCGATCGCCTGGTGTTCATCGACGAGACCGGGGCGTCGACCAAGATGGCCCGCCGTTGCGGCCGCTCCCGGCGCGGCGAGCGCTGCCGGGCACCGGTGCCGCACGGACATTGGAAGACGACCACCTTCGTCGGCGCCCTGCGGACCAGCGGCATGACGGCACCCATGGTGCTCGACGGCGCCATGCATGGCCATGCCTTCCTGGCCTATGTCGAGCAGGTCCTGCTGCCGACGCTCCGGCCCGGCGACATCGTCGTCATGGACAACCTGCCGGCCCACAAATCCACCGCCGTGCGCCAAGCCATCGAGCGGGCCGGAGCCGAGCTGCGCTTCCTGCCGGCCTACAGCCCCGACTTCAATCCGATCGAGATGGCCTTCGCCAAGCTCAAGGCCTTCCTCAAGAAGCATGCACCCAGAACCGTCGACGACCTCTGGAACGCCATCGCCCGCGGCATCGACACCTTCACCCCGATCGAGTGCATCAACTACTTCGCTGCTGCAGGGTATGACCGGGAGTGATCGGAAAATGCTCTAGCCGGCCGATACAGCTCCGCCAGCTCGGCGTCGATCCACTCCCAGTCGAGCTCGTCGGCCAGCCGGACCAACTCATGCCGCATGTTGATGATCTGATCGAGCCGAGCCCGGAACAGATCGCCCGAGCCGCTCGCCGGCGTCTTCGATGGCCGCATCACCACCCCCTTTCGCCTCAGGAAAGGGAATCACGACCCCAGCCGGAACGGAACCGAAATCGCAGGATTTCGGGCCTCGAAACCCCGGTTTCCTGCAATTCCGATTTACTTGGAGCCACTAACAACCGATTGCCGATCAACGACTTCCCTGTTGTTCACAGAGAACTCAGGCGCCCAGTAGAGCCCAATCCAGCGGTGAACAGCTGAAGGCCCGCAATGCTTCATCCCTCCTGTGGCGAGATCTGTGGTCAATCGCCGTCATCGGCGGATCTTGTCAGCGAGGCGATTTCTGCACTCAGACATTCGGCGAAGGCCGTCGTGATCTGGGACAGTGGTCGGTCCGTGCGGTGGATAACGCGCGGATTGATCTGCACCTGTGGCCGGAACCGGCGCATGACAAGGTCTGGGAAATAGGTCTTGGTGGCGAACGGGTCCGACAGAGCGATCCCGGCGCCGTTCGCCACCAAGCGACATGCGATAATCGAGTTGGTCACTTGGATCAGCACGTCGAGAATCTCACCCGCTGAGCTGAATGCGGCATCAAGCTGCGCGCCGAAGCGATGCGCGCCATAGCCGGTGATCAGTGGCAGCCCGCGCAGATCCCGTGGTGTCACCGTGTCAAGGCTGGCCAGTTCGTGGTCGGGCAGCATGATGCAGACCAGCTCCGCCTGATGGATTTCTCGGCAGGCGGTCAGCGAGTGGTCAAACGGCGCTACCACAAGGCCGGCCTCGGCTTCCCCGTTGACCACCATGTCAACGATCTGCCGGTTCGGCAGCGCGTGGACGGTGAACGCGACCTCCGGCTGCACGGCCCGGAACTTGGCGATGGCGGTCGACACCACCGTCGTCGACATGGTGACCGGTGCCGCGAAGGAGATCCGTCCCCACACGTTCTTGCGCAGATCCGAGGTCATCTGCCGCACCACGCGGATCTGACCGAAGACCCGCTCGACTTCGGGGAACAGGGCCAGCGCCTCCGCCGTGGGCCTCAGGCGCCCGCCGATCCGCGTGAACAGCGGAATCCCGAGCTGGTCCTCGGCGTGATGCAGCAGCTTGCTGACCGCTGGCTGTGAAATGTTCAGGGTCCGGGCGGCCGCGGTGAGCGTGCCGGCCTGCATCACGGCATTGAAGATTTCGAGCTGGCGCAGATTCATGCGGGTTTCTCTTGGCTGGGAAGGGCGCATCTTCAACGGCAAGGTTCGGTTATATGCTGTGTTTGCCGACGTGTGTTTCATCACGCGATTTCGCACCTGCAAACAAAAGACCGAACGGGACTGAGCTCCTGGAATACAGGAACCTGACCTCCGCATTCACACGCGGAAAGACGGCCTTCATTTGGGTCGAATTCAGATGCGGTCCCAATAGTGTCGAATGCGACCGCTATGTCCAGGGGCGACCGCCGAGCTATTCCATCTGGTTATTCTTCCTGACTGTATTGGAATTTGTAAACGCCATTTCCCGCCGATCAAATGGTCCCGACAGGATGGCGAGGACGAGAGCCCCTATGGGGCGTCCCAGCCGATCAACCGATGCCCGGCCGGATGAGCACGGGTGCGAGGGAGGACGAGATGAAGAGCAGCGGTGCGCGCCTGCGCGAAGGAATGGCACGTGGTTTGGTACAGGCGCCGGGTGCCAGTGGAGGCATGTCCGCCAAGCTTGTCGAGCAGGCCGGGTTCCCGGCGGTCTATCTCGGTTCCGGCACGATCTCGGCCACGGTGTTCGGCCGTCCCGACGTCGAACTGATGACACTCAGCGAACTCATGATCATCGTCAAGGCGGTCTGCGAAGTGGTGCAGATCCCGGTGGTGGTCGACGCCGACACCGGTTTCGGCGGCATCCACAACGTGATGCGGACGGTGCGCGAGATGGAGGACGCCGGCGTCGCGGCGATCCATCTCGAAGACCAGCCTGTTCCCAAGCGATGTGGATACTTCGACGGGGGCGCTTTGCTGCCGGTCAACGAGATGTGCGAGAAGATCGATGCGGCCTTGGATGCCCGCCGCGATGACAATTTCGTCGTGATCGCCCGGGTGGACGCGGCCTTCATCAAGGACTTCTCCGAGGCGATCGACCGGGCGAGCGCTTATCGCGATGCCGGCGCCGACATGGTCTTCGTCAATGGCATGACCACTGTCGGGCAGGCCAAGGCGGTGATCGACGGCGCGCCTGGCATGCATCTCTACAACGTTTCGGGCAGCGACCGTGCGCCACTGCTCACAGCCAAGGAGATCGAGGATCTCGGCTACCGGTTGGCGATCTATCCGCTGCATGACGCGCGCCTCGCCGGATTGGTCACTCGGCGCATGCTGGCCGACCTGAAGGAGGGCGGCACCATCAAACCGTGGCTGCAGCACATGCTGAGCTTCGAGGAGTGGCAGGGCCTGAGCGGCGCGCTCGACGTTCTCGAGGTGGAGAAGCGCTATGCCGCGAAGTGGGCGACGGGTCCGGACAGCAAGGGGCGGTGAGCATGCCGCGCTTCCGTCTCGGGGCGGATGTGGGTGGCACGTTCACGGACCTGGTCCTCAGTTCCGACGCCGGTCACTACGCCGAAAAGAAGGTTCTCTCGACGCCCGACGCCTATTGGCGCGCCGTGGTGGAGGGCAGTCTTGCCATCCTGTCCGAGGCGGGTGTCGGTCCGGAGCAGGTGAGCGAGATCTGCCACGCGACCACGGTCGCCACGAACGCGGTGCTCGAGCGTAGTGGCCCGAAGACCGGACTGCTGACTACTCAGGGGTTCCGCGACGTTCTCGAACTGCGGCGGATGCGGTTTCCGGACACCTATAACCTGATGTGGGAAAAGCCGGACCCGCTGGTCGACCGGTACCTGCGCCAGGAGGTGATTGAGCGGATCGACGCGCGCGGCCGGGTGCTGGAACCGATCGACGCCGAAAGTGTACTCGCCGCGATCCACCGCCTGGTGGAGGGCGAGAAGGTCGAGTCCATCGCGGTCGCGCTGATCAACTCTCCGGTCAATCCGGCGCATGAGCAGGCGGTGCGCGGCTTGATCGAGGCCCGCTATCCGGAAGTGTTCGTCTCACTCTCAAGCGAGGTCCTGACGGAACTGCGGGAATATGAGCGCACCAGCACCACGGTGCTGAATGCCTATCTGCAGCCGCTGCTGACCCGCTACCTCGCGCGCATGGCCGAGGAAATGCAAAAGCATGGTCTGAGCGCACCGATCTATGTGATGCAGTCCGCCGGCGGCGTGATGACCATGGACGCGGCCTGCCGGTTCCCGGTGCATGTGCTCGAGTCCGGCCCTGCCGCCGGAATCATGGGCGCCGCCCATGTGCTGGCCGAGGTCGACGATGCCGCGGCTGTCACCTTCGACATGGGCGGTACCACGGCGAAGGCGGCCATGATCGAGGGGCGCCGTCCGGTCAAAGGCAGCGAGTTCGAGATCGGCGCGCCCATCTCCATCGCGAGCCGGGTGTTGAAGGGCGGCGGCTATCTCGTCCGCGTGCCGGCGATCGATGTGGCCGAAGTGGGGGCAGGCGGCGGCAGTATCGCCTCGGTCGACGAAGGCGGCGCTTTCAAGGTCGGGCCGCGCAGCGCCGGTTCGGTTCCAGGGCCCGCCTGTTACGGGCTCGGCGGAGCGGAGCCGACTGTCACCGATGCCAATCTGTCGCTCGGCATCCTTGGTGATGATGGGCTCTTGGGTGGGGCGATGCCGCTCGACCGCGGTCGGGCGGACAGCGCGCTGTCTACCGTGGCCAGCCCGTCGATCGGCGAAGGCTTGCACCTGGCCGAGGGGGTGCGGGCGGTTGCCGTCAACACCATGGCGCGGGCGGTTCGCGCGGTCTCGACCGAACGCGGGCGCGACGTGCGCCAGGCGATCCTGGTCGCCTTCGGCGGGAACGGGCCGGTTCATGCCGCGGCACTTGCCGACAATCTCGGCATCGTCCGGGTGCTGGTGCCGCGGTCCGCCGGCGTGTTCTCCGCCCTCGGCCTGCTGTACAGCGGCCACGAATGGACCTTCGTGCGGCCATTCCAGGTCGACCTATCCGATGTCGAACCCGATCGCCTTGCCGCCGCTCTACGTGAGGTTCAGGAGACCGCCCAGGCCGAGGTGGCGGCGGGAAACGTGCATGGAACGGCGGAGATCGTCGGCTTTGCGGACATACGCTACCGCGGGCAGGCCTCGGAGCTTCGGATTGCCCTGCCGACGGTGGACGCGATCACGCCGCACGCCTTGCGGGTCGCTTTCGAGACCGAGTACCAGCGCACCTTCGGCCATGACCAGCCGGAGGCGGTCGTCCGGGTGGTCAATGTCGGCTGTACCGCCACGATCGCGTCGGCGGCGCTGAACTTCGGGCCTGAGGAGTCGGTGGCACCGTCGGAGCGTCGGACCCGGCCGGTGTGCTTTTCTGCGGACTCGGGTTTCATCGATACCGTGGTTCTGCCGCACCGCAACGCCCTCGCGACCGCCGCGTTACCGGGCCCTCTCCTGATCGAGGAATACGACTCCACCACCGTGGTGCCGCTCGGCTGGACAGCCTCGCTGACCGGTTCCGGCAGCATCCTCCTGCAGAAAGCGGGTGCCTGAGATGAATCCGGTTGTCTTCACCCTGATCCGCAACAGCCTCGAGGTGATCGTCGAGGAGATGACGCTGACCATGGTGCGTACCGCCTATTCCGGCAGCATCCGCGAGGCCATGGACTTCTCGGCGGCAATCTGTGGCGGCGACGGGCAGATGATCGCCCAGGGCCCGTGCCTGGCCGTGCATCTCGGGTCCATTCCGGATGCCATGGAGGCGGTGTTCGCGAAGTTCGACGGCGACATGGCGCTGGGCGACGTCTTCATGCTGAACGATCCGTATACCGGCGGCATGCACCTTCCCGACATTTTCCTGTTCAAGCCGATCTTCGGCGCGCAAGGCATCCTCGCGTTCCTGGTCCTGGTTGCCGACCATGTCGATGTCGGTGGCAGCGTGGTGGGCAGCCGCGGTGTGGCGAATGCCGAGGTCTACGCCGAGGGGCTGCGCATTCCGCCCGTTCGTCTGATGCGCGGCGGTGAGCCGGTCGACGATATCTGGGACTTGGTGCGCCAGAACACCCGCATGCCGCACATGGTGCTGGGCGACCTGCGCTCCTGCCTCGCGTCGTTCCACTCGGCCGAGCGGCTGCTATCGGAAACGGTCGAGCGCTACGGTGAAGGCGACGTGCTCGCCTACTTCGAGGACTCGCTCGCCTATTCGGAGGCCGCACTGCGCCGGGTGATCCGGGACCTGCCGGACGGCAGCTACACCTTCACGGATTGGCTCGATGATGGGGTGACCACGCCCGATCCGTTGCGCATCCAGCTACGGCTCGAGGTGCGGGGCGACATGCTGCATTTCGATTTCGACGGCACCTCGCCACAGGTGCCTTCGGCCATCAACTCGACCTTCTCCTTCACGAAGTCGGCGGTATACGCGGCGGTCCGCACGCTGCTGCCGAGCGACGTGCCGAACAACGCCGGGATCTTCCGTCCGATCCACGTACAGGCACCGGCGGGGACCGTGGTCCACGCGCGTGAGCCGGCGGCGGTCGCCCAGCGCGGCGTCACCGGGTCGCGGGCCGTGAGCGCCACGCTGGGCGCACTCGCGCAGGTCGTTGCCGACCGCGTACCTGCGGCGGACGAGGGCGGTATCTCCAGCGTGCGCATCACTGGCCATGGCCCGGACGGGCGGCGCTATGTGGTGTGGGACTCGGTGGTCGGCACCTGGGGTGCGCGGCCGACGAAGGACGGTGTGGACGGCTGCTCCAACTTCGCCATGAACGTCGCCAACGCCTCGGTCGAGATCCTGGAGGCCGACTATCCGATCCTGATCCGCGAATACGGGCTGCGCTCGGACTCCGGCGGCGCCGGGACCTACCGCGGCGGTCTCGGCCTGGTCCGGCAATGGGAGCTGCTGGACGGCGAGGCGGAGTTCATCCTTCGCGCCGACCGGACCCGGTTCCCGCCCTGGGGCCTGAACGGCGGACTGCCGGGCGAGGGTTCATGCACGGTGCTGAACCCCGACACGGATGCCAGGACGCTGCCGTCGAAGGCCCAGATCCGCATCCGCAAGGGCGATCGCGTGTTGCACCACCAGGCTTCCGGCGGCGGATACGGCGACCCGCGCCAGCGCGACCCCGAGCTGGTGTGGCGGGATTGGAGGAATGACAAGGTTTCGCTTGAGCAGGCGCGCTCGGTCTACGGCGTCGTCATCGTCGACGGCGTCCTGGACCGAAACGCGACCGAGATTGAGCGGAAGAGGCCACCTGAAACGCAAACAAACGAAGGGAGGCACGATCATGGCCTGCAATCACAAGTCTGTTCGAATTGAAGGAAGGCGCCTTTTCCTCGCCACCTGTCTCGGGGCGACGCTCACGGCGGCACTCTGCACCGGGGCCTCGGCGGCGGAGACGAGCCTGAGATGGTTCACCACGGCGAGCACCTCGACCAACCACGTGGCGGCCCTGCAGCTTGCCAAGACGATCGGTCAGAAGGACCCGTCGCTGAACGTCAGCGTGCATGACAGCACCGGGGCGCTGGAGAACATGCGCCGCCTCGTCGACGGTTCCGCCGACCTGGTGAACATGACCACCGATCTTGCCTACAACGCGCGGCATGGCGTGGGGAACTACGAGGGCAAGGCGTTCCCGAAGATTCGCAGTCTGCTGACCACCGGGGTGCTGACCTACTCGATCATCGCTCGTGCGGACGCCGGCATTACCACGCTGGAGGACCTGAACGGCAAGAAGTTCTCTCCGGGCTTCACCGGTACCAGCACCATGGTCGCGGTGATGCGGGAACTCGACGTGCTCGGCATCAAGCCGGACTACGTCCCGTTGTCGCTGCGCGACGCGATCAGCGCGATGAAGGATGGGCGCATCCTCGGCTTCGCCAAGGGAGCGGCGGTGCCTGATGCCTCGATCCTGGAGATCGCCTCGGGCGGCCCGATCCGGCTGCTGCAGCCGACCCGTGCCCAACTCGACGAGGCGGTCTCGAAGATTGGCGGCACCATCGCCTTCACCCAGACCATCACTAAGGGGCTCTATGCCGGCATCGACGAGGATCTCGAATACTCGCAGCTCGGCTTCGGCCTGTTCGTCGGTACTTCGAGTGACCTGCCGCAGGCGGTGGGATACGCGCTCGCCAAGAACGCCATCGAGCACTGGGACGAGGCGCTGCTCGGCGTAAAGGGCTTCAAGAACGCGGATCCGGTCAAGCTGACGGTGTCGAGCGCGACGGTCCCCCTGGCGGCTGGAGCGGTCCAGTACCTCAAGGAGCGGGGCGTCGACGTTCCCGACCGCTTAGTCCCGCCGGAATACAAGCCCTGATCGGGTGAGCGGTCACGCATCTGGAAGTTATTAAGGAAGGGGACAACATGACACTCGCACAGGCCCTCCGCGGCGCATACGTGCTGTCGGCGATCTCCTTCTTCACCTTCCAGATGCTGACCAGTTTCTTCGGCAACATGCTGCCGACGGTCCAGCGCAGCACCCATGTCGGATTTGTCCTGGTGCTCGCGTTCCTGGCCGTGGCGATGGAGGAGGGGCGCTCGAGTGCCGGGCGCCTCGCCTTCGTGCTCTTGGCGGCCGCGTCCGGGTTCGGCTGCGGCTACGTCATCCTGATGACCGACCAGATCCTGTTCCAGCCCGGTCTCGCCGACGGTATCGACCTGGTTATCGGCTCGGCTCTCGTGCTTCTGATGCTGGAGGCCACGCGGCGCAGCGTCGGCACACCGCTGGTCATCCTCTTCCTGATCGTTGTCGCCTACGCGTTGCTCGGACCTTACCTGCCCCACGGGCTCCAGACCTCCGGCCTGCCGTGGGAAGACATGATCGCACGGCTATACATGACCGACATCGGCATCTGGGGGTTCATCACAGGGGTATCGGCGAGCGAGCTCGCGGCGATCATCCTGTTCGCCGGGTTCCTGATGGCGCTCGGTGGAGTCGAGGTGATGCGCGACGCCGCCGTCGCGGTTGCTGGCGGCGCGGTCGGTGGTGCGGCGAAGGTCGCCAACATCTGTTCGGTGCTGTTCGGCATGATTTCGGGCAGTTCCCCCGCGAACGCGGCAATCGTCGGCAACTTCACCATCCCGCTGATGAAGCGCGCCGGCTACACACCGGCCTTCGCCGCGGCGGTCGAAGCGGCGGCCTCGACCTTCGGCCAGCTCATGCCACCGGTGATGGGGGCGGCCGCCTTCGTTCTGGCGGAGCTAGTCTCGGTTCCCTATCCTGAGGTCATGCTGTCGGCGGCGCTGCCGGCGGTGGCGATCTATGCGGTGATCTACGCGGCACTGCACTTCTACAGCGCCGCTCATGGCCTGCGCGGTCTGCCGCGCGCGCAGATCCGCGAGGCGCGAGCCAGTCTCGGCTGGAGGCGGGTCGCCTCGGTGGTGCTGCCCGTCGGCCTGCTCATAGCGCTGATCGCGGACGGTTTGACTGTCCCGCTTTCTGGCGGCTGGGCATTGCTGTGCAGCGCCGTGCTGTATCCAATATTCCGTCCGGAGGGATGGCATGGCTGGCGCGCGCTCGGCACGAAGTACCTGGATGCGGTCCTGCAGGGCGTGCGAACGCTCGTAGGCGTGGCCACGCTCCTGGTGGTCGCCCAGGCTGTCGTCACGCTGATCAATGCCACCGGCCTCGCCGTCGTGATCAGCCAGGGGATCGTCGACCTTGCTCAGACGCCGTTCCTGGTCGCCCTCGTGGTCGCCGTTGTTACACTGGTGGTCGGCATGGGTTTGCCGACCACACCGGCCTACATCATCACCGCCGCCCTCGGTGGTCCTGCGATCATCTCCCACGGTTTCAGTGAGCTGAATGCTCACTTGTTCATCTTCTACTTCGCCTTGCTGTCGTCGATCACACCACCGGTTTGCATCTCGGTCTTCATCACCGCCGGTCTTGCCGGCGCCGACTGGTTGAAGACCGCGTGGGCGACGCTTCTGGTCAGCCTGTTCAAGTACGTTCTGCCGTTCATATTCCTGTACAACAGCGCGATGTTGGCGAAGGGAGAGGTTTGGCAAATCGCGATCACGTTCGTAGCGACCGTGATGGCAGGCGTGCTACTGGAGGCGGCAGTTTTCCGGTACATGTTCGTGCGCCTCAGCATCGTCAGCGTGCTGCTGATGGTGGCGATTGCGAGCGTGCTGATATACGGCGCCTGTGTGGCCTCGACCCTAACGATGATCATAGCATCGGCAGTGGGGCTGGCCGGGATCGCGCTCGCCTGGCGCATGGCTCCGTCGCAGCGCCAAGTGACCGGGACCTAGAGTGCCCGGCGACAATTATGATTGCCGGTCCAGCGACGATTATGGTTGCCGGTGAGAGTGCCCGCAGGAGCCTGTCGGCGGGAGGGGCGCAGCCCCGACCAGAGACAGGCCCCTGCGGGCACGGCCTTCCTGTCGCCCCCGTTCGCGGGGGCTTTGGGCCAGCCTGACGGTGCCGGGGTGGTATTGCCGGTCGTATCTGTTCCTTACCGATACGAGCGCGATGCCCGGCCTTCATGTCACCGACACACAGGTCCGCCTCTACATGAACAAGCGCACCCGACACACCCAGGCCGCTGCCGCGGCCATGGCCGGCATCAGCGAGCGCACGGCTCGCCAGGTCGACAAGGATCCGAGGCTGCCCTCACAAGGCAGGCAGAAGCGATCGTGGCGGACACGCCAGGACCCGCTGGTCGCGGTTTGGCCGCGCGCCCTGGAGATGCTGAACGGGCCTGCCGGCCTGATGGCGGTCAGCATCTTCGAGACCCTGCAGGAGGAGTTCGGATCGGACGCCATGCCGGACAGCGTGCGGCGCACCCTGGAGCGCCGGATCGCCGACTGGCGCGCCCTGCACGGTCCCGACAAAGGAGACCAGGGCAAAGTGCGGGCTACGCAGCTTTTGGCATGTCCGGGTGCCACTGGTGGAAGGTAGCGCGGAGGTCGCCATTGAGAGTTCTGGTCCTGACCTGAAGCAGCAGGTGGGCGCCGGCCGGTGTCCAGCGCATCTGCTGCTTCTTGACCATGCGCCTGGCGACGACCTGGTTGACCGTCGCCTCGACGAACCCGGAGGCGATGGAGACCAGGGCAAACCGTGGGCTACGCGGCCTGTGGCATGTCGGGGTGCCATTGGTTGAAGGTTGCACGGAGGTCGCCGTTGAGGGTTCTCGTCCTGACCTGAAGCAGCAGGTGGGCGCCGGCCGGAGTCCAGCGCATCTGCTGCTTCTTGACCATGCGCCTGGCGACCACCTGGTTGATCGTGGCCTCCACGAAGGCGGAGGCGATGCGCTCGCCATTGCGCCATCGGTCACCGTAGTTGGGGATGAAGGCGCGGTTGCGTTCGACGTAGCCGTAGAGTTCCCGCGTCGCCTTGGCGAGCTTGCCCCGTGCGGTGCTGTCGTCGGCGATGTCGATGTCCATCATCGTGTAGCCGATCCGCTCGAGTGCGTCGTGGACGTTGCCATGCCAGAGATGGTGCTTGATGGACTCCAATGCCGCGTCGACCTCGCCGGCGAGCGTTGCCTCGCCCTCGCACGTCAGCCTCTTGGCGATCTGCCGCATGACCGTGATCCGCATCGTGAGGTGGAACCAGTCGAGGACATGCTCGGCCTCGGCATGCAGGTAGCGCTGCAGGTTGCGCACCGTGTCCCCGCCGTCGGAGATGAACCGAACGGTCTGCCGCGGGACCAGATCCTGGCTTGCCAGCATCGCCGCGACCCGCTTGCGCGGCTTGGCGTCGAGCCGGTGGACCATGGCAAAGCACTTCGACGGTCCCTGCTCGGGCACGCTGCGGCCGGCGATCACCTCGAACCAGCCGGCCTTGCGATTGTCGCCCTCGGGGGCATGAACGTAGCCACCGTCGATCCCGACCGTCAGCGGCGGGCCGGGCCGTATCGCGGGATCCGCCCATCCCGGATCGGGCCCGGCGATCATGGCGATCTCGTCGCCGAGAT
>JGI25321J50212_10003084_pt1 | contig 11869 bp, 10 predicted proteins | sample AutmiccommuBRH23_FD_50212 | JGI IMG/M metagenome (IMG submission 50212)
TTTGCAATCCTGTCGATTGCAGCCGCTTGGGGTGTAGTGACCTCCAAGAACATTGTGCACAGCGCGCTCTATCTAGCCCTTTCGTTTTCGGGAGTTGCGGTGCTTTATATTCTCATGAATGCGGACTATTTGGCAGCGGTGCAGTTGTTGATCTATACGGCAGCGGTCTCCCTGATGGTCGTCTTCGCAGTGATGTTGACCTTACGTGGAGATATCTGTGAGAGCAATCCAGATAACCGTAGTTGGCTCGTCGGAGCGCTTATATCGGGTTCGGTTTTTGTCGTGATAGGGCTTGTGATTTTTACCAATGCGGATTGGCGTGTTTTGGCCACACCATGGACAAGTGGTGGATCAGCAGAGGATCTTTCTCTACTTTTACTGACTCGTTTTATGATTCCATTTGAAGCAGCTGCTGTCTTGCTCACCGTAGCCTTAGTAGGTGCTGTGATCTTGGCGAAGGGAGTGAACGAGAGCAAATGAATATAGGAGATTTTAGTGTTGGGCTTTCGACGTATCTCTTGGTGGGAGCGATGCTCTTTTGTATTGGACTTTACGGGGTCTTTGCTAAGAGAAATATAATTGCCACACTCATGTCCATTGAGCTGATGCTCAATGCGGTCAATATTAATTTTGTGGCGTTCAACCGGTTTATTTGGAACGAAAAGGTTGACATTCACTATGTGCTTACTGGGCATGTAGCCGCACTTTTCGTGATCGTCGTGGCGGCCGCCGAAGTGGCTGTGGGGCTGGCCTTGATCATTACGATTTATCGTAATCGTCAATCAACCAACGTCGACGAATTAAACTGGTTGAAGTGGTAAGAGAGACTATGGAGAAGGTAGGTGTTCAAGGAAATGCATGATCTCTTTCAATGGGCGTGGTTAATTCCTGCTTTGCCCTTCTTGTCGTTTCTAATCATCGCCTTTGTCACGAAACGATCCAAACGACTGTCTTCCACAGTGTCAATTCTCGCTATTCTGACCTCATTGAGCTTGGCTATAGCTATAGGGCTAGGCGTTATTCAGGCGGGTGCGGAAATTGTGGAACATCCGGCGATCGTAAATGTGAATTGGCTTAATATTGTAGGGTTAGAGATCAATTTTGGGACCATCATCGATCCCTTAAGTGCCATGATGTTGTTTGTTGTTACCCTAGTCGCCTCGATGGTACAGATTTATTCGTTGGGCTATATGCGTGGGGACGAGGGTTTTTCACGTTACTATTGCTATCAGTCCCTGTTTGCGGCGTCCATGCTGGGCATGGTTCTGGCCACGAACCTATTACAATTGTTCATTTTCTGGGAATTAGTCGGACTCTGTTCCTACTTGCTGATTGGATTCTGGTTCTTTAAAGTGTCGGCACGAGAAGCTGCGAAGAAAGCGTTTATGACCACTCGTGTCGGAGACTTCGGATTGCTGCTGGGAATGCTGTTCCTCTATACCAAGTTCGGAACCCTTGATTTTGTGGCGCTTTCCGCAGCAATGAACACAAGTTTCCAGGATGTCTTAGTGGTGGGAACCGCGGGCTATGTAACCGTCATGGCGTTCCTGATCTTTATGGGACCGATCGGGAAATCCGGACAGTTTCCTCTGCACGTGTGGCTCCCGGATGCCATGGAGGGTCCTACACCGGTGAGTGCCTTGATTCATGCAGCAACCATGGTGGTTGCAGGGGTTTATTTAGTCGCACGCATGTATTTTCTCTTTGATTTTGCCTCACCAGAAGCGTTACAGTTTATTGGTGGGTTAGGGGCGTTCACAGCCATCTTTGCTGCCTCGATTGCCATCGTGCAAGATGACATTAAACGGATTCTGGCCTACTCGACCTTAAGCCAATTGGGCTATATGATGTTTGCGCTTGGGGTGGGTTCCTACTCAGGATCTATGTTCCACCTGATGACCCATGCCTTCTTCAAAGCCTTAATGTTCTTGGGTGCTGGTTCCGTGATTTATGCCTTGCATCACAAACAAGATATTTGGGATATGGGTGGACTTTGGAAAAAGATGCCGATCACGGGAACGACCTTTTTCATTGGAGTCTTAGCCATTTCTGGAATGCCGCCCTTTGCAGGATTCTGGTCGAAAGACGAAATCCTAGCGAACGCCCTGCATAACGGTCACCCAATTATTTATGCCGTCGGTCTGTTTACGGCCTTCTTAACCGCCTTTTATATGTCTAGGCTGTTCTTTGTGGTCTTCATGGGACCGGAAAAAGCCGAGAACCATCCTCATGAATCCCCTTGGAGCATGACCATTCCACTGATGATTCTGGCGTTCTTCAGCGTCTTTGGTGGCTTTGTGGCCTTACCGGAGCATAACTTTGCCTACTATGTTCGCTATGGAGAATTCCATCATGAAGCGATTGCTTGGGGCTTAGCCGGGATTTCCGTGCTGGCGGGATTGCTCGGGATTGGTTTGGCTTACGCCACGTATGTCAAAAAAGCAATTTCTGCTGAGAATGTTGCTGCCCGCTTCCCATTCATGTACAAATTACTCAAGAATAAATATTATGTTGATGAGTTTTTTCTCTGGATTATTCATAACCTCATGGATGGCTCGGGTAAGATCCTGTACTGGATTGACATTTATATTGTTGACGGAGTCGTCAATGGACTTGCTTTAGTCACGCGTGGCAGTGGTAAAGTCCTTCGTCGGACCAACACAGGACAACTACAAACGTACGCTATGGTGTTCTTTGTCGCAGTGGTCGTCATATTCATGGTCTTCGCCTTTGGAGAAGGTCAGCTGACGGCTCTTAACCCCTTAGCAACGCTAGGAGGTGTGAAATAATGTCTGCACTACCAACAGTGGGTTCACTGTCCATGCTTCTGCCCTTCACGCTGCTAGCCCCGTTAGTGGCCATGCTCTTAATCGTTTTCTTGCCCAAGGAAGAGACCAAGACCATAAAACTAGTGGCAGCGATGGGTATGCTCGTGTCATTGGTGCTCTCCCTTTACGCTTCCTTCACCTATCAATGGGCACAAGGTGGAATGCAGTTTACCCTAACGATTCCCTGGGTTCCGGATCTGGGGGTCAACTTAGCCTTAGGAGTGGACGGATTAAGCTTACCCATGCTTCTTCTGACCAACCTCATCGGTTTTGCTTCCATTTATGCCTCCTGGAATATTGACAAGCGAGTCAAAGAATTCTTTATTTTACTTCTAATTTTGATTGCTGGTGTTATGGGAACCTTTATTGCTCGCGACCTGTTTATTTTCTTCCTCTTCTATGAAATCGTGGTCATTCCAATCTACATTATGGTGATCATCTGGGGAAGTACAAAACGGGTTAGTAAAGAATATGCGGGTATGAAGTTAACCATTTACTTGCTGATTGGGTCGGCTTTCCTGCTCGTTGGAATGGTCGCGCTTTACCTAGCAGCAGGGGTCAATGGTAATCCAACGTTTATGTTTGATCAGTTGTCTGCAAGGCAAGACCTCTACAGTCCTGCTTTCCAAAAGGTCGCCTTCGGCTTAATGATCGTTGGTTTTGGATCCCTGATCTCCATGTTCCCCTTCCACTCCTGGTCTCCTGACGGTTATGCTGGTGCGCCGACGGCCGTTAGCATGATTCACGCAGGCGTCTTAAAGAAAATTGGAGGCTATGGATTAATTCGCTTAGGTGTTTATGTCCTCCCGGTAGGAGCGAGTTTCTGGGCACCGTACATTGCCACGCTGGCCGTGATCAGCGTCCTTTATGCGGCCTTCATCGCCTTGGCACAAAAGGACCTCAAATATGTGGTTGGATATTCCTCGGTGAGCCATATGGGGTACGTCATCATCGCCATCGCGGCCTTGAACCCAACGGCAGCCACAGGTGCTATAGCGATGATGTTTGCCCACGGGGTCATGGCAGCGCTCTTCTTCGCCATGATTGGTGCTATCTATGAGAAGACTCATACTCGTAACATCGCGGATCTAGGCGGACTGGCTCACCAAATGCCACGCTTAGCCACGGGTTTCGTGATTGCAGGAATGGCTTCCCTCGGATTGCCAGGGACGGTTAATTTCATTGCAGAGTTCACCATTTTTATGGGTTCAATCAAGGTCCTGCCTGTACAAACCGTTCTCGGTATTGCAGGGATTATCTTTACGGCCGTCTACATCTTACGGATTATTGCCAACGTTATGTTTGGGCCGCGTCGTTCGGAATGGGACCATCTCACGGACATTCGAGGGCCTGAATTAGTGCCTCTCGTCTTATTCGGTTTCGTAATCTTTTTTGCAGGAATATTCCCGAACGTTTTACTGGGTTTGATCGATACCGGAGTTACCTCCTCAGGCCTTGCCAAGGTCCTTGAGATGGTGAGTCAGGCGAAGATGGGAGGGTTGTTCTAATGGTAGAGTTCAATATCGCTACAGTGCTCACGCCTGAACTTGCGCTGGCCACCTTGGCCTTGATTTTGTTGGCCATTGGACTACTGATTCCAGCTGGCGCTCGCAAAGGCATGATGCCGCTCACGGTGTTCTCGCTAATTGGTGTTCTCGGTTATACCTTGTATGACTTTTTCAACGGTCAGGAAGCATCGTTCCTAGGCGGACTCTATATGCACGATCAGTTCGCAGTGTATTTCAAAGTCCTCTTCTTAGCGGCTGCCCTGCTGGTCGTGCTCTCGTCAGGGGGGTATGTGCAGAAATTACCGAAACATCGAGGAGAGTTCTATGCCTTGCTCTTAATGGCCACCTTGGGAATGATGCTCATGGCTGGAGCAGGCGAACTGATCACCATGTATGTCGGCCTGGAGCTGATGACGATTTCCTTCTATATCTTGGTCGCCTATTTAGCCAATGACGCCCGTTCCTCAGAAGCAGGCATCAAATATCTGGTCTTAGGTGCCACCTCGTCGGCCATCTTGCTTTATGGAATCAGCCTTATTTATGGATTGACCGGATCAACTGAGCTTGTGGAAATTGCCAGTAAGCTCGGTGGAAACCTTACACCTGCTTCGTTTCTGGCGACGGTTTTCATTCTTGCCGGATTAGGCTTTAAGATTTCCTTAGTTCCGTTTCATCTCTGGTCACCCGATATTTACGAAGGAGCACCGCTACCAGTTACAGCTTTCTTGGCGATCGCCTCGAAAGCAGCAGCCTTTGCGGTATTAATTCGTGTTTACCTCTTGACGATGCACAGCCAAGCCTTTTCGGCGACGGGGCAAACCCTCTTAGTGGTTATGGCAGCGATCACCATGATTGTCGGAAACCTCATCGCCATTCCGCAAACCAACCTCAAACGGTTATTGGCGTTTTCAAGCATTGCCCAAGCGGGTTATTTGATGGTCGGTATTATTGCAGAATCCGTTGCAGGAATCAAAGGCGTCCTCTTCTATGCGATGATCTACGTCTTCGCAAATATGGGAGCCTTTGCAGTGGCGACGCTTGTGGCAGAGAAGCAAGGCAGCAGCGAAATCAAGGACCTTGCTGGATTATGGCGCCGCTCCCCGTTGGCAACGGTGGTCATGACAGCATCCCTGTTATCCTTAGCNGGAATTCCACCNCTTGCCGGATTCGTAGGGAAGTTCTATCTCTTCTCTGCAGCCATGGATCAAGGGTATGTAGNGATTGCCTATATAGGGTTNGTGATGAGCATGATCTCCGTGTACTATTATCTCTCAGTGGTTAAGGTGATGTTCCTCGCCGAGGGTGAAGGCTTACCGGATGTTCCTGTCCATGGAGCGATGAAGTTCACGATAGTATTTACCATGTTAATAACGATAGTAATTGGTCTTTACCCCACGCCTCTGGCTCAGATGGCGATTGCAGCAGCCCAGAGCTTATTTTAAGTGAACAGGATTAGGGGTTCAGCCGACATCGTGTAAAAATATATACCTCTCAGCTGACCCATCATGAGCGAGAGCTTAATCCCATCTAAACTCTTAAAGAAGGTGTCGGTTTAGCAAACCGGTGCCTTTTTGTTTTTTGGTAAAGGATGCAAAACAAGGTATCTAGAATTATAAACAGTTACTGGCAGGGTTTAGCAGAAAAACACAGAATTATGTCATTGGTAGACTCTGCTACAGAAAATTTTTGATTGGTTTGCACAAAGAATGGACAAAAATAGGAGGAAAGTTTAATGGGATTGTGTATATAGATTTTGAAACACCTAAAGGATTTATCCAATCGTAAGACTCCCACTTCAAGTGGGATTGGTACCCCCGGCTCCGCTTCGGTGGGGGTAGAGTCCCCCACCGAAGACTCGATGTTCAACTTTAGTTGAACGAGTTCACTGGAAGTGTATGTTCAAGGCTATCCCATGGCCATTAGACAATGTGATAGTTATAACGAGTACAGTAGTGGAGGTATCTATGATACTTTTGGAGAATGTGTGTAAAGAGTTTGATTCAGGCTTTTCAATAAAAAACCTGAATCTTTCTATCAAAGCTGGTGAAAAAATAACTATCTTTGGTCCTAATGGAGCTGGGAAAACCACGTTTCTTAAAATCTTGGCAGGCCTCATTACTCCTTCGTCAGGTGCACTTACGATTTTTGGATATCCACTAACTAATAGAGCGGAGATATTAAAAAAAATAGGTCTTGTACCTCAGTCTGGTCATTTTTATGAGACCTTAACTGTTAAGCAAAACCTTGAATTCTACGGAAAAATGTATAGCTTAGACAAGCATGAATTAGCTGAAAGAATGAGTATGTTATTGACTAAATTTGATTTAAGCATGAAGCTAGACATAAAAATCTCACAGTTATCAAAAGGTATGAAACAACGACTTCTAATCATAAAAGCTTTGCTTCATGATCCACACCTATTACTGCTCGACGAACCTTATTCAGGTCTCGATCTACAATCTTCAGAGTACCTGTTCAGTTTTATAGGTTCCATGGAGGCTAAGACAGTCATAATCGCTACCCACGATTTTGATACTGGGATTCGAGAAGGTCAAAGAATCATCATCTTCAATCAGGGTTCAGTCCTGTTCGATGGGCAGTGGAAGGAAAGTATTTCTGCCTTTAAAGGGTTTTATCGGGAGAAGGTGAGCTAATGATTAAACATGCTATAGCGATAGTCTATAAAGATTTCCAAATAGAATCTGGGAGATTGAGGTTGGTTACTTCTCTTATTTCCATGTCATTTATCTTGATATTTCTGTCCAGTCTTGTTTCAGTCAAAGTCCCCAATGCTAAGCCTGAGATGGCAGCTTTAACAATTTGGTTAATACTCATATATTTATTATTCCAAACCCTTAATAGATCTCTAGCGACTGAAGATGAATCCGGTTGTTGGGATGCACTACTGCTTTGTCCTATTTCACCTAGGGCCATATTTCTGGGAAAATTTATTTATAATTTATTGTTAATAGTTATTGTAGAACTTATAACATTTCCTTTCTATATTCTTTTTTTTAACCTCTCTATTTCGGCTGTCTTGACACTTGCTCCCGTCTTTTTAGCATCCCTAGGGTTTGTAGCTGTTGGTCTGCTAGTCTCTCTATTCTCTCTAAGAAATCAAGGACGTGAGTTGCTGTCTAATGTTACTTCATTACCTTTGTTTCTTCCAGCACTATTTCTAGGTCTCAGTATCACCATAGACCTATCAAAGGGTGCTGGACTTCACGGTGTTTGGAAACAAATGCTCTTTCTAACCATTTATGATATAGTTTTTATAATTATTTCATTTATAGCTTTTGACACAAATCACATAGAATAAATGACATTATAAAAAATACAGCCAGGAATCATAGGAGGGAGCAGTTTTTTATATTTGAACGAAGAAGAAAAAACTGCTAGAATATCATCCATATAACAAAAATTAATTGTTTAATAGTGATGACGGAGTATATTTAACGGAATGGCTTAAAAGGGAGGTCGAATAATGATAAGTTTTCTAAGTTCCATTTATGAAAGGGTTTTATTATATGATGGTTCAAAAGGTGTTATGCTCCAAAGGAGAGGCTTAAAAGGAAAAGAAGCTTCAGAATCGTGGAATATATCTAAACCAGATGAGGTTAGAAATCTATATAATCTATACAAACAAGCAGGTTCTGATGTAATTCAAACAAATACTTTTCCAGGCAATAGAGTTACATTAGAAAAGCATAATTTAGGGGATAAAACGTATCAAATAAACTTTGAAGGCGTGAAATTAGCAAAAGAAATTGCAGGGGATAACAATTATGTTGCTGCTTCGGTGGGTCCTACGGGTTTGCTTTTTGAACCTGCAGGCAATTTGAGTTTTGATAGAGCGTATAGTATTTTTAAAGAGCAATTAAGGGCAATAGAAGATGCAGGTGCGGATATTGTTAATTTTGAAACTTTTGCTGATTTAAATGAATTAAGGGCAGCAATATTAGCGGCTAAAGAAAATACAAAGCTTCCTATTATTGCTTCCGCAACATTTAACGCAAATAGTAGAACGCTGTCTGGTAATTCTGCAGAGGTATGTGCTATTGTGTGCCAATCATTAGGAGCGGCGGTAGTGGGTGCTAATTGTTCAGGTGGTCCAGATAGTTTAATTGAACCCATCAAAAAAATGTATTCTGTTGCATCAGTTCCTCTTTCAGTAAAAGCAAATGCAGGGATGCCTGAACTAATAAATGGAGAAGTAGTATATAAACAAAAACCAGAAGAATTTAGTTCATATACAAAAGAATTTGTAGAGAATGGAGTAAGACTTATTGGTGGATGTTGTGGAACAACCCCCGAATTTATTAGTGCGATAAAGAAAGAGCTTGATGAAATAAGAACACCAGATTTAGAGTTAAAATTAAGTTCAACAATTGCTTCTGCCTATAATTATATTGTTCTTTCTAAAAACAAGAAATATTCGGTTAAGAAACTGTCACTAAAAGAACAAAACGCTGTTAATATGTTAAAAAATGGGGATTTTGACAATTTGATACGAGATTATAGATCAGAAGATATGGATTACCTTTTAATAGATTTTGGTAATATGAATGAAACCTTTGATGTATGGGGATTCATTAGCAAATTTAGCATGTCAATTAAAAGTCCAGTAATAATAAAATCTGAGTCAACTGAAATTCTCTATAAATTTTTAAGATATTATCCTGGAAAGGTCGGAGTGGTTTTATCCGATAATTCAAAAATAACTCTTTCTCAATTAGAACACTACGGCGCTTTGATTCTAAATGATGAATTGGAACCTATAAAATGATACCTAATAGACAAGTCTAAGTTACAAATTCAGGATAGCCTTTCATGCCACTATTGCGGCATCATCAGAGGATGAAAATAGGTCCCTCGGGTCGGGCAGCTCCTCCCACATCCTGCAAGAAAACTAATTCGTGCGAAGACAGTGTTTTCGTGTGTCACTCAGCATTCCGAGGCTCGCCTACTCGTTTGCCCGAGAGCTATCTTCAGCGGATAAGTATTCTTTGGAGATTGCCGCTTCGAGCGAAAATGTCCACCGGACACTTTCGTGCCAAACCTACGAGTAATACCTGGAGTGAACCGCTGGCCATGACGATAAGCGGACGAGCTTATTGCCACACTGCAACTCATTACGCAACTCCTGCAGTGTGGATTGGCTAGATGCCGTGATAGACTGATGCCGCGGTGCCAAGGATGACAAGGAGCGGCACACATGCGGCGGAACACGATGTTCCTAGTGCCGCATGCGCCATGGATGGCATAGCATGCGGCCAGAAACACCCAGAGGTTCGGACGCGCTCGCGAACCGTCCAGCGGGCCAGCGGCGGAACTCGCAGACGCGTGCAGACCGACGAAGACACTGTCTTCGCACGGGTTAACTCAGCTAAAAGCGCTCCGCCCCAGAGCCAGACAGAAGAACCGTCCCTCTGTCTACGAAAAAGGATAGGTCCAGAAAGATTCACGCTCGAGCATGTGGCTAAATGAGTTCTTCGACGACTGTTTCTTGAATCGCCCATTCGCGATACGCGGGAGAATCAATTGTGATTGTGACCTATGTGCCCGGATCGCAGCCTGCTTCACTTCAGACATAGCAGAAATGTCGTTGATGATATCCGGCGGGCCGAGCCTATCCTGACAGTTGCGAGCAAAAGCATGTGCGTATACAATAGGGCGTTCCTGAACGAGAAGGCGAGAAATGGCACGGATCGTCACTTCACCTAGAGCATTATGATCCGGATGTACTGCATATCCAGGATAGTGGGTAAGGACCAAGGATGGCCGGACCTCTCGAAGGATCTGCTCAATTCTATCGATCAATAATTCTGGGTCTTCAAACTCAATCATTTTATCTCGTAACCCAAGTTTAATCAAATGTTGAATGCCAATAGCCTTGCAAGCTTCCTTCAACTCAGCTTCTCGAATATTCGGCAACGACTCTCGAGTAGCAAAGAACGGATTCCCCATGTTCCGTCCCATTTGGCCTAAAGTACCACAGACATAAGTGACAGGAACACCTGATTTGGCGAATTGAGCTATGGTTCCGCCACAGCCAAACGTTTCGTCGTCTGGATGGGGGAAAACAACAAGAATGTGTTGTTCCAAAAATTATTCCTCCCACGTTAATCATAATTTCACTGACAGCGCATGAAAACCTGCGAGATAGCGGGGTTACGACAACACTACATTTCGAACGGGGACAAACTGAGTTCCAGAGCCACAGCCAGTCGTCCCTCTTGATCATGGCCGGCGAGTAATAGCCGACCTTCTTGGTCCATCTCGAAATCCGTCAGCCCTTCGGCGTAAACCCAGCCGAGTTCCATCTTGAGTCCGACGCGGTACGGGCCCTCACCCGTAATGATTCCACGTCCAAAGCAGATGCGACCATTGCGAATATAGGCACCCACGTTCATGTTGCTCTCTTGCCTATGGACTGCATAGGCTCCATTGGTCGTCTCAAGGTGGAGGTAGACCTCGCGGTTAAGAAAACTGTCCAGCGCGGGTTGTACAATCGACTTATTAATAGGATTCATGACTATCCACCACCTCAATAGATGATTTTTCCTAATTATATACTAATTCTATATATTAGCACCAGCGATATTCCAATAGTGGACAAGATGTGGAGTCACGCCCTGTTTGTATAGAACGTTTGTGTAAAGGCCCTCTAGTAATAGGTTAGGGCATTAATGTTATGTGGACAGAGAAGGCATTTGCGGGACGCCAAGCGTTGTTTTTGTTCTGCCAAATAAGGAGTTACTACTTGAAGGGGATCTCTTAGCAAATTTACCTATTGACCTAAGATGAAATAACTGGTAAAATACTATTCATATAACTTAAATATTATTAATTGTGATGACGGGGTAAAGTAAACGGAACGGTCTTTTCAGGGAGGTAGCGTCAGAGACTGAAAGCGCTACTAAAGTATCAACCGTTGAAGGTTCACCTCTGAGCTACCAGACTGAAACCTTAGGGTAAGTAGGTTTGGTCGGAGACTTCCACCGTTAAAAGGAAGGGGGTATAAGGAATAGTTATTCTATTCCCGTACTTGCAATGAGGAGGGGTCTTTTAAAGACTCAATCTGGGTGGTACCGCGAAAAAACATTTTTCGTCCCTATAGGGATGAGAGGTGTTTATTTTTTTATTTATTTTGTAAACACGGAGGTGAAAGGCACATCAGATTATCTATGTGAACTCGTTCAACTAAAGTTGAACATCGAGTCTTCGGTGGCATAAGTCTCCAGTGACGATAGTGTCCGGTGGACACTATCGCCGAAGGCGCATGCTCCATAGATTACTAACCGCCTAAGGATGACTTATGCCGAAGGCGCAGACCACTGAAGTATGCTTCAGCGCCGTAGGATGGACTCTACCTCCTTCGCCGCTAAGTGTTTCTATTGGGAAGGCGGCTCGGCGATACTCTATCCTACGTCGGTAGGTATTCCTTTGGGGATAGCGGCTTCGGCGATACTCATCCTCAGCGCGATAGAATTCGTTAAGGGCCGTGCGCTTTCGGCGATACTCTCCACTGGA
>JGI25321J50212_10003094_pt1 | contig 11835 bp, 8 predicted proteins | sample AutmiccommuBRH23_FD_50212 | JGI IMG/M metagenome (IMG submission 50212)
TGGTATTCGGCGGGCCGCCGAAAAGGCCGGCTGCCGAGGTGGCCACGCCATCGCCCAGTAGCGTGCGGTGCAAGCCTGGCTTCTTGACGTAGTTGTTACCGGTGACGCTGCCGATTGCGACCACACCGCCGATGTGCTCGATGGCCGGAGCCAGCGCGACCGGCACCATGAACAGGATTGCGCCCAGATGGAATTCCGGCGTGACGAAGTTAGGCATCGCCAGCCAGGGCGCGGCGACGATGGCGTCGGTATCGACCACGCCGAAGGCCAGCGAAAGCCCGTAGCCGACGCTGACGCCGGCGAGGATCGGTACCAGGCGGAACAGTCCCTTGCCGAGCACGGCGACCAGCAGCGTAGTGACCAGCGCCGGCATCGAGATCATCATCGCGGTGGCATAGGGCACCAGTTGGGCGCTGCCGTCGCCGGCTTTGCCCATCGCCATGTTGGCCGCGACCGGCGACAGCGCCAGGCCGATGGAGATGATCACCGGCGCGATCACCACCGGCGGCAGCAGACGGTCGATGAACGCCGGCCCTTTCAGACGCACGGCGAAGCCGAGCAGCACGTAGACCAGGCCGGCCGCGACTACGCCACCGAGTACCGCGGGCAGACCGAACTCGCCCTTGGCAGCAATGATCGGGGCAATAAAGGCGAAACTGGACGCCAGAAACACCGGCACCTGGCGTCGCGTCACCAGCTGGAACAGCAGCGTGCCGAGACCCGCGGTGAACAGTGCGACGTTGGGATCCATTCCGGTGATCAGCGGCATCAGCACCAGCGCGCCGAACGCGACGAACAGCATCTGCGCACCGGCCAGCACCTGGCGGGCGACAGGTTCTTGCGGGTTCGTCATGCTCAGACGTCCTTCTGCTTGGTGCCGAAGATCTTGTCGCCGGCATCGCCCAGGCCGGGAACGATGTAGCCGTTCTCGTCCAGACGCTCGTCGATGGAGGCGGTGAAAATCATCACGTCGGGATGTGCACGCTCGACCGCGGCGATGCCTTCCGGTGCAGCCACCAGCACCAGTGCGCGAATTTCCTTGCAGCCGGCCTTCTTCAGCATGTCGATGGTGGCCACCATCGAACCGCCCGTCGCCAGCATCGGATCGATGATGATGGCCAGACGCTGGTTGATTTCCGGTACCAGTTTTTCCAGGTAAGTCTGCGCCTGCAGAGTCTGCTCGTTGCGCGCGATGCCGACCGCGCTCACCTTCGCTCCTGGAATCAGACTGAGCACGCCGTCGAGCATGCCGATGCCGGCGCGCAGGATGGGCACCACCGTGATCTTCTTGCCGGAAATCTTCTCGACCTGCACCGGGCCGCACCAGCCGTCGATGCTGCAGTGCTCCAGCGGCAGGTCGCTGGTCGCCTCGTAGGTGAGGATCGAACCGACTTCCTGGGCCAGTTCCCGGAAGTTCTTGGTGCTGATATCGGCACGGCGCATCAGGCCGAGCTTGTGGCGGATCAGCGGATGGCGGATCTCTCGAATAGACATGGGGGCGGCTCCGGCGCTCGATTAAACCGACGTAGAGTAAAGCATCGCCGTGCCACGGGCTACGCGGGTTACGTTGATCTCGCGACTTGCTGAGCCGGGGGCGGTTGAGTATCGTGCCGACCCTTCGCTTCAGGACCGCACAGTGGTCTGAACTGACTGACCGGTCAGGCAGATTGCATAGGCAGCGGGTCGTTTTTTCAGGCGGTCGAGCGCCTGGCGACTTTTCAACCAGGCCCGTTCCCGCGATTCTGACTTCTCAACGCTAGCCCATCTGGAGAAATGCTCCATGTCCGTCGATCTCGTACACATCCGCCAGATCATGGCCGAAAGCGACTGCCTGTACACCGAAGCCGAAGTCGAAGCGGCCATCGACGCCGTCGCCGGGAAGATCAATGCCGAGCTGGCGGAGCGTAATCCGGTAGTGTTCTGCGTGATGAACGGCGGACTGATCTTCGCTGGAAAGCTGATGACCAAGCTGAATTTCCCGCTGGAGCTGTCCTATCTGCACGCTTCGCGCTATCGCAACGAAACCAGCGGTGGCGAGCTGTTCTGGAAGGCCAAGCCGGAAATCTCCTTCATCGATCGCGATGTGCTGATCATCGATGACATTCTCGACGAAGGTCACACGCTGGGCGCGATCATCGATTTCTGCCGGCATGCCGGTGCTGCCGCGGTGCACACGGCAGTGCTGATCGACAAGGATCATCAGCGCAAGGCGCGCCCGGATCTCAAGGCCAACTATGTGGGCCTGCGCTGCATCGATCGGTTCATCTTCGGTTATGGCATGGACTACAAGGGCTATTGGCGCAACGCGCCGGGCATCTTCGCCGTCAAAGGGCTGTGATAGCCGCCGCCGCTTTCGAGCGGCGTATCCGATAGCACCTGAGCCACTCCTGGCGACCCGAAGTTCGGGTCGCTATGACGCTACCTCGCGGCATCGTGTTTCGTTTCGTCTCAAACGCTCCGCGGTTGCGTAACGCAACCACACGCATCAGGCGTTTTGCGCTTGCGCGCCTTCCCTTCGTCCCATCTTCATTTCCCGCGCCGTAGTGCTCGCGACAGCGAGACCGCTCCAGCTACACCTACGACTTTCGGATAAACGTCACAAGTTTGCGTGTCGTTTTGTCACGGCCGCTCTATATCGGCCTTTGCCGCCCGGGGAATCATGGCTAAGCTCGATGTGCCATACCCCGGCGCGGCGCTGTGCCATCGCGCTCAAATCCAATGCTGGGACGGTCTTTCATACTTAAGGATGACAGGCTAAATCAAACCTTCGTGCGCTTAACCCTCCGCAGAGCTCTGGGTAGGGTTGGCGTACATCGAACCAACCAGGAGCGCCTCATGACAAAAACAACAAGGCAAGGAATCTTCCAGCCCACATCCCTCGCTCTGGCGATTGCCCTGAGCACCGCGGCACCGGCTTACGCGGTCAACTTCAACATCGGTGAGATCGAAGGCCAGTTCGACTCATCCATGTCGATCGGCGCCAGCTGGTCGATGGCGGATCGGGATATGGACCTGGTTGGCGCAGCCAATGGCGGCACTGGCTTCACTCAGACTGGTGACGACGGGCGACTGAACTTCAAGAAGGGCGAGACCTTCTCCAAGATCTTCAAGGGTGTGCATGACCTCGAGCTGCGCTATCGCGACAGCGGCGCGTTCGTGCGCGGCAAGTACTGGTACGACTTCGAGCTTAAGGACGAGAGCCGCCTGTTCAAGGACATCAGCGACAGCAACCGCAAGGAAGCCGCCCAGTCTTCCGGCGCCGAGATCCTCGATGCGTTCCTCTATCACAACTATTACCTGGGCGAGCTGCCGGGCACCGTGCGGATCGGTCGTCAGGTGGTGAGCTGGGGCGAGAGCACCTTCATCGGCAACTCCATCAACTCGATCAACCCGCTGGATGCCGCGGCGTTCCGTCGCCCGGGCGCGGAGATCAAGGAAGGCCTGATTCCGGTCAACATGCTCTACGTCTCGCAGAGCCTGACCGACCGCCTGAGCATGGAGGCGTTCTATCAGCTGGAATGGGATCAGACGATTGTCGATAACTGCGGAACGTTCTTCTCGGGAGCTGATGTCGCGGCGGATGGCTGTGACAATAATTACAACGTCGGGCCGGCTGCGCTTGCCTCGGCATTGAACGGGCCATTGGGAGGCTTCGCCACGGCCGCCGGCGTTTCCTATTCCGACGAGGGCGTGATGATCCCGCGCGGTGGTGACCGTGATGCTCGTGACTCCGGTCAGTATGGCCTGGCATTGCGCTGGCTTGGCGACAGCACCGAGTACGGTGCCTATTTCATGAACTATCACAGTCGTACGCCGATCGTGAGCACCCATACTGCCGGCCTTGGGACCTTTGCTGCTGCCCAAGGGGCTGGAGCTGCAGCCGGCCAAGCGGTAATCGAGTCGGTTGTGGCGCAGCTCGTGCAGGCAGGGATTCCGTTGGCTCAAGCAATTCCGATGGCTCAGCAGATGGCGGGAGGACTCGCTGCTCAGGCCGGCACCGCGATCGGCGGCGCGGTGTTGCTCGGCAACGGTCAGTACTACTTGGAATATCCTGAAGACATCCAGCTTTACGGTTTGAGCTTCTCTACGACGTTGCCCACCGGCACAGCCTGGTCCGGTGAAATGAGTTACCGGCCTAACGCGCCTATCCAGATCAATACCACCGACGTCACGCTTGAGCTAACTGACCCCACTCGGGCAGGGCTAGATAATCGCGGCTATAACCGCAAGGAAATCACCCAACTGCAAACTACCTTCACGCATTTCTTCGACCAGGTGCTGGGGGCGGAGCGCGTGACTGTGGTGGGCGAGATTGGTTACGCGCATGTTGGCGGACTGGAGAGTACAAGCGAGGTTCGCTATGGCCGCGACCCCAACTTCGGTACGCCTACCGACGCTGCCGCGCTGGCTGCCAACGGCTGGCATGGTTTCGTCACCGCCAACTCCTGGGGCTATCGCCTGCGCGCCATCGCCGACTACAACAACGTCTTCGCCGGCATCAACCTGAAGCCGAACCTGTCTTTCTCCCACGACGTCGATGGTTATGGCCCGAACGGTCTGTTCAACGAGGATTCCAAGGCGCTCAGTATCGGTCTGGATGCCGAGTACCAAAACACCTACACCGCCAGCCTGTCCTACACCGATTTCTTCGATGGCGACTACAACATGCTGGTCGACCGCGACTTCCTCGCGTTCAGCGTGGGCGTGAACTTCTAAAGGGGGCGTTAGCTGACCGGTGCGTCGGACGGCACATCCGGTCAGCGACAAGTGTTACCGATGGCCTCCGGCCAAACAGATCAGAGGAACTGGAATCGTATGAAAACAACAAGAAAACTGTTCAGTGTCTTGGCTCTTTCCCTGCTCGCCAGCAGCGTCATGGCGGCGGTGTCTCCTGAGGAGGCCGCCAAGCTTGGTACGACGCTGACGCCGCTGGGCGCGGAAAAAGCCGGTAACGCCGACGGCAGCATTCCCGAGTGGACCGGTGGTCTGACGACCGATGCCGCACCGCTGAAAAGCGGCCACCTCACCGATCCCTTCAAGGGCGAGCAGCCGAAGCTCGTCATCACCGCGCAGAATGCCGAGCAGCACAAGGACAAGCTGACTGCAGGTCAGCTGGCGATGTTCAAACGCTATCCGGAAACCTACAAGATTCGCGTGTTTCCGACACACCGTAGCGCCGCCGTGCCGGACAAGATCTATGAGGCGGCGAAGAAAAGCGCGCAGAACGTCTCGCTGGTCGAGGGTGGAAATGGCGTCAGCGGCTTCACCGAGAGCCGCTACTACGCGTTCCCGATTCCGCAGAACGGCCTCGAGGTGATCTGGAACCACATCACCCGTTATCGCGGTGGCAACGTGCGCCGTAACATCGTTCAGGCGACGCCGCAAACCAATGGCAGCTACACCCTGGTCCACTTCGAGGATGAAGTCGCTTTCCCGAGTGACATGAGCGATCTGGACGCCGAGCGCGCCAAGAACGCGCTGCTGTTCTTCAAACAGCGCGTGACCGCTCCGTCGCGCCTGGCGGGCAACGTGCTGCTGGTGCACGACTCGCTCGATCAGGTGAAGGATCCGCGTCAGGCCTGGATCTACAACGCCGGCCAGCGCCGCGTGCGGCGTGCGCCGCAGGTCGCCTACGACGGTCCGGGTACCGCGTCGGACGGCATGCGTACCACCGACAACTTCGACATGTTCAGCGGCGCGCCAGACCGCTACGACTGGAAATTGATCGGCAAGAAGGAGCTGTACATTCCCTACAACAGCTTCGAGATTGCCTCCAGCGATCTGAAGTACGCCGACATCATCAAGGCCGGGCACGTCAATCAGGATCTCGCTCGCTACGAGCTGCACCGCGTGTGGGAGATCGAGGCGAACCTGAAGAGCGGCGAGCGCAACATCTACGCCAAGCGTCGTTTCTTCGTTGACGAGGACACCTGGACCATCGTCCAGTCGGAGCTGTACGACGGGCGTGGCCAGCTGTGGCGCGTGGGTGAAGGGCACATGCTGCAGTACTACCAGCACAAGGTGCCGGCCTACGCGTTCGAGTCGCTCTACGACATCATTTCCGGCCGCTACATCGCGATCGGCATGAGCAACGAGGAAAAACCGTTCGACTGGGGTTACAAGGCATCCGCCCGCGACTTCACGCCAGCGGCCCTGCGTAACGCTGGGGTGCGCTGAGCCTCGAGCGGGTATGCGTGTAAAAAGGGGCGGCCAGAAGGCCGCCTTTTTTGTGCGCGCAGGGATGAGAGGCGCGCAGAACTGGGTGCGATCTGCGTGCAACGGGGCTGCTGATTGCACAAGCAGGTCGACAAAACGCTGCTGATGCGTCAGGTTGCACAGGTGGAGCGGACCGCCAGCAAGGGATACGCCTGGCCGGCCGCTGGCCATTTCATGGACTGAATATACGAATAAGAGAAACGTTGCCATGTCCGTACGCCTCCTCCCCGATGCGATCAGCGCCGCGACGGTGCAGGCGCAGGTTGCGACCATTCCACGTCTGCCGCCGGCGCATGTTGCCCGGCCGCGGCTCGCCGATGCTTTGCTTGCCGCGGACTGCCGGTTGCGGTTGATCTGCGCACCGGCCGGTTTCGGCAAGACGGTGCTGATGAGCGAATGTGCCCGCCGCATGCCGGCCGATACCACGCTGGTCTGGCTGGATCTGGGTGGTCGATTCTTCTCGCCGCAGGAGCTGTACGCCCAGCTGGCTGCGGCACTGGGCTTTCCGGTTGTGGACGGCGACGTGCAACGGCAGCTGATCGCGCTGCTCGGACAGGTTCGCCAGCCTCTCTGGATCATGCTCGACGATTATCCGCGTGAGATCTGCCCGGCTCTGGACGCCTGTCTGGACATGCTGCTGGAGCAGACCGCGGATTCGGTCAGCTGGTGGGTCAACAGTCGGCGGCAGCCCGCGTGGAAGCTGCCGCGCCTGTTGTTGCAGGGGCATCTGTTCGAGCTCGACGCCGCTGCCCTCGCGCTCACCGCCGAGGAGCTGGCTCAGGTCCTGCGCGCCTATCGACTGCAACTGCCCGCAGACAGTTTCCAGCAGCTGCTGGCGGGCACCGAAGGCTGGCCGGCCGGCGTTTGCCTGATGCTGCTCAACGCCGATGAACAGGCGTTGCGCGAACGTCTGCTGGCCGGCACGCCGTTACTGCGCGATTACATCCAGCGCGAGGTGCTGCAGGGCCAGAGCGAGGATATCCGGCGCGCGCTCTTCGCCCTCGCGCGAATGCCGCGCTTTTCCGCCGAGCTTTGCGACCACGTGCTCGATTGCACCGGCGCTGATCTGCTCGATGTGCTCAAGACCTTCCAGCTGTTCGTGCGGCAGATCGACAACTGCGGCGAATGGTTTCGTCTGTGGCGGCCGCTTGCGCTGCTGCTGCAGCGTTTTCCCGAGGCGACCTCATCGACGCAGGTGCATCTGCGTGCTTGCCAGTGGTTCGCCAGCCGCGGCGATATGCGCGAGGCAGTCGAGCATGCGCTGTGGGCCGGCCAGCCTGAGGTCGCTGCCAACTACCTGCAGCGTTACGGACAGGAACAGCTGCTGATCGGCGATAACGTATCGCGTTTTCTGAAATGGCGAAGCGAGCTGCCACAGGACCTGTTCGCCAGCACCACGCGCCTGATCGTTTTGCAGGGCTGGGCGCTGATCATTTCGGCGCGACTTGATGAAGTGGATGACTGTCTGGCCGAGCTGGCCAAGTTCTTCCCCCAACCCGATGCGCGCCGGCAAGCCCAGTTATTGGCTCAGTGGCAGGCCCTTCGGGGGTTTTTGGCCCGCCTGCGCGGTGAGCCCGAGGCACGCCAGAACTGCCTGCAGGCGCTCGAGGTACTGTCCGATCACGCCTGGGCGCAGCGCGTGCTCTGTTATCAGGTGCTTACGCAGCAAGCGATGGCCGAAGGTGAGCTCGACCTTGCCCAGCAATACAACAGCGAAGGCATGAAGCTCGCACGGCTGAAAGGTAGCGTGCTCTACGAAGTGATGCTCAGCGTCGATCGAATCCAGTTGCTTGAGCTCACCGGTGAGTTCGAGCGTGCGGTCGGCGTGCTCAACGAGACACTCCAGGCGTTGCGTGACTCCGTCCGGCGCAGCCCTCTCATCGGCAGGCTGCAACTGCTGCAGGGGCATCTGCTGGCTTACCAGGGGCTCGACGAGCCGGCGCAGGAGGCATATCAGCTCGGTAAGGCGGAGACCGAAACCTGCGGTGATTCCTACTGTTTCTTCGGTTATGTCGGGCTTGCCGAGCTTGCCGCGCGCAGTCACGAGTTTGCCTGCGCCTATCACTGGCTGCGGGACGCCGAGCGCCTGTCTCAGTGGCGACATGTACCTGAGGCGAGATTCCGCGGCATCCTNCCGCTGATAAACGGTGTGGCCTGGCTGCATCAGGGCGAGCTGCGCAAGGCGCGTGGTGCGCTGTATCAGGTACTGGAACTGTATGAAGGACGGGGTTACCTGTCGCCGTCCGGATTCTACGAGCTGTTGCCTCGGGTGCGTCGCTATCTGGCGGTCATCGATGTGCTCGAGGGACAGCCAGCACGAGCGATCATAGCCTTGCGTGAGCAGATCGAGCAGAACCTGCTTGCCCAGCGTCTGGGGCTGGCATGCGAGTGTCGTTTCAGTCTGGCGGAAGCGTTACAGGCCGATGGCCAGGTCGCCGAGGCGGAGCTGGAGCTGCGTCTGGCGCTCAGCGAGGCCGCGCGTCAGCATCTGGTCAAGCCCTTGTACGAACTACAGTATCGGCAGCCGCAATGGCTGGCGCGAGTGCTACCCGCAGCGAAGGGCGAATCGCTTCGGCAGCGGCTGCTGAGCTACGAGCGTGAGCCGGAAATGACGCTCCCGGCAGCGGATGAAACGGTGCTCAGCAACCGCGAACTGACGGTGTTGCGGCTGATCGCCCAGGGGTGCTCGAACCAGGAAATTGCCGAACAGCTGTTCATATCCCTACATACCGTAAAGACCCACGCGCGCAGGATCAACACGAAGCTGGGCGTCGCGCGCCGTACCCAGGCGGTGGCGAAGGCCAAAGCGCTGGCCTGGCTCTGAGAACAAGCAGTTATCCAAGGGATCATTCATCGTCGCGCCTGAAACAGCAAAGTTCAGGCGCGACGATTCGCTGCAAGCCTGGCGGCTGTCAGACGAAGATGGATTCTTGTTGTTGTTGGGTAAGTTTCGGGGCGGAGCGGCGCAACCTGCAGGCAGTCAGGTTGATGACATTACACTGGTGCGGGTTGCAAGCCTCCGTGGGACATCCGTTGTGGTAACTGCTCGCCGCGCTCGATGGCCAGACTGACTTGCAGGCTGGTGATGAGTCGCTGCAATTGCTGTTGATCGCGCCATTGGTCGGCACTGATGTAGCGCTTCACTGCAACGCCTTCCGAGCCCGTCAATGTCAGCAGAATGCTGCCATCGGGCTTCTCGATGCTGAAGTTGACGTTGTAGCGCGGACGAAACACATCACTGATCTTCTGAAATGGACTCGTCATGCCTGGATACCTGTGTGAGGGGTTGCCAGCAATGGACCAGGCAAGGCGATGACAAGTTTCCCGGGCGCAACGGCTTGACCGCCGCAAAATGTCGCGGGCATACCTGCCATCTCATCTCATACCTGCGCAGTCAGCTCCGTCAGAACATCGGGGCTGCTCTTGAATGCCTTGGCAAACAACTCGCGGTGCCTGGCCATGTAGATGCCGATGTCTTCGGCTTGCTGTTCGCTCAGCGACGGCGAAGCTTGCTGCAGCACCGCAGCTAGCGCCTCTGCCAGCTCAAGCATCTTGTCGTGACGATCGGCTTCGGCTTTATCCATGAACAAACGCTCCAGGTCCCGACTGCTGCGGTACACCACTTCGACGGCCATTTACCACCTCGGTCATTGGCAGATTGATACTGTTTATTTGTACAGCATAAGCGGCTGCGGCGAAGATTGAAAGTCTGCGCAGGAAGCGGAGTTTCGTCAGTTCTCGAATCGGCCTTGCACGCGCTCGGCCCGAAACTCCAGTGTGGCGGCGCGGTAACCGGCGCGCAGCAGCGGTAGCGGCAGGCAGGATTCCCAGCTTGCGCCGGGCTGCAGGCCACCTGCCCCCTGGTAGTCCGGTGCATCGTAGGCGCGTCGCGCCAGGTTGGTGCGCGAGCCCGGCGCATAGGCGGCGACTTCCCACTGCAGGCTCTGCAACTTCTTGTCGGTGTGATTGTGCAGGCGCACATGCAGCGGCTGCCCGCCGGCGCAGCGACGAGGGTCGTGAGTCAACTGAATTTCGATACGAGCGAGCAACTGCTCTTCGCGATGCTCCTGCCAGAGTACCCAGCCAGCGACCAAGGCAAGGCCGAGCACGGCACCCAGTGAAATGGGTACGGCCCTGAATGGATAGCGGATCAGCAGCACCAGCCAGGTCAGGATGAGCAGAGCGCCAATCAGCATGGTCGAGTACCGACGATCAGGTGGTTGGGCAGCATGAACGTCCTCCGTTGCGATGGGGGCATGCTAACCCGTGGCGGCGGACCCCGGGCAACAACGAAGTGGCAAGCATTTGTCGCAGGATGTCAGTCGTCCACTTTGCTGCGGCTGGCCAGACGTTCCAGTGCAGCGCGAAGCTTGGGGTCGCGGATGCCATCAGCTGCCGCCTGAATGCTGTCGGCGGCGTTGCTCGAAAGCGGTTGCGTACGCGCCGGCGTGTGCCTGGGCGGGGGCGGTGGCTGTACCTTGAACTGGATACGCGTCAGGCCCGCGAACTCTTCGAGCACTTCCAGTTGACGTTGCAGACGCCGCTGCTGATAGCGCAGCCGTGTCGCCCAGTGGCCGTCAGTGACGATAAGCAGCAGACAACCTTCGCGCCAGGATGCCACGCGGCAGTGTTCGCGTGCTGCGGGCTGCAACTGGCTCTCCAGCAGCTGTTGCAGACGATCGAGCCGAAGGGCTTCGCCGAACAAAGCTCTGAGCGGCTTCGCTTCGCGCAACAATGAGGCAGGAGCACGAGCCGGCGACGGGCGAAAGGCCATGATGGTCCGAGATGCTTGGTAGAAGCGTGAATGGTAGCAGAAGCCGGTTCGGGGAATATCCTGCCGCCTCCGGCTTTGGCGTGCTGCGCAAATGCCCAGCCTAGAGGGTTTATCGCCTGCCAGCTGCGAATATACAGGTACCCGGTAGCGCGTCCGTTGCGTCATGGCGCTGCGCAGTCAGGCACCTTTCCTCACTGCCGTTTCCGAGTAGAATGGCCCCTTTGCACGCAGCCGTGACCTCGCGGACGTGCCTCCATCCCCAGCATGGAAGTCTTTGTCGATATGTTTGCGCCTTTATTGAAGAAACTCTTTGGAAGCAAGAATGAGCGTGAGGTCAAACGCATGCTCAAGGCGGTGCAGTCCGTCAATGCCCTCGAAGAGCAGATGCTGTCGCTCTCCGACGAGCAACTGCGCAGCAAGACCGAAGAGTTCAAGGCCCGTCTCGAGAAAGGCGAAACCCTCGATCAGATCCTTCCCGAAGCATTCGCCGTCTGCCGCGAAGCGGGCAAGCGCGTCATGGGCATGCGCCACTTCGATGTGCAGTTGATCGGTGGCATGACCCTGCACGAAGGGCGCATCGCCGAGATGCGTACCGGTGAAGGCAAGACCCTGGTGGCAACCCTGGCCGTTTACCTCAATGCGCTGGCCGGCAAAGGTGTGCACGTAGTCACGGTCAACGACTACCTGGCGCGACGCGATGCCAACTGGATGCGCCCGCTGTACGAATTTCTCGGCCTCTCGGTCGGCATCGTCACCCCGTTCCAGCCGCCGGAAGAAAAGCGCGCTGCCTACGCAGCCGACATTACCTATGGCACCAACAACGAGTTCGGCTTCGACTACCTGCG
>JGI25321J50212_10003098_pt1 | contig 11824 bp, 8 predicted proteins | sample AutmiccommuBRH23_FD_50212 | JGI IMG/M metagenome (IMG submission 50212)
CGCTCGAGCTCATAGGGCCGTTTCAGATAGTGGTACTGAAGCGGCGGCTCGTAGATCTGGCCGAGGAGGGCATATTCGTTGGAGCTGTAGGAGCGCGCCGGATCGAGGTGATTGGGACGCTCCGAGAAACTGGAGTACAGGATATTGGCACGGGGATCCTGATCCGGATAGGGGCTATTCAGGGGCCGGCCGTCACTACATCCGGAGACCGCCAGTGCCAGCAGCAGGACGCCGAGCCAGATTCCCAGGGTGTATAGGTCGTGTTTGGAGGACATGGGCCGCGACAAGGTCCCGCCAGCACGGCGGGCGGCGCCCGCAGATTGGACCATTCTGATCGTTCTTGCTGGGCTTCGACAACGACGAAGCATGAACGAACAGGGGCGAAACATCAACCGTCGTCAAGGAGAGTCGATGGCGGTGGCACACCCCTGCGAACCTGGATAAAATCCTCCGGACTTCAATGGAAAACGACGTCGAATCGTCGACGGACGCCAACCAGCCGAGAACTGACAATGGGATTCCTGACAGGCAAGAACGCGTTGATCATCGGCTTNGCCAGCAACCGCTCCATCGCCTGGGGCATCGCACAGGCCATGCGCCGCGAGGGTGCCGAACTGGCGCTGACCTTCCAAAACGAAAAGCTCCAGGATCGGGTGGAAAAGCTGGCCGCAGACTGCGGCTCCGACATCACTCTGCCCTGCGACGTCACCAGCGACCAGCAGATCGAAGGTGTCTTCGAGCACCTCGACGACTACTGGGACCACCTGGACATCATCGTGCACTCGGTCGCATTCGCCCCCCGCGAACAGCTCGAAGGCGACTACCTGGATGCGGTCACCCGCGAGGGATTCGCCGTCGCCCACGACATCAGTTCGTACAGCTTCGCGGCCCTNGCCAAGGCCGGGCGCAATATGATGCAGGGGCGCAACGGCGCACTGGTCACCCTCAGCTACCTGGGCGCGGACAAGGCGATACCCAACTACAACGTGATGGGTGTGGCCAAGGCGAGCCTGGAGGCCAATGTCCGCTACATGGCCAACAGCCTCGGCCCGGAGGGCATCCGCGTCAACGCCATCTCCGCCGGACCAATCCGCACGCTGGCCGCAGCCGGCATCAGTGATTTCCGCAAAATGCTCGACTACGTGGAACACACGGCGCCGCTGCGGCGCAACGTGACCATCGACGAAGTGGGCAACACCGCCGCNTTCCTGTGCTCCGANCTCGCCTCNGGCATCACCGGNGAGATCGTCTACGTCGACGGGGGGTTCAACACCGTGGGGATGACGTTGCCGGAGTAGGTGGCGACCGGAGCCCGAGAATCAAGCCATTTTCCCAATCAGGCGTTCTGCACTCGCGCGGCGGGCAGCCCGTTGTCATCGGCCAGGACGTTCTCTTCCCCTTCGCTGCGGGCGATGACCACGGCGCCACAGGAGTCGCTGAAGACGTTCACGGACGTGCGCAGCATGTCGAGCACCCGGTCCACCGCCAGGATCAGGCCGATCCCCTCGGCCGGTAGGCCGATGACCCCGAGGATGATGGCGATGGCGACCAGACTGGCCGCCGGCACCGCGGCCACGCCGATTGAGGTGAGCAAGGCCACCAGCACAATGGTGAACTGCTGTGCCCCAGTGAGGTCCAGGCCGTAGGCCTGTGCGATGAAGATCGCGGCGACGCACTCGTAGAGCGCCGTGCCATCCATGTTCACCGTCGCCCCCAGCGGAAGCACGAAGCTGGTGGTGCGATTCGAGACGCCGGCGTTCTTCTCCACGCATTCCATGGTCAGCGGCAGGGTCGCCGACGAGGACGCGGTGGAGAAGGCCGTGAGCAGTGCCGGGGCCATGGCGCGGTAGTGGCGTGACGGCGATACGCGGGCGACGAAACGCAGGATCAACGGCAGGATCACAAGGGCGTGTACCGCGAGCGCCGCCACCACACTGAATGCGAACACGGCCAGGGAGCCCGCCAGGGCGGCCAGTTCCGGCCCCTTGAGTCCCGCCACGACGCTGGCCACCAGGCCGAACACGCCGAGGGGGGCGAAGCGCATCACCAGATTGGTGATGCGCATCATGATGTCGAACAGTCCCTGCCAGAAGCCGAGTTGGGCGCCGGAATAGCGCTCGTCGATGCGGGTGACGAAATAGCCGAACAGGATGCTGAAGAAAATCAGACCGAGCATCTGGCCTTCCACCGCGGCGGCGACGATATTGGGGGGCACGATGCTCAGGATCACATCGGCGACATCTCCCGCGCCGCGCCCCTCCACCTTGGCGCTGGCCTCGGCACCCGCTTGGGGATCGAGCCCGAGCACCTCCAGGGCCGGACGGCCGTCGATGATCCCGGGGTTGAACAGATTGACCAGCACCAGCCCCACCAGGATGGCAAGCAAACTGGTGGTCAGGTAATAGAGCAGCGTCTTGCCGCCAAGGCGGCCGAGGCCCGCACCGCTGCCCACGTTGGCGATGCCGGTGATGATGGAAGACACCACCAGCGGCACGATGATCATCTTCAGGGCGTTGAGGAAAAGGGCACCGATGAACTCGAACACGGCGAGCCAGGTGATCCCGAAGATGGTCGCTTCGCGTCCGGCCCAATAGCCGGCCGCCACAGCCACGATCAGCGCGATCAGGATCTGCCAGTGAAGCTTCAGACGAATACCCATTCAGCCTCCGGCCCGGGGGTGGGTTCGATCACCGGCGCGGCTGCGCGTCGGCTGGTTCAGTTCTGCTCGCGCGCCAACGCCCTCTCGTTGATGCTGATCTCCGCACGCTCCCGCACCGCCTCGATCAGCGACTGGGCTTCGGACAAACCCTGCATGCGCTGAACCAGCCGGCGCACCGCCTCACGCTCCTGCTCCGACAGCGCCGCGGCATCGCCCTCGCTGGCGCCGGTCACGGCGAGCACCGCCACGTCTCCGGAGCCCAGCGCCGCGGTGCCGTAAAGCGGCTTTTCGGCCGCCGGCATCCCCAAGGAGAAGGCCGCCTCCACGAGCTCGGGCGGGTGATTGCTGTCGTCGCGCCCCACGCTGGCTCCCTGCTCCAAAGAACCGGCTACGGGCCCGACCACGGTCTCGAAGCTGCCGCCGGCTGCAAGGGCCTCCTCCAGCTCCTGGGCCTTGCTCTGCGCCAGCGCGCCTGCCTTCTGCCGCTGCAGCGTGGCGCGAATATCCGCCTCCACTTGCTCCAACGGACGCAGGCGCGAGGGTTCGTACTCGGCGGGGCGGATCACCACCACCGGGTTGACGCGCCGCTCGTCGTCGCCTTGAAGCTCGATCAGCCGGCTGTTGACGGCGTTCTCCGGTTTGCCGTCCCCCAGAACTTCCTCACTGAAGGCCGCGTTCACCACTTCCGGGTCGCTGCCGATGCCGCTGTCGGCGCCGTCGGGGGTGATCCAGTCGGTGTGCTGGATCTCGAGACCCAACGCCTCGGCGGCAACCTCCAGGGAAAGGGGATTCTCGTAGCTCAGGTCGAGCAGGGTCTCCGAGCGGTCGTAGAACAGCGTTTCCGCCTCCTGGTGGCGATATTCTTCGGCGAGCTGCTCGCGCGCCTCGTCGAAACTCGGGCGCCGCGCAGGCGTGTGCTCGGTCAGCTTGATGATCTCGAAGCCGTCGGGTGTGCGCACCGGCTGACTCACCTCGCCTTGCGCGAGCTCCGCCGCCGCCAGCTCGAAGTCCACGTCCCGGGTCCCCGGCTCCAGGACCCCGAGGTCCCCGCCCTGCTGTGCGGAGGCAGGATCATCGGAGTGTTCCCGGGCCAGCGTGGCAAAGTCCTCGCCTGCCTCGATGCGCGCGCGGATCGCCTCGGCCCGCTCGCGCGCGGCGTCCACCTCGCTCGGGTCGGCGCCGCCGGGCACCGCAATCAATATGTGCGCCACAGACCGTTTCTCCGGCTGGAACAGACCGCTGCGGCGCTCCTCGAACATCGCGCGCAGTTGCTCCTCGGTCACGGGGATCGATGCCTCGATCTCGGCCATATCGAGCATCAGGTACGCGAGCTTCACCCGCGGCGGCGTAGTATAGCGATCCGCGTGCTCCTGGTAATGGGACTGTATCTCCTCCGCGCTCACCTGCACCTCGTCGACGAAGTCCTCGACCTTTAGGATTCCGTAGGACAGCTCCAACTTCCGGTTGCGCAGACGAATGAATTCGTCGATGTCGTGATCGGTCGCCAAGGCCGTTTCACCGACGCCCCGCAACAGCTGCTCGCGCAGCAATTCGCGCCGCTGCTGAGCCCAGAAGGCCTCGGGACTTAGGCGCACGTTCGCCAGCGCTCGCAGGTACGCCTGCTGCGAAAACTGCCCGTCGGCCTGGAACGCGGGAATCGCGCGCACGCTGGCCTCCACCTGCGCCGCGGGGATACGCATACCCTGATCTTGCGCCGCGTCCACCAGAACCTGCTCGCTGATCATGCTCTCCAGAACCCGCTGGCGAAAAGCGCTCAACTCCTCGCCCTCCGGACGCTCCTGGAGATTACGCATCAGCCGCTGCGTCTGCTCCGAGAGCTGGTTGCGGGTGATCTCGACGCCATTGACCTCCGCCACGATCGGTTCCGACCCACCGCCCACGTATTCCTGAATGCCCCAGAGTGCAAACGGTATGATGAGCAGGATAACGATGATCCAGGCGATCCAACCGGTCGCCCGATCCCTGATGGCTAACAGCATGGATTCATCTCAATTCGATTGGTTGCTCTGCGGTGCCGCGCTGCCGATGCGGCCTATCATACTGCAGAAAAAAAGGGGACGCTTGCTCAAGCGCCCCCTCGGTCTTTGCTGGATATTGGCGGAGTGGACGGGACTCGAACCCGCGACCCCCGGCGTGACAGGCCGGTATTCTAACCAGCTGAACTACCACTCCGATGCTTGGTGGGTGCTGAGGGATTTGAACCCCCGACATTCGCCTTGTAAGGGCGACGCTCTCCCAACTGAGCTAAGCACCCCGGGAGAGCGGGCTAGTTTACGGCATCCTTTAGCGCTTTTCCAGCTTTGAAGCTCGGCGCTTTCGAGGCCGGGATGTTGATCGTCGCTCCGGTCTGGGGATTACGACCGGCGCGAGCTGCACGCGCACGCACCTCGAAAGTACCGAAGCCGACCAGGGTGACCTGATCGCCTCCCTTGAGGGCGCCGGTGATGGTGTCGAGCACCGCATCCACAGCTCGCGTAGCTCCCGCCTTGGACAGATCGGCTGCCTCGGCTACTGCTTCAATCAATTCTGCCTTGTTCATACTCCTCCCCTTTAGAACGCATCATCGCGCCGCTACGAGACCCAAATAAAATATGCGGACCGTTCTATAACGACGATCCGCATACCACGAGAATTCGCCGATTCTTATACCAAGCGCCTGCAAACGCTGTCAACGCGCACGCGGGATTTCGAACGCTTTACAATGCGTTACCAAACGCAACTCGATACCCGAAAGCGTCGAAAGCCCCGCGCGCACGAGCACGGGGCTTCCGATCGCTTCAGCGTCTTGCTGCAGTTCAGTGGGCGCGTACGCCGTCCTTGGTGGTCTCTTCCTGTTCCTTTTTCGCCTTGGCACCGAGCTCCTCTTTCGATTCAGGCAATGGCACCGGACGATGCTGAAGGGCGACATCGAGGACCTGGTCGATCCATTGGACCGGACGGATATCCAACTGCCCCTTGATGTTCTTCGGGATCTCCGCCAGATCGCGACGGTTCTCCTCGGGGATGAGCACCGTCTGAATGCCGCCGCGATGCGCCGCCAGCAGCTTTTCCTTGAGCCCACCGATGGGCAGCACCTCGCCACGCAAGGTGATCTCCCCGGTCATCGCGACCGACGACTTGACCGGGATTTTGGTCAGCGCCGAAACCAACGCCGTGCACATCGCCACACCGGCGCTGGGACCGTCCTTCGGAGTCGCGCCCTCTGGGACGTGCACGTGAATGTCGAATTGCTGGTAGAAGTCCGGCTGGATGCCGAGCATGGCCGCGCGGCTGCGCACGACGGTCATGGCCGCCTGGATCGACTCCTGCATCACGTCGCCGAGTTGTCCGGTGTAGGTCAGCTTGCCCTTGCCGGGCACGAGCGCCGATTCCACCGTGAGCAACTCGCCCCCGACTTCGGTCCAGGCGAGGCCGGTGACCTGACCGACCTGATCCTTCTCCTCGGCCTTGCCGAAGCGGAATCGCTTGACGCCCAGGTACTTCTCCAGGTTCTTCGGCGTGACCGACACCTTTCGGCTTTCCTTGCCGTCGTTCTTCAGCAGGATCTCCTTGACCACCTTGCGGCAGATCTTGGAAATCTCCCGTTCGAGATTGCGCACGCCCGCCTCGCGGGTGTAGTAACGAACCGCGTCACGGATCGCCGCTTCCGATACGCTCAGCTCACCCTCGTTGATGCCATTCGCATTGATNTGCTTCGGCAGCAGATACTTCAGNGCGATGTTCACCTTTTCGTCTTCGGTGTATCCCGGAATGCGGATCACCTCCATACGATCCAGCAGCGGCGCCGGGATGTTGAGCGAGTTCGCGGTCGCCACGAACATCACGTCGGACAGATCGAAGTCCACCTCCAGGTAATGATCGTTGAAGGTGTGGTTCTGCTCCGGATCGAGGACCTCCAGCAACGCCGAGCTCGGATCGCCGCGGAAATCCATCGACATCTTGTCGATCTCGTCCAGCAGGAAGAGAGGATTGCGCGTGGCGATCTTCGCCAGGTTCTGCACGATCTTGCCGGGCATCGAACCGATATAAGTGCGCCGGTGACCGCGGATCTCGGCCTCGTCGCGCACCCCGCCCAGGGACATGCGCACGAACTTGCGGTTCGTGGCCCGAGCCAGGGAGCGGCCGAGTGAGGTCTTGCCGACACCCGGGGGGCCCACCAGGCACAGGATCGGGCCCTTGAGCTTCCGCACCCGCTGCTGAACCGCCAAATACTCGAGAATGCGCTCCTTGACCTTCTCGAGCCCGTAGTGGTCCTCTTCCAGGACCTGCTCGGCTTCGGCCAGATCCAGACGGATCTTGCTGCGCTTCTTCCACGGCACGCTCACCAGCCAGTCGATGTAGTTGCGCACCACGGTCGCCTCGGCGGACATGGGCGACATCTGCTTGAGCTTGTTCAGCTCACCGACTGCCTTCTCGCGCGCCTCCTTGGGCATACGCGCCTTCTCGATGCGCTTGGCCAACTCCTCGAGCTCGTTCGGCGCGTCTTCCAGGTCACCGAGCTCCTTCTGAATGGCCTTCATCTGCTCGTTCAGGTAGTACTCGCGCTGGCTCTTCTCCATCTGCTGCTTGACGCGGGAGCGGATGCGCTTCTCCACCTGCAGGATGTCGATCTCGCCCTCCACCAGGCCGAGCAGGTGTTCCAGGCGCGCGCGCACGTCCTCGATCTCGAGGATGTGCTGCTTCTCGTCGAGCTTCAGGGACATATGCGCGGCGATGGTATCCGCCAAGCGACCGGCATCGTCGATCCCCGACAACGACGTCAGGATCTCCGGCGGGACCTTCTTGTTGAGCTTCACGTACTGATCGAACTGACTCAGCAAGGAGCGCATCAGCACCTCGACCTCGCGGTTCTCGCTTTGGTCGGGCGCCTCGATGGCGGTGATCTGAGCAGCGAAGTAATCGTCCTTGGTGAGGTAGTGCACCACGCGGGCGCGCTCGGCACCCTCCACCAGCACCTTTACGGTGCCGTCGGGGAGCTTGAGGAGCTGCAGAATGGTGGAGAGCGTCCCGACGCGGTGAATGTCGTCCGCCTGCGGATCATCGACCTCCGCGCTCTTCTGGGCCACCAGCAGGATCTTCTTGTCCGCCGCCATGGCGGCCTCGAGCGCCTGGATCGACTTCTCCCGCCCGACGAACAGCGGAATTACCATGTGCGGGTATACCACCACATCGCGCAACGGCAGGACCGGCACCACCTGAGTGGGGTTGTCGATCACTTCGGATGTCTTGTCTTCATGCTCCATTCGAGCGCTCCTCGGCTGGGAGTGGGCGGGCGGCAACGAGCCGCCCTGCGATTGCTTCAGGGCTATATGGGTCCGATGGGCTGGAATTCAAAGGGTGGGGTAACGGCGGCCCCGGGGCGTCCGGAGGACTCCCCCCGGACCCGGTCGAACCCGATGCGCTGTTAAAGAGCCGGCCTTTGCGTGCGTCCCTGGCCGTGCACCCTCAATCGGGGGCGACGCGCTGTTGCTCTCCGCCTTCGTAGATGATGTACGGCTTGGCCTCGCCATTGATCACGGCCTCGTCGATCACCACCTTGCTCACGCCCTCGATCGAGGGTAGGTCATACATGGTATCCAGCAGAACGTGCTCCAGGATGGTGCGCAGGCCACGGGCGCCGGTCTTGCGATCCATGGCCTTGCGGGCGACCGCCCGCAGGGCGTCCTCCCGGAACTCCAGGTCGCAGCCCTCCATCTCGAACAGTTTGGCGTACTGTTTGATGAGTGCGTTCTTCGGCTCCGTGAGGATCGTCACCAAGGCATCCTCGTCCAATTCCTCGAGCGTGGCGACCACCGGCAGGCGGCCGACGAACTCCGGAATGAGGCCGTACTTGATCAGGTCCTCCGGCTCCACCTCATACAGGGTCTCACCGATGTTGGCCGTGTCGTCCCGGCTGCGCACCTGGGCCTGGAAGCCGATACCGCTGCCCTTGGTCGAGCGGCTGCGGATGATCTTCTCCAACCCGGCGAAGGCGCCGCCGCAGATGAACAGGATGTTCCCAGTGTCCACCTGGAGGAACTCCTGCTGCGGGTGCTTGCGCCCACCCTGCGGCGGGACCGATGCGACCGTGCCTTCGATCAACTTCAGCAGCGCCTGCTGCACACCTTCTCCCGATACGTCCCGGGTAATCGAAGGGTTGTCGGACTTGCGGGAAATCTTGTCGATCTCATCGATGTAGACGATGCCGGTCTGCGCCTTCTCCACATCGTAATCGCATTTTTGCAGCAGCTTCTGGATGATGTTCTCCACATCCTCGCCGACGTAGCCCGCCTCCGTCAGCGTCGTGGCATCGGCAATGGTGAACGGCACGTTCAACAGACGGGCCAGGGTCTCGGCAAGCAGGGTCTTACCCGAGCCGGTGGGCCCTATCAGAAGGATATTGCTCTTGGCGATCTCGACTTCGTCCTGGCGCTGCCGGATTTCCAACCGCTTATAATGGTTGTACACCGCGACCGACAACACCTTCTTGGCGCTCTCCTGGCCGATGACGTACTCGTCGAGGGTTCCGCGAATCTCCTGCGGCTTCGGAAGCTTGCTGCCGTCGGTCGTGGCCTTTTCCTGCATCTCCTCGCGGATGATGTCGTTGCACAGCTCGACGCACTCGTCGCAGACGAATACGGAGGGACCGGCAATCAGTTTGCGGACCTCGTGCTGACTCTTTCCGCAAAAGGAGCAGTACAGCAGTTTGCCGCCGTCGTCACCTTTGCCGTGTTTGTCGTCGCTCATGTCCAACCCTCGTTGAAAAACCGCCGGGAGTTGTTACAAACATTGCAACACTCGACCCCGCATTGCAAGGTGCTCATCCTGAAGCGTAGATGATTCGCATCATCGCGTCCGTTCCCGAATTCAAGTACCAACCCACTGTTCTGACAAGCAAAGGCCTTATCGCCCCTGAGGCTTTGGCGCCTCTCTTTCGCCTTCTGTTGACCTGGGTCAACGGAACACGGCCGACTCGTCACGCCGGTCGGGTGGCCGGTTCTCCGGGACGCCGATCGAGCACCTCGTCGATGAGCCCGTACTCCTTCGACTCTTCCGCGCTCATGAACCGGTCGCGGTCCGTGTCGTGCTGAATCTGCTCCATGGGCTGACCGGTGTGATCTGAGAGGATCTTGTTCAGGCGTTCGCGCACCAGAAGGATCTCGCGGGCATGAATGTCGATGTCCGAGGCCTGCCCTTGGAACCCTCCCATGGGCTGATGAATCATGACGCGGGAATGGGGCAGGCTGTAGCGCTTGCCCTTGGCGCCGGCGGTCAGGAGTACTGCGCCCATGCTCGCCGCCTGGCCGATGCACATCGTAGTGACGTCCGGGCGAATGAACTGCATGGTGTCGTAGATGGCCAGTCCGGCTGTCACGGAACCACCCGGCGAGTTGATGTAGANATGGATGTCCTTGTCNGGATTCTCCGACTCNAGGAACAGCAACTGCGCAACCACCAGATTCGCCATGTGGTCCTCGACCGGTCCGACGATGAAGACCACCCGCTCCTTCAGCAGCCGGGAATAGATGTCGTAGGCGCGCTCACCGCGCGGCGTCTGCTCGACAACCATCGGCACGAGCCCGAGGGCTCTCACGTCATGGGCTCCGTTCATAGCCGTTCTATCGGTCATGTGAATTGATCCTTTAGTGGTTGTGCCTGGAACATCGAGTGGTTCACAGGCGCCTTTCGTGCCTTCTGGGAAGCGCGTTCAGACTCACGAAGCCTGTTCGCCCTCGCCCATGATTTCCTCGAAACTGGTCGGCGTCTCCTCGACCTTCATCTGCTGGAGCAAGCTCTCCACGACNTGGGATTCGAGCACGTGTCCTTCGAGCTCGTTGCGCANTGAAGGCGTCTTCCGATACTTGTCCACGACTTCCTGCGGATCCTCGTAGGAGCTTGCCACTCGTTCCAGTGTGCTGCGCACCCGCTCCGGATCGATCTTGATTTCGTTGGTGCGGATCACCTCGCCGATCAGCAGGCCAAGCGCCACCCGGCGGTGGGCCTGTTCCTCGAAGACTTCGCGGGGGAGGTTCAGGCCCTTGATCTCCTCGGGGCGCTTGCCCGTCATCTGCGCGGCCAGGCGGGTGATCTCTTCGTCCACCAATGCCTTCGGTGTGTCGACCGGGTTGGCGTCGAGCAGCTTCTCGAGCACGCGTTCCTTGAGCACCGACTGCACCTTCTGCTCGAGCTCCCGCTCCATGTTGCCGCGCACTTCCGCGCGCAGTGCCTCGACACCGCCTTCCGAAACTCCGAAGGCCTTGGCGAAGTCATCGTCGAGTGCCGGCAGCTCGGGTTCGGAAATCTGCGTCACATCCACCTCGAACTTGGCCTCCTTTCCGGCCACTTCCTTGGCGCGATAGTCGTCCGGGAAGTGCACATCGAGGGTGCGATGCTCACCGGCCTTGGCACCCATCAGCTGCTCTTCGAAGCCTTCGATCATGGAACCGGAACCGAGTACCACGGGCACCTGCTCGCCCTTGCCGCCGGCGAACGCTTCACCGTCGATGCTGCCCTCGAAGTTGGCGATGATCTGATCGCCCTCGCGGGCCTCGCGCTCCACCGCCTTCCAGGTCACGCGTTGGGTGCGCAGCTTCTCCAGCATGCGATCGACGTCCGCGTCGGTGACTTCCGCCACCGGTTTCTCGACCGCGACGTCGGCAAGCGGATTGAGCTTGATCTCGGGATATACTTCAAACGTCGCCGTGAACTCCAGAGCCTTGCCACGCTCGAGGGCCTTCGGCTCGATCTGCGGCCCGCCCGCCGGGCGCAGGTTCTGCTGCTCCAGCGCTTCGACCAGCGACTGTTGCATCACATCGCTGACAACCTCGCCGCGGACCTGACCGTCATAGCGACGCTGCACCACCTTGAACGGCACCTTGCCGGGACGAAAACCGTCCATGCGCACCCGGCGCGCCAGGTCGCGCAACCGATTGGTTACTTCGGTTTCGATCCGGTCGGCGGGCACCTGGACGGTGACCCTGCGCTCCAGATTGCCGGTCTGTTCCACGGAGACTTCCATCGATTGATTCCTCGAGACTGTGTTCGCCAAAGTGGTTCAACGTAGAACCCGGACGGTGGCGCCGTCCGGGTTTTGGATTCGGGGTCTGGCTGGATGCAGCGGCGGGTTGCACCGCCGTCCCGTTGCTACGGTTCTAACCCCTTGTA
>JGI25321J50212_10003102_pt1 | contig 11810 bp, 12 predicted proteins | sample AutmiccommuBRH23_FD_50212 | JGI IMG/M metagenome (IMG submission 50212)
TTTCAATATTAGTAGCGGGCATGGCTGCTTCGTTACAAAAAGGAGGTTAATTTTGACATAAACCACCTTATTCAGGCATGCTCAGTCCTTGAACATTGAACTTTAAACATTGAACCCATGCACCCTGAACCCAAAATAGTAGGCAGTAGCCAGTGGGCAGTAGGCAGATGGTGAAGTCCTTAAACATTGAACTTTGAACATGGAACCCATGTACCCGGAACCCAAAATAGTAGCCAGTGGGCAGTTGGCAGATGGTGAGGTCCTTGAACATTGAACTTTGAACATTGAACCCTAGTTCCTGTAATCCAGAGCAGGATCGCGATCTCCCAGGAGTGGAATGTATTTAAAACCAGGCCCGCGTCGCCGCAGGAATTCCTGTTTTGCCTTTTCTATGACTTCCTTATCCCTGAATAATTCAATGGCGGTCAGGGTAAGGGTTTTTGCTGCGATCATCATCCCTTTTTCCCCTATTGAGGTCCCCCCGGCCGCCACGGCCTGCCAGCTGTGTGCAGGGGTGCCGGGCACCCATGTGGCTGCGCTCATGCCTACAGTTGGGACCGTAAAACTTACGTCGCCTACATCCGTAGATCCGGAGGGGTTGGCTTCGGTGAGGTAGGGCTTTATAGTGGCCGCCGCATTTTCATCGGCGGCTTCCTGCCCAAGGCTTTTGGCTATGGCATCTGCAAAAGCCTTTTCTTCCGGGCTGTATTCCATCCCGCCGACTTTGGTAAGGTTGTCGTACATGAGTTTTTGCAGGGTCAGGTTAGGGAGTAATTCATGCGTTCCGCCTATCATTTCGTAGTCTACGGTAGTTCCTGTTCCCATGGCTGCTCCTTCGGCGGCTTTCACCATCCTGTCGAAAATATCGATCACCACATCCCTTTGGTTATGCCTGGCATAATAATAAACTTCGGCAAAATCGGGGACTACATTGGGTGCCTTGCCCCCGCTGGTGATCACATAGTGTATCCTCGCAGAGGAAGGGATATGCTCCCGCATCATATTCACCATGACGTTCATGGCCTCTACACCGTCAAGTGCCGACCTTCCCTTTTCCGGGGCCCCGGCGGCATGGGCGGAAACGCCGTGGAACCGGAATTTGGCCGATTTATTTGCCAGGGCGGCACCGGCATTGGCTTCGTTTTCATCACCGGGATGCCAGTGCAGGGCCACATCCACATCGTCAAAAAGCCCTTCCCGTACCATGTATACTTTTCCGGAACCCCCTTCTTCGGCAGGGCAACCGTAAAAACGGATGGTTCCCCCTGATTTTCCGGAGGATAGCCAGTCTTTGGCGGCAATTGCCGCTGCTGCCGAAGCGGTTCCGAACAGGTGGTGGCCACAGGCATGGCCTGCCTCACCCCCGGCCGGTTTCTTTTCAGGCACAGCCTGCTGGGAGAGGCCAGGGAGGGCGTCGTACTCGCCCAGGATGGCTATTACAGGGGCACCGCTGCCGTATTCCGCCACGAAAGCGGTTGGGATCCCGGCCACCCCGGCCCGAATTGTAAAACCTTCATCCTTAAGGGTTTGCTGCAGGAGGGCTGAACTTTGTTCTTCCTGGTAACCCATTTCGGCCAGATTCCAGATTTGACGGGCTATGTCGCCGTAGGTTCCGGCTTTTGAGTCCAGGCTTTTCAGGACGTCTCCTTCCTTTTTCTGGGCTTGCAGGTTGAAAAAGCAGAAGGCGAGCAGTAATAACGGTACGTTGGATTTAAGTGTCATGAGTAAAAATTAGTTGGATCGAAAGATACTAAAACCATATATTTTAATGGAAGATCCATTGTAAATCTTGTCTGGTCCCTGTTAATTGGTTTATTTCCTGGGGTGGTACATATTAACCACTTTACTCAGCTGGCTCCTGTCTACATGCATATACACCTCGGTAGTGGTAATGCTTTCGTGCCCCAGCATTTGCTGAATGGCCCTCAGATCGGCCCCGTTGGTGAGTAAATGCGTGGCAAAGGAGTGCCGGAAGGTGTGCGGGCTGATGGCCTTCCGGATGCCGCTGAGTTCCCCAAGCTGTTTTACGATGGTAAAAACCATGGCCCGGCTCAGCGCTCGTCCGCGACGGTTCAGGAAGAGGATATCCTCGAACCCCTTTTTAACGGCCTGATGGACCCTTACTTCATTCCGGTAAATATTGATATGTTTAATGGTCACGGGCAGAATGGGGACAAAGCGTTGCTTATCTCCTTTGCCCCTGACGCTGATGAAGGATTCTTCGAAATACAGGTCGGAAAGCCGAAGCCCTGTAAGTTCCGAAACCCTCAGCCCGCAGCCGTAAAGCGTTTCCAGCATTGCCCGGTTGCGTTCGCCCTCAGGTGTAGACCTGTCTACGGTTTCCAGGATTTTTTTTACTTCTGCCTCAGAAAGCGTATCCGGGAGTTTCCTTCCTATTTTCGGTGTTTCCACCAGATCCATGGGGTTATCCTGCCGGTAATCCTCAAAGAGCAGATAGCCGAAAAAACTGTTAAGCCCGGAAATAATGCGTGCCTGCGACCGGGGGCCCACTTCCCCGGCGACTTCGTAGACAAATTGCTGTACCGTCTCCCTTCCAATAAACACGGGAGAGTCCTGCAGCCGGTGCTTCTCAAGGAATTTCCAAAGCTTTTTTACATCCCTGGAATAATTCTCNATGGAATTAGCCGAGAGCCCGCGTTCCAGTTTCAGGTAGTTGCGGTAATCTTCCAATGCCTGTGCCCAGTTCATTATTCAAAGATAGGGCAACTTCGATGGGTTTCTATAAATTACCCTCTATTCAGGGCCGATCGGATGTACATTACCTACAATTGCGGGCGGGTGATAAACACTTTCCGGCATTTCACAACATTTATTGTCCGCCACGGAACCATTGTCAGTAAATTCGGCCCCTCTAATCATAAACAACATCAAACATGAAAAAAATCATTTTTAGTGCTGCCTGCCTGATGGGAGGACTTGTTTTGCATGCGCAGGACGTGGATTTTGGCGTAACGGCGGGTTACATCAATGCGGATGGCAAAGTTAAGGGCGGAGGCATCACTGTTTCAGCCTCCGAATCCGGTTTCTACATAGGGGCCGTTGCCGATTTTACCATCACCGAAGAATTCCATATCCAACCGGAAGCTGTATATGCCAGTATCGAAGATGGAGATGGGATCCTTGTGCCGATCATGGCAAAATACTATGTGGCTGATAAACTTAACCTGCAGGCCGGGCCACAATTTGTTTTCAGCCTGGAGGATACACCGGAAGACATCAGCAGCGTCCAGGTTGGCCTGGGAGGCGGTTTGGGCTTCGATATTACCGACAATTTTTTCGTGGAAGCACGGTATGCCTTCCAGTTAACCAATTCCTACACGGGATCGGAAGACATTACCCTGAGGGCAAATTACCTGAATATCGGGGTGGGTTATACCTTTTAAAGCCCCTTCCAATATACTGTTTCAACGGCAGCCCTCGGGCTGCCGTTTTATTTGCATACCAGGATCCGGAATCAGTCGTTATATAAAGTTTTCTATCTTTGCTTTTCCTCAAAACAAATACCATTAATAACGATTAAACCCAAGAAAAGATGAAAAAACTAGTAACATTTGTAGTGACTCTTCTGGTAATCGGGACCCTTACTTCCAATGCTCAGAGCAATTACGGGACGGCCCTTGGCCTGGGCATTGATTTTGGTGACGGCCAGACCCTTGTTGGCCCGTCGGTAAAACATTTCTTTGCCGCCAACCACGCCGGGATGGGAGAAGTGGCCTTCGGGGATAATGTTACCTTTCTTACCCTGATGTACCAGTACCACAAGGAATTCCCCAATGCCGACGGTTTCCAGTGGTTCGTGGGTGGCGGGCCATCCATCGCTTTTTTGATGGTGATTCGGATGTGTTGCTGCGTCCGGTGCTAGGGCTCGACTATAAAATAGCCAACGTACCCCTTTCATTTTCCTTTGACTGGAGGCCGTGGATTTACTTCGGCGATAACAATGATGATTTTGAAGCTGCCCGATTCGGGCTTGGCTTCCGCTATACCTTTTAGGGCATACCGCTTGCCCAGGGCATGAAGGCAGGTGGAATACACCTGCCTTTCTTTTTGAAATCACCGCAAATATGTACATTTAGCGCATGAAGCTTATTATCATCAACGGGCCTAACCTGAATTTACTTGGGAAGCGGGAACCTGAAGTTTACGGGACCAAAACTTTTCAGGATTACTTTTCCGACTTANCANCGAAGTATCCGCAACTTGAACTGGAGTACTTTCAGTCGAACATAGAAGGGGAACTGATCGGTAAAATCCAGGAAGCCGGTTACGCTTTCGACGGGATTATCCTGAATGCCGCTGCCTATACCCATACCTCCGTAGGCATAGGCGACGCNGTAAAGGCAATTCCCTGCCCGGTGGTGGAAGTTCATATCTCCAATACCTTCAGCCGGGAAGAGTACCGGCATACCTCTTTTATATCCCCGGCGGCCAGGGGGGTTATCATAGGATTCGGACTGCAGAGTTACGAATTGGCCATCCTGAGCTTCCTGTAATCCGGATGGAGTCAAGAAGGCAGCAGATCGGGGCAAGAAGCCGCATTTTTTTGCATTACCCTTGATATATTGTTTGCCAGGTTTGATTTATCTGTCCTGAAATGCCTTAACATGGGATTAAAATATATCATATTCCTTCTTTTTTTAGCTGCCCTGATGGGATGCAGCGGGGATGAGGCGGTGGAAACACCTGAAACCCCGGAAGAAGGAACAAGCCTGAGCCTGGTAAACGCCTTTCCACAACTCCGGTTCGAAGCCCCCCTCGACCTTCAAAGCCCGCCCGATGGTACCGACCGTCTTTTTGTGGTGGAACGGGGAGGCCTCGTAAAGGTTTTCCCAAATAATCCGCAGGCCGAAGTGGCCTCCATTTTCCTNNATATTAGCGGGCGTACCGATACCAGTGGGGGCGAAATGGGATTGCTGGGCCTGGCCTTTCACCCCGACTATGCTGCCAACGGGTATTTCTATGCCTACTATACCCCGGGCCCTGAGGAATCCGTGCTGTCGCGTTTCCGGGTATCAACAGCTGATCCGGACCGGGCAGAAGCCGGAAGCGAGACTGTGCTCCTAAGGATAGTTCAGCCATATACCAATCATAACGGGGGGCAGGTGACATTTGGCCCCGAAGGGTACCTCTACCTGGCAACAGGCGACGGGGGATCCGGGGGAGACCCCGCTGGCAATGCCCAAAATTTAAACAGCCTGCTGGGCAAAATCCTGAGGCTGGACGTTANCGCATCTGCTAATGGCCTGGAATATGGGATCCCGGAGACTAATCCATTCCTTGAGACGGAAGGGGCCAGGCCCGAGATCTTTGCCTACGGGCTGAGGAACCCATGGAGAATAAGTTTCGACCCCCAGACAGGATGGCTTTGGGCAGGGGATGTGGGCCAGGGTGAAACGGAGGAAATAGATATTATAGAGGCCGGCGGTAATTATGGGTGGAACATTATGGAAGGAAGCGGGTGTTTTGGCACGGATAGCTGCGACACTNCAGGACTGATCCCACCCCTGTACGAATACGGCCATTCCAATGGCGATAAATCCGTTACNGGGGGTCATGTCTACAGGGGCTCTGAAGTCCCGTCACTCAGGGGTCATTACATTTATGCGGATTTTATTTCGGGCCGTATCTGGGCCCTGGAAAGCACGGCTTCAAACCCCGCGAATACCCTGCTGCTAGAATCCGGCCTTAACATTTCTTCATTTGGCACAGATGTTCAGGGCGAACTTTTTATCTGCAGTTTCGACGGCTCTATCTACCAATTTAGGGAGGAATAAAGTCTATCGGCTGCCCGGTGGCAACTTTCCAATGGCGTAATCCAATACTTTGCTGAATGCCGTCTTATCTCTTACATCGCAATTGTACGCGAGATGGTCATAATACAGGAGCCTCAGGGTTTTTATGTCGAAAACGAATATGTTCAGGAGATTCCTGAAATTTCCCCCGGTGTGATAGGATTTAATTTGAATAAACAATTGCCTGCGCGATTTAGCCGGGGTTACAAGTTCACTGATAAACTTCTTCCTTCGTGATTCGGAAATATCGGCATGTACAATCCGCACCGTATTGTAAGATATATCTGAATAACTTTTGGACCGGAAGATGGTGTCGCTGGCAATTTCGATGGTGGGATAGCCAAGCCTGACAAGGGTTTCCGCAAGGTCTGCGGCCTCTTTCCTGACCCGCTCCCTTACAATCGAATCGGAATTATGGTGAATTTCCAGGTATGTATGTGAATAGGAGAGTGGTGCCCCACTTTCCAGGAAGTTGCGTTCTCCCGTAAAATTAGGGTCTTCCACCACAACTTCCCCTTTACAGACTTTGAATTTTGGCAGTTGTTTACCGGCATGGGGATACACTTGATTCGCAGGTACTTTCCCTGCGTTGCAGCCAGCAATGATAAAGAACAGTGATAGTATGGGCAATAACAACTTCACTAAGCGAGCCGCTTCAGGTAATGGGCATCCAGGTAGAAAGTGCCGAAGGGGAGGAGGGAAGCCGCAAAAACAAGGAAATAGGTCTTAGGTCGCCAGGAACGCTCCATGCCCAGCATAATCGCCAGAACTATGTAGNCGAGAAAGAGGAATCCGTGTGNGTAGCCAATATAGATATTGGGTTGAGGGATCCCGCCCCAGTATTTCAGGGGCATGCCTATCGCAAAAAGCAAAAGGTAAGAGATGCCTTCGAGGATGGCGAAGGCTCGAAAAAGTCGGAGCATCATGGGTAATTGATTATTGGCTGGTGGCCATGCAGGCACCGTTAATAAATAGGCTTCCTCAGTATGCTGTCAGAGGTGGATAACCTCACCATAGGCATCGGCAACAGCTTCCATTACCGCCTCGCTCATGGTGGGATGCGGATGAATGGCCTTCAGGATTTCATGCCCGGTGGTTTCGAGTTTCCTGCCAACGACAGCTTCGGCAATCATATCGGTTACCCCGGTACCAATCATATGGCAACCCAGCCACTCCCCGTATTTGGCGTCGAAGATCACCTTGACGAAGCCGTCCGGATGGCCGGCGGCTTTGGCTTTCCCGCTGGCTGTAAACGGAAATTTGCCTATTTTGAGCTCATAGCCTTTTTCCCGGGCCTGTTTTTCGGTAAGCCCTACGGATGCCACTTCGGGGATGCAGTAGGTACAACCGGGTACGTTGCCGTAATCAAGCGGTTCCACATGCATTCCGGCTATTTTTTCGACACAAAGGATGCCTTCTGCCGATGCCACGTGGGCGAGGGCCTGCCCGGGGGTTATATCGCCAATGGCATAGTAGCCGTCGACGTTGGTCTGGTAAAATTCGTCGACCTGTATTTTGTCCCTATCGGTTTTGATCCCTACTTCTTCCAGGCCGATCTTCTCGATATTCGACTTTATCCCCACTGCAGACAACACGATATCCGCCTCCAGGATTTCTTCGCCTTTGGGGGTCTTTACAGTGGCCCGGACCCCGTCTTTCGTTACCTCTGCCTTAGTAACCTCCGATGCGGTCATGATTTTTATCCCTGATTTTTTCAGGCTCCGCTCCAGTTGTTTGGAAACTTCTTCATCTTCCAGAGGTACAATATTGGGCAGGAATTCCACTACGGTTACCTCGGTGCCCATGGCATTGTAAAAATAAGCGAATTCTATGCCTATGGCCCCGCTACCCACCACGATCATTCTTTCAGGTTGCTTATCCAGCGACATGGCCTCCCTGTACCCGATAATATGCTTACCATCCTGCGGCAGGCTGGGNAATTCGCGGCTTCGTGCCCCGGTAGCGATGATTATATGTTTAGCTGTGTATTCGGTTTCCTTTCCATCTTCACCGGTAACTGCTACTTTTTTTCCGGGTTTTAATTTGCCGAAACCGGGGATCACTTCAATTTTGTTCTTTTTCATCAGGAACTGCACCCCTTTGCTCATACCATCGGCCACATTCCTGCTTCGTTTTATCACCGCCCCGAAATCCTTGCCGGCTTCCTTAACAACAAGCCCGTAATCTTCGGCATGCTGCAGATAGTTGAATACCTGGGCGGATTTTAATAGCGCTTTGGTAGGGATACAGCCCCAGTTGAGGCAAACGCCCCCGAGGCTCTCCCTTTCAATAATCGCCGTTTTAAAACCTAACTGGGAAGCCCTGATAGCTGTAACATACCCCCCGGGACCACTACCCAAAACAATAATGTCGAAGTTGCTCATGAAATATGGATTTTTTTATAGCTGAAAAAGTGAAGTGCCAAAGGTACAAAACCAAACCGAAAGCCCATAGCTTTCATAAAGCCGCAATATGCAATTGGAAGTTTATTTTTTCAAGGGCCAATGAAGCCGATTCCTCCCTGCCGAAGGCACTGCGGTGGTTGTAAGCCTGGCCTCTCTGCTGCCGCTACTTATTTTCCGGGACGAAGTCCAGGGCGGCCCCGTTAATACAGTGCCTTTTGCCCGTGGTTGCCGCCGGGCCGTCATCGAACACATGCCCCAGATGCCCCCCGCATACCGCGCAGTGCTCCTCTGTCCGCGCATATCCGATGTTATAATCGGTGTCATAGGCCACGTTCCCCTCAATGGCCCTGTCGAAACTGGGCCATCCGGTACCCGAGTCAAATTTGTGCTCACTTTTAAACAATGGGGTACCACAACCGGCGCAAACATAGGTGCCTTTTTCCTTGGTATGGAGGAGTTCGCTGGAACCGGCATTTTCGGTTCCGGCCTTTCGCAGGACATAAAACTCCANATCACTAAGTTCGTTGCGCCATTCCTCTTCGGTCTTGCTTACCCNGTAGGCCTGTTGTTCGTCTTTTTCCCCGGCGGCATTCAACTCCTTTTCCTGTGAAACCCCTCTGCAGCCTGCCAGGAGCAGGCAAAGGGAAAATGCTATATATCTTAACATGCTGGTTTTATTTTCCAAGATATGATTTTAGACGATAAAAATTAAATATCCTTTCAACCGGGATCCAGAAAAAAAAGCGGGCAGAAACTATCTGCCCGCTGATTTAGAGGATATTATGCCCTGATTATAACCGGACCCTTTGAATATCGGATTCCTTAACATTCAGGCTGCTCATGACCTGGCTTATGTCTGAAAGGTCTGTTCTCGCACCCTGGGCAAAGTCGGCCGGTAATACGGCAATACGGAAAACCTGGTTATCCGTATCTCCCGGTTGCAGGGTTCCCAGGTCAAAATCAGACTCCAGGAAGATGCTCACATCAAAGAAGGTATGGTCGAAATTATACTGCAGCAAGCCCTGTTCCAGGATGCGGGTCTGAGGAAGCAGGCGCCAGATGTCCACAGGGTCGCCGTTGCCGTCTTCGGTCTGGTCCCATAGCAGGTAAACCAGCACCACGTCTGATTCGAAAACTTCTGTGGTCTGGGGGAACTGGTAAAAGATTGCATAATCGTTTTCGGCGGTGAAGTCGCCTTCAATTTCCAGCACCTGGCCCAGGATATTTACGCCGTCTGCCCCGTCAACTCCATCGAAGCCCGGAGGNCCGGGAGGACCTGCAGGCCCTTCACAGGATAAAAAGAAAAGGGCAATTACAATCCCGAAGAAACTGTGTATTTTTTTCATAATCTTAGCTGTTTAATGAATGATTTGTTCAGTTGCCGGGCTCCGGCCCGTTGCTTTGGACTGTTAAAAACAAAAAGCGTTCCAAAAATTAAAATGCGGGAAAAAAAGACAAGATCCTTCCCTGTCCGGCTAATGGAACTACCGGATTATTTTATGGAGGGTGGGCCCTAAGGTCCATAAATACAAATAGTTCGCCATATACATAACGAACTACCTGCATCAGTGAATAAAACTAACTTCCAAAATAACCGGATAGAACCCGATAAATTATCAAGTTCTTATATTTTCACTTCTCAGATTTAAATATATGCAAATAGTTTAGTTTTAAATTGCGTAATTGCTGAATATTTTTCTGATCTGGAAAGAAAAATCGTTTTCGTGTTAATAACTTGCCCGTCTTCCGGCTTATGGTTGATCAGGACAGAGAGTAACGGGTATTAGGAAAAATTGAATACCTTTCCTCAACAACCAGTGCTTTAAAGCCATGAAAAAGCAAATTACCCTCAAACAGATTGCCAATGAACTCGGTTATTCAATATCCACGGTATCCAAGGCCATCCGCGACAGTAAGGAGATTTCCAGGGAGGCCCGGGATAAAATCCAGTCGTTCGCAAAATATTACAACTACCGTCCCAATAATATAGCGATCAGCTTAAAAAACCAGCGTACCCGGAATATCGGGGTGATCATCCCGGAGATTGTCCACCATTTTTTTACAACCGTCATCGAAGGCATCGATTACATCGCCCATGCCAGGGGTTACAACGTCATCGTATGCCTGTCCGGGGAATCTTTTGAAAAGGAGGTGGTGAATATGCAGATGCTCGCCAACGGGAGCATAGACGGGTTTATTATCTCCCTGGCCAAGGAAACCCAGGCCAGGAAGGATTTCCATCACCTGCAGGAAGCGGTTGAACAGGGGATGCCTATTGTAATGTTCGACAGGGTGGCGGATGAGATCCCATGTGACAAGGCCATTGTTGACGATACCCAGGCGGCCTGGGAGGCGGTTACCTACCTGTTGTCCTGCGGTTGCAGGCGAATAGCCCTGATCACCACCGTAGATTACCTGAGCGTTGGCAGGCTGCGCACCGAAGGCTACCTGCGGGTTTTGTCGGAGAACGGGATTGATGCGGAAGAGTCCCTCATGGTAAAAATTGAAGATAATGACGACAGTGAACAGCTCATTTCGGACTTATTTGATACCCAGGAGTTCGACGGGGTGTTCGCCGTAAACGAGTTTTTTGCCGTTACAGCCATGAAGGTAGCCAAGCGAAAAGGGTTGAAGATCCCCGAAGATGTCTCCTTTGTGGGGTTTACAGACGGCATCCTGTCGCGTACCGCCTCTCCCACCCTCACCACGGTGGCCCAGCACGGGATGGAAATGGGGGAAGCCGCCGCCCGTATGCTAATAGACAGGCTGGAAGAAGCGGAAACAGACGGGTCCTTTTACACCCAGATAATCAAAACCTCCCTGATTGAACGGGAGTCCACGAAAAAACCATCCTGAAATCCCCGGATTAAAAATTTATCCTATATTTAATCGCGTCAAAGCTTATATTTTCACTTCTCACCCAATATAAGTTTTGATAAGTGTATCCGCTTGTCAAAATAGCTAACTAAACGATTGTTACTATTATGGAAAAGCGTAAACTGGGTTTCTGGGAGATCTGGAACATGAGTTTCGGCTTCCTGGGGATCCAATTCGGGTTTGCCCTTCAGAATGCTAACACCTCCCGGATATTTGAAACCCTGGGTGCCAATGTAGACGATATCCCCATTCTCTGGATAGCCGCCCCGGTTACCGGCCTGGTGGTGCAGCCGATCATAGGCTATTTCAGCGACCGTACCTGGACCAGGCTGGGGCGCCGCAGGCCTTATTTCCTGGCAGGTGCCATCCTGGCATCCATTGCCCTCTGTATCATGCCCAATTCGCCGACCCTCTGGGTGGCGGCAGGCATGCTGTGGATCATGGACGCCTCCATAAACGTCTCAATGGAACCCTTCAGGGCATTTGTAGGCGATAACCTGCCCTCCGATCAGCGGACCCTGGGTTTTGCCATGCAGAGTTTTTTTATTGGCATTGGCGCGGTGGTAGGGTCGATGATGCCTTATGTCCTGACCAATTGGCTGGGGTTGAGCAATACCGCTCCGGAAGGGATTATTCCCGATTCGGTTAAATGGTCGTTTTACGTAGGCGCTATTGTTTTTTTTACGGCGGTTTTATGGACGGTGATCCGGTCGCG
>JGI25321J50212_10003115_pt1 | contig 11794 bp, 7 predicted proteins | sample AutmiccommuBRH23_FD_50212 | JGI IMG/M metagenome (IMG submission 50212)
ATCTCCTTGGTCAGGATATGGATAAAGCCGATCCCCTCCCACACGGCGCGTTGATTGAACGGGTCAGGCGAGAGATAACCGTCAAGGTTCCCGGCGCGCAGGTTCGCCACCATTTCGGGCGGCGGCACCACGCGGATCTGGATATCCACATCCGGGTCAAGCCCATGTTCGGCCACATAATAGCGCAGCAGGAAGTTGTGCATCGAATATTCGAACGGCACCCCAAAGGTGAATCCCTTCCATTGCTTGGGGTCGCGCTTGTCCAGATGCTCGTTCGACAGCACGATGGCCTGTCCGTTGATGTTCTCGACGGCGGGCATGATATAGGGAACGGCGGTCGAGCCTGCCCCGAGTGTCATGGCCAGAGGCATCGGTGTCAGCATGTGGCTCGCGTCATATTCCCCCGAGAGCGACTTGTCGCGCGCCACGGCCCAACCGGCGGTCTTGATCACGCTCGCGTTCAAGCCGTAGCGCTCATAGAACCCCATCGGCTGCGCCATGATGATCGGCGTGGCGCAGGTGATCGGAACGAACCCGATATTGAGATCGGTCTTTTCCGGCGTGCCGAGATTATCCAGAATGGCCGCCTTGGCCGCATCGAGCGGAAACACCGACGCAAGGGCTGCCGCAACCGTGCCGCCGCCCATCATCCCCATGAACGACCGCCGCCCGATGTCGCTGTGACCGAACACCGACCGCACCACGGCGCTTTCGACCGCGCGCTCCATCATCGCCTCAGGGGACATCACCTGCGCGGCGGACCCGTGCGCCGCTGTCTTGCATGTCGCGCAGCCACAGGACGCGCCGTGGCGCAGATCGTTCTTTTCCGAAAATGGGTCGCCAAGGCTCTTCGTTGTCATCTCGCGTCCTCTCGCTCAGATACAGTTGCACCCATGATCCGACGAAGCGATCCGACACAAAAGGGGAGCGCCTAAATTTTAAGCACGTTAAATTTCAACATNATTACATATAGTTAATATAATTCCATACCAAGAGACACTTACGGGTTTTCGTAATTTACGATATTTCGTATTGCCGTGCTGCGATGCGGCAGTGTTTCCTGATCCCATGCGAGAGATACCGACAACCCCCGATTCCCTGCTTGACGCGCTGGCCGAGGCGGCGCTGGTGATTGACCTTGTCGCCGACCGGATCGTTGCGGCCAACCCCCGTGCCCGCAAGTTGCTTGATCTGGAGCCTGCCCCAAGCACGCCCTTTTCACCATTGGTCGGCGCCAGCCTGCCCGGTTTTATCGTCCTGGTGGATGAAATCGCTCACCGGGGCGAGGCGTGGAGCCGCGACATCACCCTGGCCACGACCAAGGGCACGCCCCTGCGCGTTGAAATCCGGGGCAGGCTGGTTGCCAATGCCCCGTCGCTCCTTGCCTTGACCCTGCTCGATCTCGCGGAAATGGAGCGGCACGACCGCATCGCGCAGGCCGCTGAACTGCACCGCTCAGGTTTGCTCGAATGGCGGCGGGCACAGGAATTCTTTTCCGAACTGGAACGCCAGAACCAACTGATCCTGAATGCCGCTGGAGAAGGGATCTACGGCGTCAACGCGGATGGCAAGACCACCTTCCTCAACCGCGCTGCACAGGAAATGCTGGGCTGGACCGCCGAAGATCTCTTGGGTCACGACATTCATTCCGTGATCCACCACCACCACCTCAACGGCGATGTGTATCACGCGCATGACTGCCCGATCTATCAATCCTTCCGCTTTGAAGAGGTCAACCGGATCGAGGATGAGGTGTTCTGGCGCAAGGATGGCAAACCGATCCGCGTCGAATATGTCTCGACCCCGATCTACGATCAGAATGTTCTGGCCGGGGCCGTCGTGATCTTTCGCGACATCACCGAGCGCAAGGAAAACGAACGCAAGCTGCGCGAGGCGATGGCAGAGGTTGCCGCGCTCCGCGACCGGCTGGAACAGGAAAACGCCTATCTGCAAGAGGCGATCACCACAGAACGCGCGCATCACAACATCATCGGCGCGTCGCCAGCGGTGCGCCAGACCGTTCAACGCATCGACCTTGTGGCACGCACCGATGCCACCGTGTTTATCAGCGGGGAAACCGGCACCGGCAAATCTCTTGTCGCCACCGCTATTCACAAGGCCAGCCCGCGCGCGCGCCGCCCCCTCATCCATTTCAAATGCGGCTCTGTCGCGCCCGAAGAGGTGGAGGCCGAATTATGGGGTCAGGTGCGCGGCGCCCCCAACGGGGCCACACGCGACAAGCCCGGCAAACTGGAACTGGCGCATAGCGGCACGCTCTTTCTCGATGATGTCGAGGAACTGCCCTTTGAGATACAGGGCAAACTCTTGGCCGCCTTGCAAAACAGCGCCGTGACCCGTCTGGGCGATACCCGCGAAAAGCCGCTCGATATACGCGTCATCGCCTCGACCACACTGTCGGACAAACAGGCCCGCCGCTCTCACCGCATCCGCGAAGACCTGTATCTGTTTCTCAACGTCTTCCCCATCACCTGCCAGCCACTCCGCGACCGGCAAGAAGATATCCCGCTTCTGGCCGCCCATCTGCTCAAGATCGCCTGCCGCAGGCTCAATCGACCAGAACCGGTGTTGACCGAAGGGGTGGTGCAACAGCTTCAATCCTACGACTGGCCCGGCAATGTGCGCGAACTTCACAACGTGATGGAACGGGCCGCGATTGTGTCACAGGATCGCAAGCTGGTTGTCGAACTGGGCGGCGTGGGTCCGCAGGCAGAGACAGGCCGATCCTTTCGGACCGAGGCGCAGATGCAGGACTTGGTTCGGGTCAATCTGATCGCCGCCCTGCGCGAAACACGCGGCCGCATTGCTGGTCCCTCCGGTGCCGCCGCCTTGCTCGGGATCAAGCCAACAACGCTATATTCCCGCATCGGCACCCTGAATATCGTCGAGGCAGACTGGGCCTGAGGCCGACGGGACATAGCTGTCCTGCGCGCGAACTCATCCGAGTCGGGAGGCAGAGATATGGCGAATCTGCCGTGCCGCGCCCGCCAAACCTTTATATGCTGCCCATTTTCTAGCCACCCTGCCTGAATTTCACCAAAATTGTATACAGAACGCGGCAAGCTCGTATTTTCCGCGCTGCGGAATCTGGTTTCTGGTCTTCGGAACATCATGGTCTGCCCATCTGCAACCGATGGAAAAGGACAGGACTATGGACAGACGCAAGTTTCTGGCGGCCACTGCCGCCGCCCCTCTGGCCGCACCGAGCATTGCGCGGGCACAGACGAGTTTCGCATGGAAAATGACCAACGCCTATGGTCCCGGTTCCCCCTTTTATGTCGAGGGTCCGGGCAGCCCCAAGGATTTCTGCGACAAGGTTGCCGCTATGTCTGATGGTCGCCTCACCATTCAGCATTTCGCTGCGGGTGAGTTGATCCCGGCGCTTGAAGGCTTTGACGCCGTGCGCGGTGGCGCGGTCGAAATGAACGCCGCAAACGCCTATTTCTGGGCCGGAAAACTGCCTGCGGCGCAGTATTTCACGACTGTGCCCTTTGGCATGAACTTTCAGGGCATGACGGCGTGGCTCTATCATGGCGGCGGCATGGCGCTCTGGGACGAACTCTACGAGCCGCTTGGCCTCAAGGCGCTGCCGATGGGCAATACCGGCGTGCAGATGACCGGCTGGTTCCGTGAACCGATCGAGAGCGTCGCCGATTTCAAAGACCTCAAGATGCGCATCCCCGGCCTTGCCGGCAAAGTCTATGCCGCGCTGGGTGTCGATGTGAAACTGCTGCCGGGCGGCGAGATTTTCCCGGCGCTGGAACGCGGCGTGATTGATGCGGCGGAATTTGTCGGACCCTATCAGGATCGTCGCCTCGGATTGCACAACGCGGCCAAATATTACTACACGACCGGCTGGCACGAACCCTCCAACGTNACCGAACTCTTGATCAACAAGGCCGCGTGGGACACGCTNCCGGCCGATCTTCAGGCGATCGTGTCCACCGCCGCCATGGCCTGCAATCTCGAGAGCCANACNTGGTGCGAGGCGAATAACGCCGCCGCCCTCAAGGATCTGGTCGAGAATGAGGGCGTGATCGCCAACACCTTGCCGCAGGANGTGGTGGACGAGCTGAAAGCCGTCACNCAGAAGGTGCTGGAGGAAGGCGCCGCCGCCGATCCGGCGACCAAAAAGGTGCATGACGCCTTTATGGCGTTCAAGGCAGAGCATGACAGCTGGGCCTCGGTGTCCGAAAAGCCGCTCTACGCCTTGTGATGCAGGCCGGGATCAAACGCGTTACGGACGGGGCCTCNGGCCTCGTCCGTGTGANCGGACATGTCGCGGCATGGAGCGCGCTGGCACTGGTGCTCGTTGTCGCGTTCAANGTGTTGGCGCGCTACCTCTTTTCCTANGGCACCGTCGCCTTGCAAGAGGCCGAGTGGCACATCATGGCCGTGAGCGCGCTCTTTGGCATGTCNTACGGTCTCAATCAGGGGGGCGAGGTTCGGGTCGANATCTTCTACGGCACGATGCGCCCCAGGACGCAGGCGCTGGTTGATTTCGTCTCTAACATCGCCCTTTTTGCCCTCGCGCTGATCATCGCGTGGCTTTGCATCGCCTACGTACAATCGAGCTATGCGATCAACGAAGGCTCGCCCGACCCCGGCGGTCTCGGATATCGCTACCTGCTCAAGGCGACCATGCCCTTGGCCTTCGTGCTCTTGGCGGTGCAGGCAGTGGCGATGACCGGACATGCCGCGCTCAAACTGATGACACGTCCTCCAGAAAGACAGGAATAGGCAAGTCCAATGCCCTATACAGAAATTCTCGCGCTGTGCATGATCGGCGCATTCTTCATCCTGTTGCTCATTGGCATGCCGGTGGCGATNTGCCTTGGCGTGACAGGGTTTGTGTTTGGCTACATGGGCTTTGGCTCCATGCTCTTCACGCTGATGCCCGCNCGGATATTCGGGGTGATCACCAATTACACGCTTCTGGCGCTGCCCCTCTTCATCTTCATGGGGATCATGCTCGAAAAATCCCGAATAGCCGAAGACCTGCTGGAGGTNATNGGCTTTGCCATGGGCGGCTTGCGCGGGGGAATGGCGCTGGCGATCATTCTCGTTGGTGTGCTGATGGGGGCGGCCTCTGGTGTGGTCGGTGCGACCGTGGTCACGATGGGGCTGATCGCACTCGGCCCGGTGATCAAGCGTGGCTACAGCGCCAGCGTGGCCGCAGGTGTCATCTGTGCCTCGGGTACGCTTGGGCAGATCATTCCGCCCAGTCTGGTTCTGATCCTGCTTGCCGATATCATGGGGCAATCCGTGGGTACGCTCTTTGCGGCGGCTCTCTTGCCGGGGCTGATGCTGGCGGGACTGTTTGTGGGCTATGTTCTCATCCTCGGGTTTCTCTCGCCCAAGACCCTGCCCGCCATCCCACTCGAGGAGCGCGCCGCGATGTTGCGTGGCGAACTTGCGGGCAAACTGCTCAAGGTCGTCTTTCCGCCCATTGCCCTGATCGTGCTGGTCTTGGGCTCGATCATCGGCGGCGTTGCTGCCCCGACCGAGGCCGCGTCCATGGGCGCGTTCGGCTCTATCGTTCTCGCGGCGCTGGCAGGACGGCTCAATCTCTCGATCCTGCGCGACGCAGTGCGCGCGGCGTTTGTCACCTCAGCAATGGTGTTCCTGATCCTGATCTTCGCCCAGCCATTCGGATTGGCCTTTCGCGGCCTTGGGGGCGAACATCTGGTGCAATCAGCGTTTTCCAGCGTTCCGGGGGGGCTGGACGGTCAGATCTTTTTCCTGATGCTCTTGCTCTTCGTGCTGGGTTTCTTTCTGGAATGGATCGAGATTTCCTACATCGCTTTGCCGCTCTTTTTGCCGATTTTCATGCAATCGGGCGCGGATCTGACATGGATTGCCATTCTGGTGGCGATGAACCTGCAAACCTCGTTTCTCACGCCACCCTTCGGCTGGGCGCTGTTCTTTCTCAAGGGCGTCGCCCCGCCCGAGGTCACGACGTCGGACATCTACAAAGGCGTTCTGCCCTTCATCGGCCTCCAGCTTGTCGCGTTGAGCCTTGTCTATTTTTCACCGGGGCTGGCCACATGGCTGCCCCAAGCGATCGGATGGTGACTCATGCTCCATGCTGCCTTGGGATATAACGGCGCGGTGTCCGCACCCCACCGCGCCGCCGCTCTGGCGGGGCGCGATGTGCTGCGCGACGGTGGCACGGCGATAGAGGCGATGGTTGCCGCTGCTGCCACGATTGCCGTGGTCTATCCGCATATGAACGGCATCGGCGGAGATGGGTTCTGGCTGATCAAGCAACCGGGCAAGACGCCCGTCGGCATTTTTGCGGGCGGACAGGCGGCGGGGCTAGCGACACCGGAGTGGTATGCGGCGCGCGGGCATGATCGTGCGATCCCTACGCGGGGCGGTTTGGCTGCGCTGACCGTTCCCGGCACAATCGGTGGCTGGCAAGCTGCGCTTGGGGTGCAGGAGACAAGGCTGCCGCTCTCTCGCCTTTTGGCCCCGGCGATTGCCTATGCCGAACACGGTATCGCCGTGACTGGTAATCAATCCCGCACCACGGCTGAAAAACTGGACGGGCTGCGCGACGTTCCGGGCTTTGCCGAGACCTTTCTGATCGGTGGCAAGGTGCCGGAGGCGGGCGCGCATCTTCGTCAATCGGCCCTCGCCCGTACCCTGCGCCACCTGTCAGACGAGGGCCTGCGCGCCTACTATGACGGTCCGCTGGCCCGCACCCATGCCGCCTATCTCGAGGCCAACGGCAGCCCGCTGCGCGCCGAAGATTTCAGCGCCTATACCGCAGAGCAGGTGACGCCACTGAGTTTGGAGACATCGCAAGGGCGGCTCTACAACATGATACCGCCCACGCAGGGGATCTCATCCCTGATGATCCTTGGCCTATTTGACCGTCTGCTCGTGACGACGGGCGAAGGCTTTGATCACATCCATGGGCTGATCGAATCCACAAAACAGGCGTTCATCCGGCGCAATGCCGAACTGGGTGACCACACCCATATGGCGACACCGGCGCAGGATTGGCTGATGGATGCGGCGCTGGACGGGCTGGCGGCGCGGATCGACAAAACCAAGGCCCTGCCTTGGCCTTATGAGCCCAAAGACGGCGATACGATCTGGATGGGGGCCTGCGACGCCGACGGCACCGTGGTCAGCTTTATCCAATCGGTCTTTTGGGAATTCGGCTCGGGGCTCACATGCCCGGACACAGGCGTCTTCTTTCAGAACCGTGGCGCGGGATTTGCGCTGGCTCCGGGGCCGAACCAGCTCGCTCCTGGCAAGCGCCCGTTCCACACGCTTAATCCCGCCATGGCCGAATTGCACGACGGGCGGGTCATGGCCTATGGCACGATGGGTGGCGAGGGCCAGCCCCAGACCCAATCGGCGGTTTTTTCTCGCTACGCGCAATTTGGCATGGACCTGCAAGCGGCGGTGACCGCGCCCCGTTGGCTCTTGGGCAAGACATGGGGGCAAGACACCACATCTCTGAAACTCGAGGATCGTTTCAACCCGGATCTGGTTGCGACACTGCAACGGGCCGGGCATGAGGTCGAGCTGATCGCACCCTATTCTGATCTTGCCGGCCATGCCGGAGCGGTGGTGCGCCATGCCTCGGGATTGATCGAGGCCGCAGCCGACCCACGCTCGGACGGGGCCGCCATTACCGAGTGAGTCACTCTTGGGTGTGTCGCGTGCGGCACCGCCTGAGCGGCGATGCCGGTCGTGTTACTTGACCGATTTGCCGGCTATCACAGTGGCGTTCTTGCCACTGTTGGAATTCGCGGTGGCGAGAACCTTAGGCTTTTCCTTCTTGGGTTTCTTTGCCTCGCGGTTGCTCTGGCTCTTTCCTTTGGACATGGGATCGTCTCCTGAATGATCCCGGTCGGGCAATGTGCCGGGCCGGGTCGTGCTCAGGGGATCAGGGGGCCTGACAGGGTCAGGGCGATGAGCCCTCGGGCGCAGCAGGCACGGCGCGATGCCGGTGCTGTACGCAGCAAGATATGCAGGATCATGCGCGGCGACAAGGGGCGGCCGCGATAGGCCAACCTTGTTCCCAGACGCAAACCCCACCCCAAACCCGATGATATCTGTGGTCTAGCGGCGCTTCAGAACTGCGTCGATTGTTCAACGCAGTTGCATACCAGAATTTAAAAAATAGTTGATTGCCTTATAGTCTCGCGCAAAAATGGCTCCTGCTGTGTGGGATAACCAATTCCCAAGTACCCCGAACTTTAATTCAAGGACGTATTCCATGCCGCTTACAGGTGAACAAAGTAATTTCGTAACAAAATACATCTCCAAACGGACGGCGATGAAGACCATACGCGCGGCCCGCGACACGCTTGGCGACATTCCCGTTGGNGCGGCAACGGCCAAGGCGGGACTTGAAGANAAGCTTGCCGATACGGGCCGGGTCTTGGACACTCGTTTGCCTCTGGATGATCGGGCAANTGCCAGCGAGGACCGCCGCGAAAAGCACTTGCAGGATATCTTGTTGCGGGACGAGGACGGGCTGAACGCCAACCAGATCGTGCTGAANCTCGCTCCNGTCACCGAGCAAGAATACAAGGACGCCCGCCGCGAGCCAACGGATGCAACAGACGCACTGGTCGTCGATGCGGCCAAGGCCAAGCTGGAAAAACAGCGGGCCATGCAACGGTATGTCGCTGATGAAATCATCGCCAAACGCGAGGCCGAAGAAACCACGAACGGGCACAGCAAGCGNATGGCCACAAACATTGCCATTGCCGATATGGCGAGCCGGGTAAATCAGGGNTCGCTTGCCCACCATGCGTCCCGCCATGGCCCAGCCACGACGATTGANCAACACATCACCCGTATCGCCACCGGGTTTGCGCCCGATGATCCATTGCCATCGACGCTTCTCCCCACAGATGTGGTCCCCATCACAACCCGCAGCGACACCGCTGGCGGCGTGACCGGAGATCCGGTCAATGCAAATGTTCCCAAAGTGGGGGTGGCGGGGCCGCATTATGCGACCGGAGCCAGCCGAACCGGCTCGGGCGAAGCGGCGCTTTACATGATCGAGGACGCGCTCGCCCAGATCCATGAAAGCAGCATGTACAATCAGGCGAACAGTGGCGACACGTTTGTGGTCAAAACCCTCGCGCGAACGGGTGATGTTTCTGTGGGTGAAGCTGCCATGCTGGAAAAGAATTCTGGCGGGCAGACACTCAGCGCGCCTGTGTCCGGGGCACAGACGCCCCTGTCCAGCAGAAACGCCTTCCATAACACGCTGAACACCGGGACCGCGACAGCAAAGAACGCCGAGATCAAGGCCCGCGCCGAGGCGATCCTGATCCAGCGCGATATCAAACAGTCCCGGATCATCATCGAAACCTTGCCTGACGGGTCGTTTCGAACGATCACAGCCTTCCCGGACGCCAATGTAACTGCGGATTCATTTGAAAAAAATAACGCCGCAGAGAATCTTGCCACCCAGCGCGCAACAGCCCAGGCTGACGCCCTGAATGCGGCACAAACGGCTGCGACAGATGCACGTGCGGCCTCGGACGCGGCTATTCTGAACCGGAGCGGTGAACTGGCCACCAAACAAGCCGAGTATGACGCAGCTAAGGATGAAATTCATCAACTTGCGACACAAGATCCCGGCGGTCTGCAGCTTCTTGCCTTGGCGGTTGCGACGCGGACCTTGGCTGCGGAAGAGGCAGAACTGAAAAGCATTACGGACTCGATTGTCAGCGTTGAAACGCATCGCGCTGCTGCCGACACCGCCATGACGGACACCAATGCCTTGCTTGCAGGTCTGAAAACAGACCTTGGAACCAAAAAACTTGCCTATGAGACAGCAGCAGATGATCCAACCAAACAATCCACGGCAGAGGCCTATCAGAAAGCCTTGGAAGCACTGGCACTGGCAGAAAACAAGATCGCAACCCAANANAAGTTGAGAGACGTCTGCGACGAACATCTGGGGAAATTGCGGCCACANGTCACCCCGCAAACGCAACGTCGCGATGAAGCCAAAGCCAAGTTCGATGCAGCCTTTGATGCTGCCCGGGATGAAACAGACGAACCCACAGCGAACAAGGCCGTTCAGGCCGAAAAGACCCGGGGCGAAAAAAGCGCAGCTTTTGCCGAGATTACGAAAGAGCTTAAAATCCTCGCGGACAAGGCATCGCTTGCGGAATCCCTTGTGCAGGAGGTCAAGGACCAGCAGGCGTTGTCAACAACCCCGACAGATACCGAAGTCGCCAACGAGCGCACCGAGCGGAAAGACGCGCTGCGCACGGCGCTGGACAGCAGCCCCGATGCGCTTGACGCAGCCAAAGCGCAATGGTCCACCGAGATTGATGGCGTTGAAGCGATGTTTGAAGACGATGCGGAGTTCCGTGCCGAAACCCTTGTCCGTCTGCAGTCCCGGCGCGANGCGGCCAATGACAAGCTGAACACCCTGCATAAGGATTTGCAAAAGCGCAAGGNGGAGGCCGCGAAAACNGACCCGTCNGACCAGCCTGCAGTGACCAAAGCCGCCGATGANATCGNGGCCCTTGAAANACAGTTGAATTCGGCCCGTGCCGCAAACGAAAAGCTGAAAAGCCAACTCAAAAGCGCCAGAGTGGACGATCAAAGACAGAAAAAATTGGACGATGCAAACATCGCATTGGCGCGCTCCGTGATGGAAGCGTCGGCTACTGCGGTCGCCGCTGAAAAAGCAGAGGCCGAGGACACATCCGACAAGGTGGCGCTCAGGGCCGCTGCGACAAAGGCGGCTGCGCAAGAAACTATGCGTCAGGCCGAGCGGGACCGCCTGGGCGCGCTGATCGATTTAAGGGACGCGAGAAACCGTGAACGGCTGGCGCGCCTCTCTGCTGCCAAAACAGAAAACACCCTGACGACAATGAGGTCGGAGGTGTCATCGGCACCCACACCATTGTCTGACGATATGCAGAAACTGCGCGACAAAACCATTCCAAAATTCGAAGCGGTAAAGGTGACGGCAGATAATCTCGTGACGATTGCCGAAACCGCTAAAAGGGCCGCAGAACAGAAGTTCAATATGCTGCATTCGGGATTTGAAGCCGCCAGCCGAGCATTCAATGCGCTCTGAGGCGGAGCGTGTCGGGTTAATTGTACGATCAGGCCCGAACCTTGTCATAGTCTCTGGCCATGTCGTTCAGACGATAGTCTTTTCCGANCTGCGCCGTTTGGCAAGGTCCATGTGGAGGACGTCGCGGAGCAGACGTAGGACCTCAAGGTGCTTAGGCGATCAACGCCTCCACCTCTGTGTGACCAAGTGTCTTTATGAAGTGCGGCTTCTTGATTGGTCCCGCTAGGGCAACCGGCACCCGCCGCTTATAGACCTAGGGCCCATCCCTCGTGGGAACTTGGACATGTTTCACCGCAAAACTCCGCATATGCTAACCCGGTTGTGTATACGGGCGTGCATAACACAGGCGCAATGGGACAGGACAAACGCCAATAAAATCAGTTTGTTATGGCGATATTTCTGGTGCCGCTGAAGGGACTCGAACCCCCGACCCCATCATTACGAATGACGTGCTCTACCAGCTGAGCTACAGCGGCCCCGGTGGCGGCGCTATAGCATCGCGTATGGCAGGGGAAAAGCCCTATTTTTCGAGCTTTACCTCGTCCTCTTCCGCCACGATCTCGGCATCGACGACCGTGTCGTCCATCTCCTTCGCCGCTTCCTTGTGCGGCTCGTCCAGCGCTCCCACGATCAGCGGCAGCATTTCCAGGCCTGTGGGCGTGGCTATTGTGCTGTTCGGCGGCGCGCGCCAGCTCA
>JGI25321J50212_10003119_pt1 | contig 11786 bp, 10 predicted proteins | sample AutmiccommuBRH23_FD_50212 | JGI IMG/M metagenome (IMG submission 50212)
CCCAGTTCGATCAAGGCGCGTACGATCGAATGATCTTCCATCGACTGCCCGATACCGGCGACGAAGCTGTTGTCGATCTTTATCACATCGAAGGGGTAGTGGCGCAGGCTGGTCAGCGACGAGTAGCCCGTGCCGAAGTCATCTACGGCCAGGTGTACGCCGAGCGCCTTGATCCGATTGAGCTGGTCCAGCGTGCCCTGCGTTTCCCGTAGCAGTGCACTTTCGGTAACCTCCAGCTCCAGCCGCTTGCCTGGCAGATCGTTCTCGCCGAGTGCCTGGGCTATCTCGTCGAGTAGCCGATCATCATGCAGCTGCAATGGCGAGAGGTTGACCGAGACGACCGTATCGCCTGGCCAGCGGGTCGCCTGGCTGCAGGCCTGATGCAGTACCCAGCGCCCGAGTGGAATGATCAGTCCGGTTTCTTCGGCCAGTGGAATGAACTGCTCTGGCAGTAGCAGCCCGCGCTCGGGGTGATTCCAGCGCACCAGTGCCTCGGCGCCGATGATCTGCATGCCCTGGCTCAGGTAGCGCGGCTGGTAGTAGACCTCCAGCTGCTGCTCGGCAATCGCGACGCGCAGTGCCTCTTCGCGCTGGAGCCGCTCGTGCAGCCGCTGATCCATCTCGCGGCCATAGGCACGCCAGGTTCCCCGGCCTGCATCCTTTGCCTGGTAGAGCGCAATGTCGGCGCAACGCAGCAGTTCGTTGGCCTGGTTGGCATCGTCGGGCGCCAGGGCTACGCCGATGCTGGCGCCGATATTGATCTGCTGGTCCTCGTAGACGAAGGGCGCGCTGATTGCCTCGATGATGCGGTTGCAGAGACGGTCGATATCGGTGTCTTCGCTCATCCGGTGGAGCGCGACGACGAACTCGTCACCGCCCAGCCGCGCCACGAGGTCGCCGTCGCGGGTGTGTTGGCGCAGGCGGGATGCCACGCCGATCAGCACTTCGTCGCCAGCGGCGTGACCGAGGGTGTCATTCACCGGTTTGAAGCGGTCCAGGTCGATGTAGAGCAGTGTCAGCGCCGAGCCGCTACGAAGCGCCGCCAGATTCTGATCCAGGTAGTCGCGCAGCCGGCTGCGGTTGGGCAGGCCGGTCAGGGCATCGTGCTGAGAGAGGTACTGAACGCGAGCCTGCGCCTTGGTTTCCTCGGTGATGTCGCTGGCGGTGCCGCGATAGCCGACCAGCTTGTCGTCCTGATGGATGGCGCGGGCAGCCAGCCGGCAGAAACGCTCGCAGCCATCGGCGGCACGATAGCAGCTGCGCAGTGGTGCGACCTGTGGTGCCTGGAGCCAGTTCTGCAGCGCGGCACTGTCGCTGATCAACAGTTCCAGCAACGGGCGGCCCAGCCACTGGCTGGATTCGTGTCCGGTGATCTGCCGAAAGCGATTGGAAAGGAAGGTCAGCCGAGCTTGCGCGTCGGTTTCCCAGATCCAATCGGAAGCGGCCTCGGCGACATCGCGAAACCGCTCCTCGCTTTCCGCCAGCGCGCTGCGACTGGCGGCCAGCCTTGCATAGCTGATGTCGAGCAAGTGCAGGCTGCGCAAGGCATGGCGAATGAGCAACCAGGCGAGCAGCCCCAGCCCCAGGGCCACGGCCGCGAGGATTGGCAGGGTAACCCACAGCAGCAGGCGCCCCGGCTGCGCCGGCGTCCAGGTGAGCTGGATGGTTGAGCCATTCTCCAGAGGCCGCTCGATGCGCGGATCATCGGTTGGCGTTGAGTCTGGAGCCAGGCGCAGATGCTCGATCGCATACTGCTCACCGATCTCCGCCAGCCGCTCGGCGTCCAGCAGGTCGACGAACAACAGAATCGACGCCGGCCCTTCGTCCTCGTCGATATCCGTACCACCGGTGGTCAGCGCGGCTGCGGCGACCAGCGCCGGCTGACCGTCAGCCCAGAGCAGGGCGGAGACGCCCGATTCCTCCTCGACAGCTTCCCGGGCCCGCGCCAGCAGTTGCGGTAAACCGTGGAGAAACTCGAAACCGTCGATTGTCTGGAGTTCGCCGCGAACTACGGAATAGGCCGTATCGCCTGCCGGAGAGATGACCAGCACCACCTCGTAGTCGAAGTCCTTGTACAAGGATGGGCCGAGATTGGCCTGGGTATAAGCCCAGTCGAGGTCGACCTGCCTGTTGAGATGCATGTAGGCATCGCCCCAGAACGCATAGTCGACGATGGAGCGGTTCATCCAGTCGTGCTGTGCCTGCAGCGCCTTNCCTACGAGGAAGTGGCTTTGCTGCAGTGCATCCTGATCGATTCTCCGGGCAATGTGGATGAGTGCNGCAGCGGCCACAATGAGGGCGATGACCAGTAGGGCGACCATGCCAGGAAGAATGCGGCGAGCGAAAATCGANCTGGCCTTCGGTTTTACCGGGCCATCGTCGGNAAGGAGAGTTTGCATGAGGGGANTCCTGCCAGCACTGCATTGGATCGCGGCAATGGCGGCATGGTGCCACTACCGCTCGGCAAAATCATCGTAANTTGCGCGGACCACTGGCTNGAGCGACTGCGNTCTATCGACTTTTAGCGGTCGCGGGAGTCCTGNGCGTCCGCCTCGGCATTGCGTTGAGCGATGCGTTTNTTCTGTTCTTCGGTCAGGGGAATCTTCTTTGCCGTCGAGCGCAGCATCAGCAGGCTACCGACGATCGAGCCCAGCGCGACGAGCAGAATAAGCCAGAAATACCAGGGCATGTTTTTCCTCCGGGCGGTTGGGCGACAGTGACGAGCCGCACTCTACGTGGCTGCGTCAGGGTGGTCACTATCGGCGTTGCGATAGCTATTCTGACCCCTCAGGGAGGCTTTCGTCGCGCGTGGTGTTTTCTGCGACAATGCGCGCCGACTTTTCCGAGGACGTGTCATGACCTGCCAGACTCCGATTATCGTAGCGCTCGATTTCCCCTCCCGCGATGCTGCTTTGGCATTGGCGCGCCAGCTCGATCCGCGGCTTTGCCGGGTCAAGGTCGGCAAGGAGCTGTTCACGCGTTGCGGTCCGGCGGTGGTCGAGGCATTGCAGGGAATGGGCTTCGAGGTGTTTCTCGACCTCAAGTTTCACGATATTCCCAACACCACCGCGATGGCGGTGAAGGCCGCTGCCGAGCTGGGCGTGTGGATGGTCAACGTGCACTGCTCCGGCGGTCTGCGGATGATGGCGGCCTGCCGTGACACGCTTTCTGGTATGGCCGGACCCACGCCGCTGCTGATTGGTGTCACCGTGCTGACCAGCATGGAGCAGGACGATCTCGCTGGCATCGGTCTGGATATCGCACCGCAGGAGCAGGTGCTGCGGCTGGCCGGGCTGGCTGCGCAGGCTGGGCTGGATGGACTGGTCTGTTCAGCGCAGGAGGCAGTGCCGCTCAAGGCGCAGTTCCCGGCGCTACAGCTGGTCACACCGGGTATTCGTCCGGCCGGCAGTGCGCAGGACGATCAGCGCCGCATCCTGACTCCGGCCCAGGCCATGGCTGCAGGCTCCGATTATCTGGTGATCGGCCGGCCGATCGCGCAGGCAGCCGATCCGGCGCAAGCGCTGGCAGCCGTGGTGGCCGAGCTGGCATGACGAAAAAAGGCTGGGCCTCACGGCTCAGCCTTTTTCGCAGCGGGCAGTTGCTCAGCTGACCTTGAGCACCAGCTTGCCGAAGTTGCCGCCGGTGAACAGCTTCATCAGCGTGTCCGGGAAGGTCTGCAGTCCCTCGATGATGTCTTCCTTGCTCTTGAGCTGGCCGCTCGCGAGCCATTCGGCCATGTCGCGCATCGCCTCGGGATAGCGCGTGACATAGTCGGTCACCACCATACCTTCCATGCGCGCGCGATTGACCAGCAGCGACAGGTAGTTGGACGGGCCCTTCACCGCTTCCTTGTTGTTGTACTGGCTGATGGCCCCGCAGATCACCACGCGAGCGCCGACGCTGATGCGCTGCAGCACCGTATCCAGGATGTCGCCGCCGACGTTGTCGAAGAACACGTCCACGCCTTTCGGGCATTCACGCTTCAAGCCTGCTGCCAGGTCTTCATTCTTGTAATCGATGGCGCCGTCGAAACCGAGTTTCTCGGTCAGGAAGCGGCACTTGTCCGCGCCGCCGGCAATACCCACCACGCGACACCCCTTGATCTTGGCGATCTGCCCGGCAACGCTGCCGACCGCACCGGCGGCGCCGGAGATCACCACGGTCTCGCCGGCCTTGGGCTGGCCAACCGCAAGCAGCGCGAAGTAGGCGGTCATGCCGGTCATGCCCAGCGCGGACAGGTAACGCGGCAGCGGAGCCTGTTGCGGGTCGACCTTGTAGAAACCCTTCGGCTCGCCGAGGTAGTACGCCTGCACGCCCAGCGCNCCGTTTACATAGTCGCCTTCCTTGTAGTCAGGATGCTGCGAGGCGATCACCTTGCCGACGCCGAGAGCGCGCATTACTTCGCCGATGCCCACCGGCGGAATGTAGGACTTGGCNTCGTTCATCCAGCCGCGCATGGCCGGNTCGATGGACAGGTATTCGACCTTGACCAGAATCTGATTGGGGCCAGGCTCGCTCACCGGCTTCTCGACGTAGTCGAAGGTCTCCCGGGTCGGCGCACCGATCGGCCGCTGGGCTAGCAGGAATTGCTGGTTGAGCAGGGTCATGGAATAAGCCTCGTGTTTGCGAAAGGTTTGGTTTAGCCCGGCCAGCGCCGCGCCGCAAGCTACGTCAGCAGGCTGGAATGAACGGGCATCCAGTTCGGTGATATGACCGTGCCGGCAGTTAAATGCGCGAGCGCATAGCGGTATAAGTTCGACCGGGAAGCCTTGTGCGGTCATTTTGCGGGCGCAAGGTGAGTCGAATTCTTCGGGAAGAACAATCATGAGCATGACATTCTCCGGGCAGGTTGCCCTGGTTACCGGCGCAGCAGCAGGAATCGGTCGCGCCACCGCGCAGGCGTTCGCCGAGCAGGGCCTCAAGGTGGTGCTGGCCGACATCGACGAAGCGGGCATCCGCGATGGCGCAGAAAGCATTCGTGCTGCTGGCGGCCAGGCGATCGCCGTGCGCTGCGACGTCACGCGCGATGCGGAGGTCAAGGCGCTCATCGAGCAGACGTTGGCGCAGTACGGGCGGCTCGATTACGCCTTCAACAATGCCGGCATCGAGATCGAGCAGGGACGCCTGGCCGAAGGCAGCGAGGCGGAGTTCGACGCGATCATGGGCGTCAACGTAAAGGGCGTCTGGCTGTGCATGAAGCACCAGCTGCCGGTCATGCTGGCGCAGGGTGGTGGCGCTATCGTCAACACCGCGTCCGTTGCGGGTCTCGGTGCTGCGCCGAAGATGAGCATCTACGCGGCATCCAAGCATGCGGTGATCGGCCTGACCAAGTCGGCAGCGATCGAGTACGCCAAGAAGCAGATTCGCGTGAATGCGGTATGCCCGGCGGTGATCGACACCGACATGTTCCGCCGTGCCTACGAGGCCGACCCGCGCAAGGCGGAGTTCGCTGCGGCCATGCACCCAGTCGGGCGCATCGGCAAGGTCGAAGAGATTGCCGCCGCGGTGCTGTACCTGTGCAGCGACAGCGCCGCCTTCACTACCGGTCATGCGCTGGCGGTAGATGGCGGGGCGACGGCGATCTGACGGCGCGCCCGGCGCTGTCTGGTCGGGCCCCCCTTTCAGCGCCGCTCAGTTACGGCGGCGCAGAATTAGCAAGGTGATTACACCTGCGATCAATCCCCACAGCGCCGCGCCGATGCCGAACAGCGTCAGCCCCGACGCGGTGACCATGAAGGTAATCAGCGCTGCCTCTCGCTCGTCGGGCTGCTGCATCGCCTGGGTCAGCCCCGAGCCGATCGAGCCGAGCAATGCCAGCGCGGCGACGGACAACACCAGTGCCGCGGGGAAGGCGGCGAACAGCGCGGCCAGGGTTGCGCCAAAGATGCCGGCAATGCCGTAGAACACCCCGCACCAGGCAGCTGCGGTATAGCGTTTTTGCGGGTCGGGATGAGCTTCTGGGCCTGCGCAGATGGCCATGGTGATCGCCGCCAGATGAATGCCGTGGGAGCCGAACGGCGCCAGCAGTACCGAAGCGATGCCGGTGGTGGAGATCAGTGGCGAAGCCGGCACCTGATACCCCTCGGCACGCAGCACGGCCAGGCCTGGCATGTTCTGCGAAGCCATGGCGATGACGAACAGCGGGATGCCGATACTGAAGATCGCCGCGAGGGAAAACGCCGGTGTGGTCCACACCGGCACCGCGACCTGCAGGCTGAAGCGCTGGAAGTCCAGCAGGCCGGAAATACCGGCGATCAGGCAGCCGACCAGCAGCGCAGCGAGCACGGCGTAGCGGGGCTGCATTCGCTTGGCCAGCAGGTAGCTGAAGAACATGCCGAGCACCAGCACCGGCTGAACCTCGACGGCACGGAAAATCTCGCTTCCGATATTGAACAGCACGCCCGCCAGCAGCGCGGCAGCCAGCGATGCCGGTACTCGCCGCATCAGCCGATCGAAGCTCCCAGTCAGGCCGCACAGGGCAATCAGCGCCGAGGCGAAGATGAAGGCGCCGATGGCTTCGGCGTACGGCACGCCGGGCAGACTGGTGATCAACAGGGCCGCGCCGGGCGTCGACCAGGCAACCACCACCGGCGTGCGATAGCGCAGCGANAGGCCGATGCTGCAGATCGCCATGCCGATCGACAGTGCCCAGATCCACGAAGAGATCTGCGCCGTGCTCAGGCCTGCTGCCTGGCCGGCCTGGAACATCAGCACCAGCGAGCTGGTATAGCCGGTGAGCATGGCGATGAAGCCGGCGACGACGGTCGAAGGCGAGCTATCACTGAGGGGGCGCAGGGCGGTACGGCTGATTTCGTTCATTGCTGATTTCTACTTNTGCAAGGTATGACGTCGCGCGGCTGCGGCAGCCTATCNTACAGAGCCTATTGGCCGTGGTCGGGTAGCGTCGCGGTACAGCCGCCCGCGTATTGGACGTAACAGTTGCGACGGGCGTAAGTGCAGGTCATCGCCGCGCCTGGCCGCTGGTATTCGATCTGGCACCCTTGTTGCTATCTAGTCTTTGCCTGCCGCGATGCGTCAAAAAAACCGCGGCTGTTGGAGGATTAGATGAGTCAGGGTGTTCAATTCAATCGCTTGATGCTGGAAATGCGGGCCATGCAGACCGATGCAATGGCGCGCGCCAAGCCGGAGGTCAAGACCCAGGAGGTCGGCGCTCCGAGCTTCTCCGACATGCTTGGCCAGGCGGTGAATAAAGTGCACGAAACCCAGCAGGTTTCGAGCCAGCTGTCATCTGCCTTCGAGATGGGGCAGGGCGGTGTCGACCTGACCGAAGTGATGATCGCCTCCCAGAAGGCCAGCGTTTCCTTTCAAGCCATGACCCAGGTGCGCAACAAACTGGTTCAGGCTTATCAAGACATCATGCAGATGCCGGTGTGAGGCGGATTGAATCATGGCTGAAGCGGTGAACGTTCCGGTGCCGGCTACTCCCGAGGGTGTCAAGAAGCCCCTGCTGGGCTTGTCCTTTCTGGAAAACCTTTCGGATATGTCCATGCTGCGGCAGGTCGGCCTGTTGGTCGGGCTGGCGGCCAGCGTGGCGATCGGTTTTGCCGTGGTGCTCTGGTCGCAGCAGCCCGATTATCGTCCGCTGCTCGGCAGCCTGGCGGGGATGGATGCCAATCAGGTGATGGAAACCCTCGCCGCTGCGGATATCGCCTATACCGTCGAACCGAACTCCGGCGCCCTGCTGGTCAAGGCGGATGATCTTGCTCGCGCACGTCTCAAGCTCGCCGGTGCGGGTATCGCGCCGGCCGACAGCAACATCGGTTTCGAAATCCTCGACAAGGAACAGGGNCTGGGTACCAGCCAGTTCATGGAGGCGACCCGTTATCGNCGTGGNCTCGAGGGCGAACTGGGCCGCACCATTTCCAGCCTGAACAACGTCAAGGGCGCCCGTGTGCACCTGGCGATCCCGAAGAGCTCGGTGTTCGTTCGCGACGAGCGCAAGCCCAGTGCCTCGGTACTGGTGGAGCTTTACCCGGGCCGCGCGCTGGAGCCGAGCCAGGTGATGGCGATCATCAACCTCGTCGCCACCAGCGTGCCGGAACTGGGCAAATCGCAGATCACCGTGGTGGATCAGAAGGGCAACCTGCTGTCCGATCAGCAGGAACTGACCGAGCTGAGCATGGCCGGCAAGCAGTTCGACTACAGCCGCCGCATGGAAGGCCTCTACACCCAGCGCGTGCACAACATTCTGCAGCCAGTGCTGGGCAGCGGCCGTTATAAGGCCGAAGTCTCCGCGGACGTGGATTTCAGCGCCGTCGAATCCACCTCGGAAACCTTCAACCCCGATCAGCCGCGTTGCGCAGCGAACAGAGCGTCAATGAGCAGCGCCAGAGCAGCCTGCCGCCGCAAGGCGTGCCGGGCGCCCTGAGCAATCAGCCTCCTGGCCCGGCGACCGCGCCGGAGCAGGCCAATCAGGCCGCAGCCGCCGCGGGTGCCGTGGCTCCTGGTCAGCCTCTGCTCGATGCCAATGGTCAGCAGGTCATGGATCCCGTGACCGGTCAGCCGATGCTCGCGCCTTATCCGGCCGACAAGCGCGAGCAGGCTACGCGCAACTACGAACTCGATCGCTCGATCAGCTATACCAAGCAGCAGCAGGGTCGCCTGCGCCGGCTCTCGGTGGCAGTAGTGGTCGACGATCAGATGACGCTCAATGCGGCCGGCGAGATGGTTCGCGTACCGTGGAACGCCGATGATCTGGCGCGCTTCACTCGCCTGGTGCAAGACGCGGTGGGTTTCGATGCCAGCCGCGGCGACAGCGTCAGCGTGATCAACACCGCGTTCGTCGCCGACAGCGCCGGTGAGACCTTCGAAGAGATACCGTTCTACTCGCAACCGTGGTTCTGGGATGTGGTCAAGCAGGTCCTCGGCGTGCTGTTCATCCTGGTGCTGGTGTTCGGTGTGCTGCGTCCGGTGCTCAAGAGCCTCACCAATCCGTCCAGCGGCAAGGAACTGCAGGTTGCCAGCGGTCCGGGCGAACTGGGTGACGATGATGGACTGGATTCCGGCCTGGCCAGCGACCGGGTCAGTCTGAGCGGCCCGCAGAACATTCTGCTGCCGAGCCCCAGCGAGGGATATGAAGCCCAGCTGAACGCGATCAAGAACCTTGTGGCCGATGACCCGGGACGGGTAGCCCAGGTGGTGAAAGAGTGGATCAACGCCGATGAATGACAATCGAGTTCAAGCCAAGCTCAACAAGGTCGACAAGGCCGCCATCCTGTTGCTCTCGCTGGGTGAAACCGACGCTGCGCAGGTCCTGCGTCACCTCGGTCCGAAAGAGGTGCAGCGCGTCGGTACTGCCATGGCGCAGATGCGCAACGTGCAGAAGGCACAGATCGAACAGGTAATGAGCGAGTTCGTCGAGATCGTCGGCGACCAGACCAGCCTCGGCGTCGGCTCCGACGGTTACATCCGCAAGATGCTTACCCAGGCGCTCGGCGAGGACAAGGCCGGCGGCCTGATCGACCGCATCCTGCTGGGCGGCAACACCAGCGGTCTGGACAGCCTGAAATGGATGGAGCCGCGTGCGGTGGCGGATGTGATCCGCTACGAGCACCCGCAGATCCAGGCCATCGTGGTGGCCTATCTCGACCCGGACCAGGCTGGCGAGGTGCTCTCGCATTTCGACCACAAGGTGCGCCTGGACATCGTCCTGCGCGTGTCCTCGCTCAACACCGTGCAGCCGGCTGCGCTGAAAGAGCTGAACCTGATCCTGGAAAAGCAGTTCTCCGGCAGCACCAACACCAGCCGCGCCAGCCTGGGCGGCGTAAAGCGCGCGGCGGACATCATGAACTACCTGGACAGCTCCATCGAAGGCCAGCTGATGGATGCCATCCGCGATGTGGACGAGGACCTGTCGAGCCAGATCGAAGACCTGATGTTCGTCTTCGACAACCTCGCCGAAGTCGACGACCGCGGCATTCAGGTGCTGCTGCGTGAGGTATCCTCCGACGTGCTGGTGATGGCGCTCAAGGGCGCCGACGACGGCATCAAGGAAAAGGTCTTCAAGAACATGTCCAAGCGCGCCGGCGAGCTGCTGCGTGACGACCTGGAGGCGAAGGGCCCGGTGCGTGTCAGCGATGTCGAGAATGCGCAGAAGGAAATCCTTACCATTGCTCGCCGCATGGCCGAGGCCGGTGAAATCGTCCTGGGTTCCAAGGGCGGCGAAGAGATGATCTAACCAGGTACGAATTCCACACATGGCCAAGGACAACCCCAGCGACGTCATACGCGCGAAAGACGTCAGCCTGTTCGATCGCTGGTCGCTGCCCAGCTTCGACCCGCAGGGCGAAGAAGACGAGTTGCCTGCAGCAGGGGTCGTGGAAGAGCCCGCCGAAGAGCTGGCGCGCAGCGAGGACGTCCCGGTCGAGGAAGTCAAACCGCTGACGCTCGACGAACTCGAAGCGATCCGCCAGCAGGCATACAACGAAGGTTTCGCCACCGGCGAGAAAGATGGTTTCCATGCCGGCCAGCTCAAGGCGCGGCAGGAGGCCGAGGCCGCGTTGGCGCCGCGGCTGGAAAACCTCGAGCAGCTGATGGGTCAGTTGCTCGAGCCGATTGCCGATCAGGATCGCAATCTCGAGCACGCCATGGCGACCCTGGTTAGCCACATGGCGCGCGAAGTGATCCAGCGTGATCTGCTGATCGATTCCAGCCAGATCCGTCAGGTGCTGCGTGAGGCGCTGAAGTTGCTGCCAATGGGCGCCAGCAATGTGCGAATCCACGTCAATCCGCAGGACTTCGAGCTGATCAAGGCGCTGCGCGAGCGGCACGAGGAAAGCTGGCGAATTCTCGAGGACAGCAGCCTGCTGCCTGGTGGCTGTCATATCGAAACCGAGCACAGTCGCATCGATGCGAGCATCGAGACGCGTCTCACCCAGGCCATCAAGCAACTGTTCGAACAGCAGCGCGAGAATGCCACCCGTCCTCCTGCCGCCGATCTGACCATCGATCTGGACATGCCCGATGCGCCTTGAGCGAACCAGTTTCGCCAAGCGTTTCGAAGCCTATGGCGAAGCGATCAAACTGCCCAGCCAGCCCATGCTCGAAGGGCGCCTGCTGCGCATGGTCGGTCTGACGCTGGAGGCCGAAGGGCTGCGCGCAGCCGTTGGCAGTCGCTGCCTGGTGATCAACGACGACAGCTATCACCCCACCGAGGTCGAGGCCGAGGTGATGGGCTTTTCCAGCGGCAAGCTGTATCTGATGCCCGTCGGCAGCCTTGCCGGCATCGCCCCGGGCGCGCGGGTCGTGCCGCTGGTCAATACCGGACGGCTGCCCATGGGCATGTCCATGCTCGGCCGCGTGCTGGATGGCGCAGGGCGTGCACTGGACGGCAAGGGCGGCATGANAGCNGAGGANTGGGTGCCGATGGNCGGCCCGGTGATCAACCCGCTCAAGCGCCACCCGATCAGCGAGCCGCTGGATGTNGGCATCCGCAGTATCAATGGCTTGCTGACCGTCGGTCGCGGCCAGCGCCTAGGCCTATTTGCCGGCACCGGTGTCGGCAAGTCGGTGCTGCTGGGCATGATGACCCGCTTCACCGAGGCCGACATCATCGTCGTCGGCCTGATCGGCGAGCGGGGGCGAGAGGTCAAGGAGTTCATCGAGAACATCCTTGGTGAGGAGAGCATCAAACGCTCGGTGGTAGTGGCCTCGCCCGCTGACGAGGCGCCGCTTATGCGCTTGCGCGCCGCGCAGTACTGCACGCGTATTGCGGAGTACTTCCGCGATCAGGGCAAGAACGTGTTGCTGCTGATGGATTCGCTGAC
>JGI25321J50212_10003140_pt1 | contig 11731 bp, 10 predicted proteins | sample AutmiccommuBRH23_FD_50212 | JGI IMG/M metagenome (IMG submission 50212)
GTTCAGCTAAGTAGTTAGTAAACGTCTGGAAAAAGGTTTGCAGTTCGTCTTTGCTGGTAAAAGCTTCGATAATTTTATATAAGGACATGGTGTGCTCCAATGCTTCACTCTGCTTTTTATTGGCTTCATTAAGCTTTTTAAGGAGCGCTGACATTAGTTGAACCAACAAAGTAATTAAAATAAATACCAGCATTAAATAGGAACGCTGCATTAATAACTCTAAAAAGTTTCCTTTATTGAACATACCGGAAGATATAAATGCAGCGGATGTCATATAAAAGACTAAATTAAACCAACAGAAATGGGATGAAAGATATGCTGCTGCAACAAGAACAGGATTTAGCGCATACCATATGAAGGGGCTATCCAAGCCGCCGGTTGGNGCCAATAGCAATGTTATGATTAATGTTTCCAACAATATTATTGTTTGGAGTCTTCGAGTAAATTGCAGATACTTAACATACATATCAGTAATAAGCCGTGCAGCAATGTATAAAGATATAACTGTAGCTAATTTGTATGGTAATATTGCTATGGGCCCAGCTGACAGATAGAAGATAGAGGTGATAAATAATGATGCATACCGATATGAATAAATTAGCCTAATGGCCTCTGACTGGCGGTCATGGCTAAATAGCTTAGTCCAAATGGAAGCCGTAGAGTGACTTATATTCTTATACACCATAGTCCCCCTTATTAACCATTATCCATTAATTCAAAATAATCTACAAAGAACTGTTATTTTATGAGAAAAAATATTCTGATGTAATATGAAAAACGGTACTGCCTGCCTCAATACGGGACAATACCGCTGGCCGGTTGCACTACTGGCTCCGTACATCCTATAGTGCCCAAATCCGGATGTAGTTCATAGCCTCCAGCAATATATATTACTATTCTCTTGTCATTATACATCATATTGAAATATTTTCCATTTANANAATATTNGCTTTATGGTCAAGTAAGCACACCATGATTTCTTTATNGACATGGTTCTTTTAAATACGCTAAATCCACTTATCAAATCGTGACTAATATTCTACTTCTCGGTTGATAAATAATTTTTTAAAATATTTNTTAACGTCATCTGCCAAAACCAGGGACGTCACCAATACNACCAAGATAAGAAGTCGCATTTGGTGCAAGCTGCTGCTGTTGTCGTAATAATGAAAAAAGCTTAAGACTAGTGTTACTGCTAAGATACCGCTTAACACACTGCTTATCATTTCCCGCACACGCTTCATGGGTATCCCCCTTAAATTTGCACAAACCTAATATCCAATTTCACCCTTCATTATATGGAGGGTGCCGCAAAATATATGTAAAACTGTGTGCATAAATTTAATTAATTTATTACACGCATGTACAGCCTTCGTGTATTTTTTAAAGTAAAAACCTCGAAACTGGACAAACTAACAGGAAATGCTGAAAACATTTGTCTTTAAGGGGGTATTTAGTTTGAAAATTTACAGAGTTAATATGACTGAAGGAAAGGTAACAAGTGAAGGTGCTAAGAAGGAATATGCCATGCTAGGCGGACGCGGATTAACTTCACATATTATAGCTGAAGAAGTTGATCCTATATGTCATCCATTGGGTGCAAAAAATAAAATGGTGGTCTCCCCAGGTCTATTATCAGGCACCAATGCACCCAGTTCAGGTCGCTTATCAATTGGTTTTAAGAGTCCCTTAACCGGGGGAATCAAGGAAAGTAATGCCGGCGGGACTGCAGCTCAGAAGCTGGCTAAGCTGGGTATTAAGGCAATAATCATCGAGGGAAAGCCAAAAGAGGGCAAATATTATTTGTTGAAAGTAACAAAGGACGGGATAGAGTTGCTTAGTGCTGATGATTTAGTGGGTAAGAAGAACTATGACATCAGCGCGACCTTGAGAAATAAGTTTGGCGATAAGGTTGGTATAATGTCCATTGGACCTGCAGGGGAATACCGCTTGACTGCTGCCAGTGTTGCAGTCATTGACCCGGAAGGTCGACCAGTTCGTCACTGCGGGCGGGGCGGTGGTGGTGCCGTGCTGGGTTCAAAGGGAATTAAAGCTATCGTTATAGATGATACCGATGCAACAGGTGTTTCAGTACACGATAAAGAGAAATTTAAAGAGGCAGCTAGGGACTTTAGCAAAATGCTGACTAGCCATCCAGTTAGCGGGCAAGGATTACCAATGTACGGCACAGCCGTGTTAATCAACATTCTTAACGAGGCCGGCGGATTGCCAACGAGAAACTTCCGTCATGGACGTTTTGAATTTGCCGAAAAAATCAGTGGTGAAATGGTTCATGATACGATCAAAGAGCGCAAAGGTATTCCGACCCATGGCTGTCATGCGGGATGCGTCATTCGATGCTCCCAAGTTTATCATGATAAGGAAGGCAAATATCTAACCGCCGGTTTTGAATATGAAACAATTTGGGGCTTTGGTGCTAACTGCGAGATTGACGATATTGATGCCATTGCGAAGCTAGATTTCCTCTGTGACGACATCGGTATCGATACAATTGAAATGGGGGTCACCTTAGGCGTAGCCATGGAAGGCGGTGTTATTAATTTCGGAGATTCTGACGGAGCAATCAAGTTATTGGAACAAATCGGTGAAGGCACCGATTTGGGCCGTATCATAGGTAACGGTGCTGGATTTACCGGCAAGGCCTTTGGGGTGACCAGAGTGCCCACAGTTAAAAACCAGGGCATCCCCGCTTATGACCCCCGGGCAGTTAAGGGTATCGGCGTAACTTATGCGACCACACCCATGGGTGCTGACCATACTGCAGGTTATAGTGTTACAGCCAACATCTTAAAAGTAGGTGGTCTTATTGACCCTCTTAAAGCAGAAGGTCAGGTTGAATTATCTCGGAACCTGCAAATTGCCACCGCGGCAGTAGACAGTACCGGGTTATGCTTATTCGTAGCCTTCGCCGTATTGGATGAACCGAAAGCCTTAGAGAAGATTGTTGATATGCTTAATGCCCAATATAATTTGCAATTAACCACTGATGATGTTACGGAATTGGGTAAGTCCATCTTAAAAACCGAACGCCAATTTAATAAAAATGCGGGCTTTAATGATGCTGATGACCGCCTCCCTGAATTCTTTGAAGAAGAAGTAGCACCCCATGGGGCAGTCTTTGATATACCGCACCAAGAATTAGACCAAGTCTGGGACTTCTAGCGGTAAAAAAATGAAACTGGAGATTAGGTTGTTTGCAACTTTAAGGGATCTGCTGCCTAAGGAAAACAAAGGCAAAACCCAAGTGGAACTGCCTGAAGGCTCNACGGNAGATGATCTGATTAAAATGTTAAATATTCCAGAAGATCTGCCGTTAATAATTATGCTAAACGGAAGGCGGGAAACGGAAGATATTAAATTGAAGGAAAACGATCGTATCGGTATCTTCCCACCCGTTGGCGGAGGGTAATTATACCTCCCAAACTTATTGTTTATGACCAGTCCAAATTTAAGGCAGCCGTTAGGCTGCCTTAATTATCATTTAGATGACGGTAAATCTCCACCACCTCATCCAACTTCATGCGGACTAGTCCGCTTGAGGATGGGGCCACAAACTCTTTTATACCGGGTAATAAAGGATCTTCTTGAAAACCCCATGGCACCTGACGCTTCTTGGTATATTCTTGATAGACTCCTTTTCCCACAAAACAAACCACTTTCGGACCGTACCTTTGGATTTTCTCTTTCAGGATATGTCTGCCTTGCTCATATTCTTCCTTGGTAATATCCGCAGCAGCCCTAGTGGGACGAGAAACAATGTTGGTCAACCCATAACCCAAATTTAATAGCAGTTTGTCCTCTTCCGCCCGATACTTCCTTGGTGTTAAACCGGCCCGGAACAATATATTCCAAAATCTATTGTTTGGATTTGCAAAGTGATGCCCGGTCTCACCTGAACGAATACTTGGATTAAAACCTACAAATAGTACCTTTAAATTGTCCTGAATTACATCCGAAATTGGTTTCATAACCGAGCACCTTCTATACCAATGTCTCTAGTATTATTTACGTGTTTACCGCTTCATAAACAACTTTACTTAATTCCTCTATTTCATATGGTTTCGACACGCGAGCAATAAAACCATAATCTGCATAATTGGCAATAACCGGATCGTTTGAATACCCGCTGGATACAATAGCGGTGACATTAGGATCAAATTGTTTAATTTCCTGCACCGCTTCTTTACCGCCCATCCCTCCCGGAATGGTTAAATCCATTATAACAGCATCAAATGGCTGCTTTTTATCTTTTGCTGTCTTATAGAGTTTAACCGCTTCCGCACCATCTCGAGCATAAGATACTTGGTATCCCAGATGCTGGAGCATCTCTCCCACTGTCTGGCGCAGAGACGCTTCGTCATCCATTAACAGCACTCTGCCAGAGCCGACTTTCAAATTATTTTTCTTTTCCTTCTGGGTCCGTAAAGCCGATTTTACCGCCGGTAAGTAGACATTAAAGCAAGTCCCCTCGCCTACTAGAGACTCAACAAATATATATCCCCCATGCTTCTTTATTATTGAATAAGTTGTTGCCAGCCCCAACCCGCTGCCGTTCTGTTTGGTAGTAAAATAGGGATCAAAAATTTTAGATATGTTTTCTTCGGGGATACCTTCCCCATGGTCCGCAACCAGTAATCTGACGTAATCTCCTTCCTTTAGGGGCATAGGATCAGTAGAGTCAAATGAGCAGTTAATTATCTCAACTTCCAAAATTCCACCCCTAGGCATAGCCTGTACAGCATTAATGACCAGGTTATTAATTACTTGATTTATCTGTCCAATATCTACTTCCACCGGCCATAGGTCATCCGAAATCCTAAAGTTACTTTGGACATTAGTACCACTGAGGACTAAATCCACAGCATTCTTAACCAAATCACCTAGAGTCGCAACCGTCTTAACTGGAGACCCGCCTTTCGCAAATGTTAATAACTGCTGAGTCAAGCCCTTGGCCTGATTAGCTGCTTTTTCAGTTTCTTCTAATCTTTCAGTTAATTTGACATTGTTATCCACCCTTGCTTTTGCCAGTGAAACATTTCCTAAAATTACTGTCAACAAATTATTGAAATCGTGAGCAATTCCTCCGGCCAAAAAACCAATGGCTTCCAGTTTACTTGCCTTTAAATCCTCTTCATCCAACCTTTTTCGAGCGGTAATATCCCTGGCAATAACCTGTACAGCGGGCTTACCACGATACCTAAAGGGCAGCGAACATATTTCTGTGTCCTTAATTTCTCCTTTTAATGAAAGCACCTTATATACTGTTGTAGGTATATACTCGCCGGCCAAAGATTTCTTAATCCGGTCTTCAGCAAGCCTTCGATACTCGGGCAGTAAAAAGCCTAAAGGGGATTTTCCTAAAAGCTCCCCCTCTTCCTCGGCGCCAAGCAGCTCAACAGCAGCCGCGTTGACATACACAAGCTTGTAACCGCAATGTACTAGAATCGCATCAGGAGAAAGTTCCACTAATCGTCTATAGCGTTCTTCACTCTCACGCAGCGCATATCCCATGGTTTCCCGCTCTCTGAATTTTTGTTTAAGCTGCTGATTTGCAATCTGTAGTTCTTCGGTGCGTTGTTCTACTAACTGTTCCAATTTCATTCGATGGGTTTTTAGGTCCTCTTCAATTCTCCAGCGGGTATTAAATTCACGACTGAGTATTAGCAGTAGTAATCCGCCGGTTACCAAAACAAAGATCCATCCTTTATATGTTTGAAAACGAGTCAACAATAAGGGATCCTTAAACAACGTCCCTATGAGATAATCCGACAGCAGTATCCACAAACCCGCAACGGAAACGTATACTAGGCTAATGCGTATCGAGGCCGGTAATTGGAATCTTCTCTTCAAGAGAATCACTCCTCACAGTTCTTGTTTTAACCTATTTTTTTCCTTTCGCCAATATATTACTTAATTCCTTGTTTCCGCCGTTTCAAAACTAGAGTTAAAAAAATATGGCCGCCCAGCGGCGACCATACTAATAATAGGACCAACACAATTTACTTCACCTTTTAAACATTTCAATCATTTCGGATAACTAAGTATACTATAAGCCCTATAATTGGGAAAAATAAAGTACCTACCAAGACAATAAGTGAATACTCCTTAGTATTCCCTCTCGCCAAGGAATCACGATAGGCCCAAATACTGGTGATGACATTAAGTATTAAACCTCCGAATATAATAATAAAAATAAAAATGATAAAAAACGGCACACCAACTGCAGCAGACATCATTTCACCTCACCCACCTTTTACCTTTTTAATCTACTTTACATTATGNAATCTAGATTATCATATGTGCTGAGAAGCCTATAAGTTAGACGATAATACAANAAATTAGTTCCCTATACCTAAATGAACTTTACGCCTGAGTAAATAAAATAGACNGCCAGCCCAATTAAAAAAAAGCCGCAAACTAGTAGAATCCCCCGATACACCTTATCAGATATGAATTTCTTTCCCGATGTAATTCCCAGGGAAACCAATGCGTACCATAGAAAATCCGCACTAATGTGACCTAAGTAAAACGTAATTAATGCCCCAATGCCTTGGTTGTAGGCAACAGTGATATATCCTAATCCAATGGTGGCCCACCAGATGGTCCAATAGGGATTTGAAAGTGATACTAAAATTCCTGTTAATTCAAGCGGTATTGATTGGGTGGATCCTGTTGCCGCAAACTCCAGCTTTACCTTACTAAAGCCTGCATCTCTTAAAATACCCCAGCCCATCCAGAGCAAAAACAAACCGCCCACAAATGCTATGACGGCTTTTACTCCGNCTAGTANCAAAAAGTTACCTAAGCCCATAATTAATCCAATAACCAGCANCAATTCCAGCAGACTATGACCCAGTATTAACCTTGGGCCTGCAGAAATCCCTCTGTGATAAGTTTCATTAATTGTTGCCGTCAATAAAGGCCCGGGCATCATGGCCCCGGATAAACCTAGAATGAGAGCTGAAAAAAATAGTGCGACTAACCCCATAGTAAAACCTCCATTTTACTTCGCTTAAAAATGACAATAGTAATTTAAATTCACTCATCATGCTAAAAATCCTTCTAAAGATAATAATATTATATAGACTCACTCAGGATATGAGTGAGTCTTATTTACTTATTTTAAACTATACCCAATCTTTATAGTGCGCATTATCTGCTCCGTTCGGTCTGCCAATAATGTATAAGCCTGCCCCATTGCAGTGTCCAAGGTAGTAATACCTGGAACAATGGAAAAATAAGCGTCTATACCTTTTTCCAATACTTTCTCTACGCCAGGCTGCAAGGAACCGGCCAAAGCTATTACTGGGATTTGATATTCTTTTGCAGCTTGAGCAACTCCCACAGGCAGCTTACCATAGGCTGTTTGACTGTCCATCATACCCTCACCGGTAATAACTAAATCAGCAGAGCTGACCTTTTCACTAAAACGAGCCGCTTCCAAAACAATATCAATCCCGCTTCGAAGGGTTCCGCCCAGGAAAGCACAGGTTCCCGCGCCGGCCCCTCCGGCGGCTCCTCCGCCAGGAATAGTTAAAACGTCCATACCCAAGTCCTTAGTGACAACCGCAGCTAAGCCGAATAATGCCTTATCCAGCCGCGCAACCATCAGTTCATCGGCTCCTTTTTGGGGACCATAAACGTAAGCGGCGCCTTTGGGGCCACATAGGGGATTATCTACATCACATGCTACCAGCACTTCAATCGCCTTTATCCTTGAATCTAAACTACTTAGGTCTATTCGTACTAGATTTTCCAGGGCCTGTCCGCCAGGCCCAATCTCTTGACCCTGATCATTAAGAAACCTGCCGCCAAGTGCTTGGGCAATACCAACAGCGCCGTCATTAGTGGCACTTCCCCCCAGTCCAATCACCAACCGTTTACAGCCATGATCCAACGCATCTTTGATTAGTTCACCCGTACCAAAAGTGGTAGCTGCCAGCGGATTTAATTCAGTCTTTGGCACTAACGTAAGACCCGATGCGGCCGCTAATTCGACTACTGCAGTATCACCATCCGACAGAAGTGCCCAGGTCGCTTTCATTTTATCGCCCAAAGGGCCAGTGACTGTCTGAGAATAATAATCCCCGCCAAGGGCCTCTACCAGTGACTCTGCGATACCCTCCCCGCCATCGGATAAGGGTAACCTTTCGATCTCTGCCTTAGGAAATACCCTATGAATTCCTGCTGAAATTGCTTCAACTGCTTCTCTGCTAGTGAGACTGCCTTTAAAAGAATCCGGGGCTACAACTATCCTCAATGCATTTTCCTCCCGCCCAAAAATATATTTGGAGTACCTTGGTGCCTTATCTAACAATAATATTTCTATACGGTAAGCTGCCTATCCTCTGTCCCTAATGAGAACTCTCCCATACTCATTGCTTAAAAGACGAAAAAAACCTTCATTCCGGATAAGTAGTGCCGATCAGAAGGTCTCTACCATTTATATGATTTCGGGACTCTGTTCTAAATTAAATCCCCGCTTGAATAATAGCAGACACACCTCAACAACCTTTGGATCATATAAAACACCTTTGTTACGCGAGATTTCTTCTAGTGCTTTATCAATGCCTAGCATGGGGCGGTAGGGTCTGTGGGAAGCCATGGCTTCCACAACATCAGCCACTGCAATTATCTTAGCTTCAATAAATATCTTGTTCCCGGTCAATCCCGCCGGATAACCGGAACCGTTTAATCGCTCATGGTGCTGTAATACAATTTTTGCCACCGGCCATGGAAGATCTATCTTTTTTAAAATATCGTGTCCAACCTCCGGATGGGCTTTAATAAGACCAAACTCTATTTCCGTCAACTTTTTCGGTTTACTAAGGATTTCTGCAGGTACATATATTTTGCCTATATCATGTACGGCTGCAGCAAGTCGTACCGATGTAAGTTTTTCCTCAGTCAGGTTCAATTCTTTTCCAATATTAAATGCCAGGTTGGCCACTCGTTGCTGATGTCCCGCTGTGTATGGGTCTCGTGTTTCTACCACATCTGTCATAGCATAGATAGTACTTTCCATATTCTTCATGAGAGTATCGTAGTTTCGTCTAAGTTCTTTTTCCACATATACTCTCTCGGTGATATCTCTCGCTATAGATAATACTGCTTTTTTACCATCAAGCTGAACTAGATGGGCGTTAATTTCAACAGGGATTTTTTCTCCCCGTTTACTTTTATGATATGTTTTAAAAGTCGCATGCCCTTGCTGCGCCAGNAGCCTATTTGCCTCTTTAATAACTTGGGGATTGAGGTGGTGCCTGATATCATCGATATTCATCTTCAATAATTCTTCCTTAGTGTAGCCCAACCGTTTATAGGCTACATCATTTACCTCCATAAAGCATCCAGATCTGCCGTGGTTCATGTATTCATAAACAAATATTGCATCATTTGCCCGGTTGAACAACTGGCGGTATTTTTCCTCATTTTCCTTCAGCGCTAATAAGGCCTGCTTTTTATCCGTCGTATCATGAAATATAGCCTGTATCGCCCGCCTTCCCTCAAAAAAAATACTGGTTCCGATGATTTCTACATCCATAACCGTTTCATCCAACCGCAGCATCTTCAGTTCAATCAAAGGGACAGACTTCTGAGCCGATAGCTGTTTTATGCGGCCGGTCGCAAGTTCATGGTAATCGTTATGAATAAAGCTCATAATGTTTTTGCCAATTACCTCTCCCGGTTTAGCTGCCCGCAAGATAGCCAAAGCTTCTTTATTGGCATAGACAATTTCTCCTTCACAATGAATTAAATAAGCTCCCGGCATATTTTCTACTAAGTGATGCCAGCGTTCGCCACTTTGATCCAGAGCTTGCTTTACCAGACTCAATGCAGTAATATCCTCCGCAATAATCCATCCGCCGGTTATCTTATCTCCTTCCCTAATAGGAGACCCTTTTACCCTCACAGTACGGTTGGTTCCGTCTTTATGTCTAAAGACCACTTCGTAATAAGCAGTCTCACCCTTGAGCCTCAATTCGGCTTCCCGATAAACCAACGCTTTTTGCCCTTTTGCAATAAGTCGTAATATACTTGCCCCGACTAATTCATCAGGTTGATAGCCAAGAAGGTCGAATGACCTAGAATTAACATAAATTATTTGCTTATTTCGATCATATGCTAAGAGCAGTTCATTCATTTGTTCCGCTAACTGCTCACAATCAATTCCGGGTATTTTAAATGACATATTAGAGGTCCCCCAAGTACATTTAGATAGGTAATTAAAAGTCACCTACTACAAGGCTCCTTTACCTATTACTATTAATTAATGACGTTAAGCTGTCCTTGCCGAAGCTGAGTTAACCAATTCCTGCAGGTTCTGTACTTGTCCCGCGGATAGCATTGCATCTAAATTAAGCATAATAATAAGATTCTCCGCATCTTGGATAATCCCTTCAATATATTGCTGAGAAACAGCCTCAGGCGCTAAATTTATTTCATTTTTGGCTTTTTGAATAATACCTTCAACCGCATCTACATTTATCCCCATTACTTTCCCTCTAATATCTACCACAATAGTTCTTTTTTGCTGGTCACCTTCGGACTTCAAATCGAAAAATGCGCGCAGGTCAATAACAGGAATTACCTTACCCCTTAGTTCGACTACCCCATCTACCCATTTAGAAGCTTGCGGAATGAGAGCAAACACTCCCCAAACTTATACTTTAAATTTCTGGACCAGTTCTTCCAAATCATTGGCCATACTGCTTGTCTGCTGAGCGGTAGACGACAAGGTTTCAACAGCTGCAGTCTGCTCTTCCGCTGCAGACGATACTTCCTCACTAGCAGCTGCAGTCGCTTCCGCCACAGAAGCAATAGCATCAATTAATTTGACAACCTGATCAGANGTAGCGACTTCTGCCTTAGTTATGTCTTCTATTTCTTTAATACTGCGCACTGAACTGTCCACAGCATTAATAATGTCTGCAAANGTTNCATCNGTACTATTGACCACCTGGACTCCATTATCAACAGCATATTTTCCCTCATCCATAGATTGTACCGCTTCTCCCGTTTGTTTCCCCATTTCATGAATAAGGGTTGCAATTTCATTAGCGCCTTGATTGGACTCCTCCGCTAACTTCCTTACTTCTTCTGCCACCACGGCGAAACCTTTGCCATGCTCACCTGCTCTGGCAGCTTCTATAGCAGCATTTAACGCCAGCATATTGGTTTGATCGGCAATAGCATTTATAGTAGTAACAATTTCACCAATTTTAGATGAAAGTTCATTCAGTTTATCTATAACCCGAGCAGATTCATCTGACTTTTCTCTAATGATATCCATCGCTCCCACCATTTCTTTGACCTTCGCCCGGCCATCTTGGGCAGTTTTCATAGTATTCATGGAACTTTCATTTGCCGATACTGCTTTATTTTGGGCAATCTGAACCAGGCTGGACAGCTCTATTAAAGCCTTGGAAGCATCTACGATTGAGGCATTCTGTCTTTCAGCATCTGCTGCCACCTGCTGCATACTAGCGCCAATTTGCTGAGTCGCAGAACTAATTTGTTCGGATGAAGCAGCCATTTCCTGTGACCCTGCAGATAATTCCTGGGTATTGTTTCTCACTTCACTGACAATTTTTGATTGACTGCTAATCATCACATTAAAAGAATCACCCAAGGCTTTTATCTCATCTCTGGTTTTAATTTCAGAACTAACAGTTAAATCTCCTTGTCCCGCCAGTTCCATTAACGATTG
>JGI25321J50212_10003160_pt1 | contig 11691 bp, 12 predicted proteins | sample AutmiccommuBRH23_FD_50212 | JGI IMG/M metagenome (IMG submission 50212)
TACAAGATCAGCTTCCCTCAATATATATGTACCAACAGGAATTCATCAGTAATGGCAACACTTACTTTAGAACCGGATTTATTTGTGGTTTAAAATGTGATGAATACGGTCCTGGAAAGGTCTTACCTCACGAAGAAACGTTACCCAAGGCCAAAAAGGATAGAAAATTACTATTAGAACTGTGTAATGCCAACTTCAGTCCAATTTTTGGATTGTATGATGACCCAGAGAAGGTCGTCCAAAATAGTCTAGCAACTTTTTGTAATAATAGACAGTCTGACCATACAGTCATGGATGAAAATCAAACGGTTCACCGTGTTTGGGCAATTAATGATAATAATATTATTTCTCTCATTCAGAATCATCTAGCAAATAAGACTATTTACATTGCTGACGGCCATCATCGTTACGAAACAGCATTAGCTTACGGCAAAGAAATGAATGCGACTGGAAAACAGGGATATGATCGCGTATTGATTACTTTGGTTAACTTACATGATGAAGGGTTAATTGTGTTACCCACCCATCGTATGATAAAGAACCTATCCGTGTTTGATTTTGAGAAACTTCTAGCCAACNCAGAACAATATTTTGATACAAAAAGGATATCTGCCACTAAGGAAGCAATCTCTAACGAACTGGCTCTTGCTTCGAACCCGTCTTTTGTTCTTTATTCCGGTAATAAACAAGCAATAGTTTTAACCCTAAAAGCCCATTTAGATCCCGTGAATTTACATAAAGCAGATAAGTGCAGGGAATGGAAAAAACTTGATGTATCCTTACTCCAGACGCTGATTTTGGAAAAACAATTGGCCATAGGTGCCAAGGAAAGAGCCTCAGGTGATTATTTAGCCTTTACCAGAGATGCGGATGAAGCAATCTCCCAAGTTGATGCAGGTAATTACCAGCTCTCTATTCTTATGAGGCCTACAAAAGTTGAACAAGTTACGGCCGTTGCAACCGCTGGCGATAAAATGCCGCAAAAATCAACCTATTTTTATCCCAAACTGCTGACAGGACTTGTTATTAATCCTTTGGGTACAAAGTAATCTAAAAAACAGCCTCAGTTGAGGCTGTTTTTTTAGATTTGTTGGATAAACGGCGTGTAGAGTAATCGCTCTTTCGGCGAATACTAAAATGCATTTTTTATAACTTCTATTTTTTGTATGGTTCCGTTTTTACTTAAATGCACTCCAACTACGTCAAAACGGCAAGAACCCATGTATCGTTCTTGGGCTTGGAGATAATAAGCGGCCAACTGCCTTATTTTCTTTTGTTTATGGTAATTGACAGCCTCAAAAGGAGTCCCATATCTGTCAGATGTACGACTCTTCACTTCAATAAAGGCTAAACTCCCTTTATCCAACCCAATTATATCTATTTCTCCGAAACGACAGCGATAGTTCTGTTCAATAATTTCATAACCATGTTTCTTTAAATGCTCAGCTGCAGCCGCTTCTCCCTTGATTCCCAATGACTTGCCACTCAAAATCATAATCTTCTCTCCACTGTACTAAGGTGTGAAAAAAGCAGGAGTCCAGACTCCTGCTTTTTACATTAAAATGGGAAAAATGCTTTTGCTACACTAAGCGCTATGTTCGTTAGCGGAGCAGGGTAAATTCCGAAAAATAGAGAAACCAGCATGGTTGCATATAAAGTAGCTTGAATACTAACAGGCAACTTCATTGGTTCACTATCCTCAGGAGGCTCACCCATATACATTACCTTAACAACTATTAAATAATAATAAACCGAAACCCATACTCATACCGATACCCAAGAAGGCCAGCCAGATATATCCCTGATCAATAATGGCAGTGAAAAGATAGAACTTGCTGACAAAACCTGCCAAAGGTGGAATGCCTGCCAATGACAATAGGGATAAAAGCATAACAGCTGCCATAAGCGGTGACCTACGAGCAAGACCAGAGTAATCTTTAATTTCATCACTGCCGGTATTATTGTAGAAAGCAATAACTACCGTAAATGCTCCCAAGTTGGCAAAAACATACAGCAATGAATGAAATAATATAGCAGCCACCCCTAGTGCAGAGTACGCTACCAAACCAAACAACAGATATCCGGCCTGGGCAATGCTTGAGTAAGCCAGCAAACGCTTGATATTAGTCTGNGGAATAGCAACAAAGTTTCCAAAAATTACAGTAAGGGCAGATAATACCATTACTATTAGTACCCATGAACTCTGTAACGATGGCAAAGCAATTACTAACAAACGAACAAGCGCTGCAAATCCGGCTGCCTTAGATGCAACTGCTAGGAAAGCAGTCACAGGGGTAGGCGCACCTTCGTAAATATCCGGTGACCACATATGAAACGGTGCTGCGGATACTTTAAAGCCAAAACCAACTAAGGCAAAAATCATACCTAGTAATACTATGGGCTGAATACCTTGTTTAAGTCCATCAGCCATTTCACTAATCACGGTAGTACCAGCCGCACCGTAAATCAGACTAAAACCATATAACAGGATTGCCGAAGACATAGCCCCTAGTATCACATACTTTATTCCTGCTTCGGAAGATTTGAAATCGTTTTTTCTATATGCAGTCAATACAAAGAAAGTAATTGTCATTAACTCCAAACCAAGATAGAGTGAAATCAAATCTCCTGCGGATGCAAGCATCATCATGCCTAAAGTTGCAAAGACCATCAAGCTATAAAACTCACCCTGATTATAACCAAGGCGTTTAACATAATCAAAAGACGATACGCTAACCAAAATAGCGGCAGCTAAGAACAACTGTTTAAAAAATGTGCTGTATGGGTCGATAATGTACATGCCGTTAAAGACCGTTTCTTGAACATTAGTGTAAAGCAGGGTAAGTGCAAATATTATTATCAATCCAAAAGTTGCTAAATACCCTATCCCTCGTCTTTGATCCTTAGGAACTATCAAACCAATTATCAACAAACCAATAGCTAATACAGCAGTTGCAATTTCTATCGTTAATAAACTCACAGCACTCATTAGAATATCCCCCCTACTTGGGCAGCAGCATTTATTTTTTCAACCAATGGTACCACCCCTGTGTTAATCATACCTATTAGTGGTTGAGGGAATAAGCCGAATAGTAAGAGTGTAGCTATTAAAATAACTACAGGTACTAATTCAATACCCTTAGCATCCTCCAAATGATCCCATTTGGGATTGCGTGGGCCAAAGAAAGTAAACTGAACCACACGTAATACGTAAACTGCTGTAATAACTACACCCAGAATTGCAAGTATTGACAATACTCGGAAGTGCAACCAACCGAATAAGACCTTATCCACAGAGAATGACCCCACAAAGATTAGAAACTCTGCTACAAAGTTATTTAATCCTGGTAAGCCTAATGAAGCCAAGCCAGCAATTACAAAACCGGCGGCTATTCTAGGCATTTGATGTGCTAGACCACCAAACTCTGCAATAGTACGAGTATGGGCCTTGTGATAAATATTACCCACCAATGAGAAGAACAGGGCTGTCATAATACCATGGGCAAACATCTGAGCCACTGCTCCATTAATACTCATGGTATTTAAAGAAGCAATACCTAATAATACGTAACCCATGTGACTAACACTAGAATAACCGATAACAAACTTTAAATCCTTTTGCCGCATTGCTACCATTGCACCATATACCACATTGACAATACACAACACTGCAATTAACGGGGCCCAAAATTTGGCTCCTTCAGGAAACATGAATACTCCAGCTCGAATTAAGCCGTAACCACCAAGTTTCATTAGCACGCCAGCATGAAGCATGGACGTCGCTGTGGGAGCCGCTACGTGACCATCGGGAGACCATGTGTGAAGCGGCCACATAGGAACCAAGAAACCAAATCCAACCAAGAATAGGAAGAAAATAAACTTTTGGAAACCAATATCATAATTCACTAATGCTAATTGGGCAATATCAAAGGTTCTTATACCTAAATGCTCAGGTTGGGCAGCATATAAGAATAAGGCAATGATACCGATTAGCGCAAAAGCACTACCAACCAATAAGTATAGAGTCAGCTTCATTGCAGAATACTCTTTACGAGTACTACCCCATATTGCAATCAGTAAATACATTGGTATTACTGCGACCTCAAAAAAGAGATAAAAGAAAAATAAATCTCTACTAACAAAGACACCAAAAACTCCTGCAACTAACACCAATAGGGTAATAAAGAATTCTTTCACCCGGTTATGCATATCCCACGATGCAAATACACCGGTAAAGATAACAATAGCTGTCAGAAGCACCAATGGTAAGCTAATACCATCCACACCTACTGAATAGGTGATACCGAAGGATTCAACCCAAGGAATGTCTTGCAGAAACTGCAAACCTCCCGCTTTTGTATCATAATTCAAAAACGCATAAACGGCCAATACTAATGATACAAATGTCGCTGCAGCTGCAGTAATCTTTATAATCCGGTCTTCCTTCTCAGGGATAAACATTATTACCAAGGCCCCTATAATCGGCGCTAAGACGATAGTAGTCATTATTGGAAAAGTCATTTACATCCCTCCTAACACCGGTACGGCCATCCAAAGTACAATTAGCACCACGGCAGCAAACAAGACCAATGCGTAAGTCTGCATGCTTCCAGTCTGCACAAATCGTAACCTTGCACCTGTGGCCCGGATTAAGTCTGAAAAGCCGTCAGCAATACCATCAACAACTTTCCGATCACTCCAGTTAAATGCGTTACCTATATTCAAAACTATCTTATCGAAGAACCACTGGTAAACTTCATCAATGTAGTACTTGTTGTATAGTAAGGTCCAAATCGGTAAGAAACGTTGTTTCAGTGCCTCAGTATCAACTGCTTTCTTGCCGTACATATACCACGCCAGCACAATACCCGCTAAAGCGATTAGCGTAGATGAAATCATCAAGAAATAGTCTGGTGTAGCATGGTGCGGTTCTTCGAAATAAATTAATGAAGCAAAACCATGTTCCACAAACGGCGCTCCCACAAAGCCGATAAAAATTGCAAATACGGCTAAAATCATGAGCGGTACGGTCATTGTCCAAGGAGATTCATGGGCATGGTGATCTGAAAGTTTTTCTCCAAAGAAAGCGGTGAAAATTAATCGGAACATATAAAAAGCTGTTAAAAAGGCAACAATTGAACCGATTATATACAACCCAGTAAAACCACCATCTTTGGTTACAAGTAAAATTTCATCCTTACTCCAGAAACCCGCCAGTGGAAAAATACCGGCTAAAGCCAATGATCCGATTACAAAAGTCCAAGTCGTGGTCTTCATGTTTTTATAAAGGCCACCCATATCAAAAATACTATTGGAATGAACTGCATGAATGGCACTTCCGGCTCCCAAGAACAACAATGCTTTAAAGAATGCATGAGTAGTTAAGTGGAACATACCGGCAGTAATACTGCCAACACCCATAGCCATCACCATATAACCCAACTGACTTAATGTCGAAAATGCCAAAATACGCTTGATATCATCCTGAACTATAGCAATACTAGCTGCGAAAATCGAAGTAAACCCTCCGATGTAGGCAATTAATAACAGCGCGCTAGGTGCAGCATGGAATAACACAAAGCCTCTGGCCAGCAAATAAACACCCGCTGCAACCATTGTTGCCGCGTGAATCAAGGCACTAACCGGAGTAGGGCCCTCCATCGCGTCCGGCAGCCAAACATGTAACGGAAACTGCGCAGACTTCCCTACAGGGCCGGTAAATACAAGAATTGCCACCAATGTCAAGAAACCAACGTTACCGTAACCTTCAATTGCATGGGCTAATTCCTGGAAATTAAAGGTACCAAATACCAACCAAAGGAAAAATATCCCGATCATAAAGCCGAAGTCGGCCACTCTGTTGGTAACAAACGCCTTTTTATTAGCATCTGCAGCAGAGTTTTTGTAGAAATAAAAACCTATTAACAAGTAGGAACATAAACCCACCAGTTCCCAGAAAAAGAACATTTGGAAATAGTTATTTGCAACAACTAATCCCAGCATCGAAAAAGTAAACAGAGACAAATACGCGAAAAACCTCGAAAATCCCGGGTCATCAGCCATATAGCCAACAGAGTAAAGTTGTACCAAGAACGCAACAATGGTTACTACGCACAACATTACAGCAGTTAACGGGTCAATCAGTACTCCTGCGGTAATATGAACACCAGGAATAGTAAGCCATGGAACTGAATATTCAATAGGTACATTCATGTTTATTTCCCCATGGCTTCCAAGGATTGTGAAAAGTACACCTATTGAAAAAATCAATGATGTAGCCATCGCCGCCAATGCTGTTAAAGCACTTAGCATTTTAACCTTCTTGGTTACAAAAACTATTAATACGAAGGCAATGGCCGGAAAAATCGGTATAAGCCATGCATTATCTATCCAAAACATAGACCCTTTGACACCACCTTTTATAGTGCAATTACTACCACTTTAACCAATCAAAGTCATCCAACTGAGTAGTCATACGGTCGCGATAAATATTTATTATCAATGCCAGTCCTACTGCCACTTCAGCCGCAGCCACCACGATAACAAATATCGCAAAAACATGCCCAGATACTTCTCCGGGGTTTAAAAAGCGGTTAAACGCCAGCAAGTTTATATTCACCGCATTAAGCATCAATTCTATACCCATTAGTACAGCCACAGCACTTCGTTTAGCCAATGCACCGTAAAGACCAATACAGAATAGAAATCCGCCAAGAATTAAATAGTGATATAACGTAATCATTGGGGTTTACCCTCCCCCCTGGCTAACAGAATAGCACCAACCATTGCCACCAAAAGTAATACTGCTGCAGCTTCGAATGGTATTACGTAATCTGTTAACATAGCATCTGCAATGGGACCAACAGTGCTCTCCAGCGCCGGTTTATTGCTAATAATTAAATCTGATGATAAAATTATTTTTTCAATCAACAGAAATAATCCCAGCGAAACAACAGCGGCAGTCAACTTGTGACGGTTAAACAAGTTACTGTATTTTATGTCACCCCGCACAGTCAGCATGACACCAAATACCAAAAGAATAGCAATGGCGCCTGCATAAACTAATAATTGTACTGCAGCTAAAAAGTCAGCCTGCAGCATAACATATAGGCCAGAAACTCCTACAAAAGTAACTACCATGAATAACGCACTGTGAACAATGTTTCTTAATAAGACTACCATTAAGGCTGATCCCATAATTATTATCGCAATTAACCAAAATATTATAGTACTAGTCACTTAATTTCCCCCCTCCGTAACTTCACTGGGCTGGGAATCCTGTCCCTCTGTCCGTTTAAATAGGTTCAAGAACGTATCTTTACGCGCATAGCATGCTAACTCAAAATCCTGCGTAAAGTTAATAGCATCTGTGGGACAGCTTTCTACACATAACCCGCAAAACAAACACAAACCGATGTCCATGTTATAATCGTCTAAGCGACGTTTTTTGTCCTCACCCTTACTACTGGCGATTTCAATAACGTTGTTCGGACACGTTTTAGCACAGATACCACAGGCAATGCACTTTTCATCGTCTAACGCGAAAGAGCCATGAAAATTATTGGATAAATTCGGCATTTCCTCCGGATACTGTTCAGTTATTGCCTTGCCAAAAAAATGTTTAAAGGTTATTCCTAATCCTTTTACTAAACCCTTACCATACATCGTCTCACCACCCTATGGTCACTGTATAAACCATTGATAAATTTTAATGCCAACACCAGTTACCAAAATATTCGCCAGAGACAGCGGCAGGAGAAACTTCCAGTTAGTATGCATTAAGTGATCTATCCGTATTCTCGGGAATGTCCACCGTACCCACATAAACACATAAATCATAATGTATACTTTAATAACGAACCAAATCCAAGACGGTGCCCAAGGCCCGGCAGGACCTCCTAAAAATAGCGCAACGGCCAATGCAGACATTGCTATTAAGTTGGAGTATTCTGCAAGGAAAAATATGGCCCAACGCATACCACTATACTCAGTAGTTGCACCGGCGACTAGTTCCTGTTCACCTTCCGGTAAATCAAATGGTGCACGACTTAATTCAGCAGTACCGGCAATGAAAAATATCAAAAAGGCAACTGGTTGTAATACTATAAACCATACATCGCTTTGGGCTGCAACAATATCAGACATCCTCATTGAGCCGGTTAGCATAATTACTCCAAGAATTGAAAATACCAGTGGGATTTCATAACTAACCATCTGAGCTACTGAACGCATGCCGCCAATTAAGGAGTACTTGTTATTAGACCCCCAACCTGCCATTAAAAATGCAATGGTTGTAGTCGATGATATTGCAATAAAGTAAAATACTCCAATATTCAGATCCACTGCAATCATGTCTTTACCGAAGGGAATAACTGCATAGAGCATGACAGCCGGTATAAAAACAATGATGGAAGCTAATTTGAATACCTTACGATCTGCAGCCTGAGGAACAATGTCCTCTTTACTTATCAGCTTGATAACGTCCAATGTAGTTTGCAGCAATCCTCTAGGACCTACTCTATTGGGACCTAACCGTTGCTGCCAATACGCGCTTAATTTTCTTTCCAAATATACCAAATAAAGTACATTCAGAAGCACAAAAGTCAAAATAATTGCTACTTGAATCACAACCATTATTAAATTTGCTATTATGGAGCTAAGGCCCAGTCCAGACACCATCCACTGTTCTAGTCCCGCTCCGGCATTTAAAAACAATTTTTCCATTAACTATCTCCCCTTTATGACACCGCTAGCGGTCAACTTCACCCAAGACAATATCAATAGATGCTAGGATTACAACTGCATCCTGGATGTTTCCGCCTTTGGCAATTTCGGGATATACTCCTAAATTCACAAATGATGGCCCATGAATGTGTAATCTGTAAGGCTTAGTGGATCCATCGCTGACCAAGTAATAACCCAACCAACCCTTAGCCCCTTCTATTTGATGGTACACCTCACCGGCTTTTGGTTTAATCACTTTAGGTACCTTAGCCTGGATGGGGCCTTCGGGCAAGTCATTTAAGGCCTGCTCAATAATTCTTAAGCTTTGTCTCATCTCTTCCATACGTATCACAAAACGATCGTATGAATCACCATTTTCACCAGTCGGAATATCGAATTCGAAACGATCATAGATGCTATATGGTTCTGCCTTCCTTAAGTCAAACTTATATCCGGATGCCCTCAAGTTAGGGCCGGAAATCCCATAATTAATTGCCGTCTCAGCATCTAAAACACCTACGCCTTTGCTACGGGCTTGAAATATCTCATTTCCCGTAACAAGACCATCATATTCGTCAAAGCATGACGGCAGGTCGTTAAGTAGTTCTTTCAACCCGGCAATAAAATCTTCTGTTAAATCGTGGGATACACCGCCAATCCTNGGATAATTCAAAGTCATGCGCGANCCGGAAATTATTTCGAATAAGTCTAAAATGCGTTCGCGATCCCTAAATGTATACATCCATGCCGTGAAACCGTTAATATCCAGTGCATAACTACCAATAAAGACCATATGGCTGGCAATCCTTTGAAGTTCAGAAACAATTACCCTAATATATTCAACCCGTTCCGGAATTTCAATATCCAATAGTTTTTCCACTGTCTCTACATAACCAATGTTATTTAATGCTGCCGCCAGATAATCTAATCGGTCAGTATAAGGAATGAATTGAGTGTAAGTACGGTCTTCAGCAAGTTTTTCCATCCCCCTGTGCAGATAACCCATCACGTTTTCCAGGTTAGTAACGTTCTCACCATCTAACGTAAGCACACAACGGTAAACACCATGGGTACTGGGATGTTGGGGACCCATGTTTATTGTTATTTCTTGAGTCTTCAAGTTTTTGTCTTGTAGTTGACTTCTTGACATTTCCATCACGACACCTCTACTATTACTTTTCTAAGGAGTGCTACCTCCTTGCTTCAACCTTATAATCTTTGCGTAACGGATGTCCTTCAAAATCATCGGGACACAAAATACGTTTCAAATGCGGATGTCCCTCATAGATAACCCCTATCAAATCATAAGTTTCTCGTTCCTGAACATCAGCAGCTGCCCATAAGGATGAAATTGAAGAGATAGTGGGATTTTGTTTATCCAATTTTACTTTTACCTTTATTTTATTGCAATCCGGTAATACCATCAGATGGTAAACCGCAACAATCTCTTCATCATAATCTACTGCAGTGACGTCTACCAAATAATTAAAACCATACTTTTCTTTTAGTTGAGTCATAACATCAAAAAAGGTATCTTTTTCAACAAAAAGAGTACCATGTTCCTCTTCAAATACTATCTTCTCTTTAAACTTCTTAACTAATTTTTCCACCAATTTAATTTGACTATCCATTTGTCCTCATCCTTACCACGTTAGGATTAATTACTTTCTGGCGCAGTTGCAAAAAGCCGTAAATTAATGCTTCCGGTCTTGGTGGGCAACCAGGCACATATACGTCTACCGGCAAAAAAGTGTCTGCTCCAGGTACAACATTGTACGAATCAACAAAAGGGCCACCACTTATTGCACAGCTACCCATAGCTATTACGTACCTTGGTTCTGCCATTTGATCGTATACCCTTTGTACTAAGGGAGCCATCTTTTTAGTGATAGTACCAGCTACAATCATTAAATCAGATTGCCTAGGTGAGGGTCTAAAAACTTCATAACCAAATCTAGAAATGTCAAATCTTGCCCCACCGGCAGCCATCATTTCGATTGCGCAGCACGCTAAACCGAAAGTAACCGGCCAGAATGAATGGGCCCTAGCATAATTTAAAACCTTATCAACAGATGTTAAAATAATATTGTTTCTTACTAACTCTTCCACTTCTGCAGCGTTGACACCTTTTTCTACATCCATTCTAACGCTCCTTCCTTCCAGGCATACCATAGGCCAATCACTAAGATGGCGATAAAAATAACCATTTCTACAAATGCAAATAAGCCTAACGTGCTAAATCTAACCGCCCAAGGATACAGAAATACAGTTTCAACATCAAACACAACAAAAATCAAAGCATAAAGAAAATAACTAATTTTAAACTGTACCCAAGTGGATCCCTGAGTCTCCAAACCACACTCATAAGTTGATAATTTTTCTGGGCTTGGCCTTTTCGGTCTCACCAACCACGCCGTCGCCAACACAATAATTGGAAAAACTGCCGCAATCAAGAAAAAAATCCCTATCCCGGCATAATCCTGCAGCATAATCCCCCCCCTTTCATAAAAAGTAGTTGTTTATTATTTAATTATATCTAGAAAAAGACCACTAAAAAGCATTCGCCATGACTGGATAAAAACCTTCAAAAATGTTAATTTTTTTGTATACAATAAAATACAACTTTCAATGAACGTTGACACTATGCCCTTATAATATATATTATTTTGGAAATTAACCATGCATCACTACTAAATACATTCCTTAACACCAGAAAACGTCCTGCGGTGAATAGGCGTTACACCCACGTTTATTATAACTTCCCTATGGGCTTTTGTTGGGTAACCAAAATGCTTGTCAAAGCCATATTCAGGGTATACTTTAGCATATTCTCTCATTAATCTATCTCTTGTAACCTTGGCAATTATGCTGGCTGCAGCTACTGCAGCACTTTTTTGATCACCCTTAATTACTTTTCTGTTTAATATATCCAACGAGGGAATACTTAAACCGTCAATTAATACTTTG
>JGI25321J50212_10003161_pt1 | contig 11686 bp, 10 predicted proteins | sample AutmiccommuBRH23_FD_50212 | JGI IMG/M metagenome (IMG submission 50212)
GCAGTCTTCTCGTGCATGGACTGGTCCGGCAGCGGGCCGAACTCGGAGCGCAGAGCAGCAACCATCCAGCCGGACAGGTAGAGGTAACGCTTGTTGGTGGTCTTCAGGTGCTTCTTGATGGAGATCAGCTTCTGCTGACCGATGAAGCCGTGCCAGCAACCGAGGGACTGCGTGTAGACGGACGAGTCGGCGTCGTACTCGGCCATGTCCTTGCGCATGATGTCGGCGGTGTACTGAGCAATTTCCAGACCGGTCTTGAAGCGGTTCTGGGCGCGCATGCGAGCGACGGACTCAGGGTTGATGGCGGCCCAGCTGCTGCCGTATTGCTCTTTCAGGGCGGCAACTGCCTTGATGTCGTCTTGATATGCGGACATGTTCAATCCTTCAAAAATGAGTGTGGTTGAGCACCGACTTTTCCCACCGAAACCTACGTGCTATCGCTGATCATTGCGGGCAACACGCGGCAGAGCGTCGAAATATCGACCGGGACGAGGATTGAACCAAGAGAAGGGGGGATACGACCGCCGGGCTGGTTCCGGTTGCTGCGCCCACAGCCGGCGTGGCTGCCGTGTGCGCTACAACAACGAGAAGCTTTCAGTCTGGCTGATGCGTCAATCGCTACCCCGTCCCTCAGGACGACTCGTTCCAGTCGCAACCTCGTCAGTCCGCCTTGTGGGCAGTACAGTCACGGAACGGCTCGGCTGGTTGGCTTGAGCACGCCCCGGAGACCCTTGCCAGGGCCCCTGGTTAGCGGGAGCGGGGCAATAATGCTCCGCTGAAATTGCATCGTCAATCGTTTTGTAGTGTTTTTTTCGGGGCACTACATCGTGACGTGGCTGTCAGGGACCTGCTGATGTTCAGTCCAGAACATCGACCTTGAGGCGCATCGACAGGTTCTGGCCGCCCTGGGTGGAATAGCGACGTAACGTGCCTTGCTGCTCGGAGCTCGCGCTTTCATCGACGCCGCCGATGGTGATCCATTCACCGATACGACCGCTTACCCGAGTGTCCGCGTTCTGAACCTCCACCACGCCACCATCGCCTTGCGCAAGCCGGTCTCGGGTACTGCTTATGGTGACTTGCACCCGGTCGCCGTGCACTGTGGCGGTGGCGTAGAAGCCGCGGAGAACGTCGCGATATTGCGTCTGCTGGTAGATCTGGCCGTAGCCATCTGTGCCCTGGGTGGTCAGCGGCACACTCTGGCCCACCTGAATCAGCGCCGGATAACCCTCGCTGGCCTGAACCTGCTGAACGCCGCCATCCCTGCTGTTCGTGCTGCGGCGGATGATTCGCACCCGATCACGCCCACCAATCTCTCCGCGTCCGGTTTCAAACTCCACGTCGCCGGAGCGTACCGAACCGTCCACCTGATAACCGCCTGCGGAGCTGCTGGCCGAGTCCTGAGTATCGACACTGATGAGCAGACGCTTGGGCTCGACGTCCAGCTGATCGATCACCTGCCGCAGTTCGCTGATGAGCGCGTCCGGTGCATTGACGATCAGCTGGCTGCCGTAGGCTGTGACCCGTCCCTGGCCACCGAGCACCGACTCCGCTACGGGAATAACGTCTTCGGCCATGCGGTTGTCGAGCTGAATGACTTCGGTCGCCGCTTGTAACGGAAGACAGATGCTGACAGCAACGGACAGCAGAAAGATTCGAGGGCTCATAGCAGAAAACTCCGCAGGTTTGCATCCGCTAATCCATGTTCCCAGGCCTTGTCGAATTCCGCTTGGCGTATGCGCACCCGGGCGAGGTCGTGGTACAGGGCATAGCCGGCGTATTGGTCAGCCTTGGGGCGTTGCAGCAGACCACAATCATCGGCGATCAGATAGGCGCCGCTCTGCTCGGGATAATCGGGGTTCAGCTTGCGGATATGTACATTGCTGGTCAATCGCCGAGCAAGCTGCAGAAGACGGTGGCCTTCTTTGATCGCTCGTGTCGGGTCGCCGATCAAGATACGCAGGCGGTTGCGCGGGTGGGCCAGCAGTAGGCGAGTGCAAGCCTGCTGAACGCTGCTGTGATGATAAAGCCAGGGTTCCAGATCCGTGCTGTAGATGCACAGCGAGCGAGTCGCCTGCTGCAGCATGGCCAAAGCATGCTGGCGAACCTCGTTGGGTTCGCTGAAGCGTTGCAGTTCGGTGTCCTGTCCAAGCTCAAAGGCGGCCGCTCTCCAAGCGAGAGGCTCGGGAAGGTCGGCTTGGGGGTTGTGAACGGCAAAACGCCCCGGAGAGTGAAAGTCTATGGCCGGGAGTTCGGCCTGATCGCTACTTTCGTCAGGGGCGCTGTCGCTCATACGGCCTCAGTGGCTCCGGCGGAGCATGTCGACGTGGGGGATTCCAGCTTCGAGAAACTCATCGCTGACCACTTCAAAACCAAGTCGCTCATAGAAGGCGGTAGCGTGAACCTGCGCAGTCAGTGTCTGCTCCGTCAGGCCCCGGCGCTCCGCCTCCGCAAGGACGGCGCGCATCAGCGCATCGCCCACGTTCATGCCGCGCCAGTCGCGCAGGACTGCTACCCGGCCAATCTGCCCGTCGGCCAGCAACCGTGCGGTACCGATCGGATAGTCGCCCTCGAGGGCGAGAAAATGCACGGCNTCGNTATCGTCGGCATCCCACTCCTGCTCGGGCGGAACGGCCTGCTCGGCAATGAANACGGCCTCCCGAATGCGCCGCAGTTCGGCGTTGTCCTGCTGCCAGTCGGCGATCCGTACCTGAACGCTATTCATCAGCAAACTCCAGACTTCCTTGTTTGACCAGTTCGCACAAAAGCCCCCGGCCATCGTCGTCGCTCAGCCAGTCGCCGATGTTATCGGCGTGCAACGCATCAGCCGAGCAGATCAGTTTCAACAGTTCGCGCAGCTTAGAGGGAAGCAGGCGACTCTGGCCACTGGCGAACAGTAGCAGGCCGATGTCGACTTCGCTCCAGGCCAGGCGTGCCGCCGGGTTGCGGACCAGCAGGGCGCCATCTTCGATTGCCGAGCGCAGATCGATCTCCTCCAGCTCAGGCCCCTCCACCCGCTCCGGATAGCGCGGCTCGGTCATGAACTGGCCGAACCAGGTGAGCAACAAACGCTCGTCGCTCATGTGCTCGGCAAGCAGCGCTTTCAATCGGTCCAGTGCGTCGCTCTGGATCTGGTAGGGGTCGTCGCTCGGTTGCAGATCGGCGTCGCTGTAACGATCCTCGTCCGGCAGGAACTGCGCCAGGAAGTCGGTGAAGTGGGTCAGTACCTCGGCAGCGCTAGGGGCACGGAAACCGACCGAATAGGTCATGCAGGCATCCTCTGCGGTGCCGAAGTGGGCCAGGCGAGGCGGAAGGTAAAGCATGTCACCGGGTTCCAGCACCCATTCATCGGTGCCTTCGAATTCGGCCAGGATGCGTAGATCGCCGTGGNTCAGCATCGGGCTTTCGCTGTCGCACATNTGCCCNATGCGCCAGCGGCGCTGACCATGCGCCTGCAGCAGGAANACGTCGTAGTTGTCGAAATGCGGGCCGACACCGCCGCCCGGTGCGGCATAGCTNATCATCACATCGTCGATGCGCCAGTTGGGAAGGAAGCGGAAGTGCTCGATCAGATCGGCGACTTCCGGTACCAGCTGGTCGACGGCCTGGACCAGCAGGGTCCAGTCACGCTCGGGCAGCTGCTGGTAGGNGTCTTCGGCAAAGGGACCGCGACGCAACTCCCAGGGGCTTTCGCCGTGCTCGATGATCAGNCGGGATTCGACTTCCTCTTCCAGCGAAAGGCCAGCNAGTTCGTCCGGCGAGATGGGGCTCTGAAAGTCTGGGATGGCCTGGCGAATGAGCAGCGGTCTCTTCTGCCAGTAGTCGCGCAGAAATTCCCGGGCGCTGATGCCGCCCAGAATTTGAAGTGGAATATCAGAAGTCATGCGTAACACCTTGCTCTATATACAGAGCTGAAAATAAAAACGCCCGGCACAGCCGGGCGTGCATACATGGTCGTACTCAGATGCGCTTGGCCTGGGCAACGGCGTTGCCGATGTAGTTGGCCGGCGTCAATTTGCGCAGTTCGGCCTTTGCTTCGGCAGGAATATCCAGACCGTCGATGAAAGACTGCAGGGCTTCGGGCGTAATGCCTTTGCCGCGGGTCAGGTCCTTCAGTTTTTCGTAGGCGTTTTCCACGGCGTAGCGGCGCATGACCGTCTGTACCGGTTCGGCCAGCACTTCCCAGCAGGCGTCGAGGTCTTCGGCGATGCGGGCGATGTTGAGCTCCAGCTTGCCGATACCCTTGAGGCTCGCTTCGTAGGCAATGACGCTGTGGGCAAAGCCGACGCCAAGATTGCGCAGCACGGTGGAGTCGGTCAGGTCACGCTGCCAGCGGGAGATCGGGAGCTTGCTGGCCAGGTGCTGGAACAGTGCATTGGCGATACCCAGGTTGCCTTCGGAGTTCTCGAAGTCGATCGGATTGACCTTGTGCGGCATGGTCGACGAGCCGATCTCGCCAGCAACGGTCTTCTGCTTGAAGTAACCGAGCGAGATGTAGCCCCAGACGTCGCGGTCGAAATCGATGAGGATGGTGTTGAACCGGGCGATGGCATCGAACAGTTCGGCAATGTAGTCGTGCGGCTCGATCTGCGTGGTGTAGGGGTTCCATGTCAGGCCGAGGTCGCCTTCGATGAACTCACGGGCGTTGGCTTCCCAGTCGATCTCGGGATAGGCGCTCAGGTGGGCGTTGTAGTTGCCCACTGCGCCGTTGATCTTGCCCAGCAGCGGAACGGCGGCGACCTGGGCGATCTGGCGCTCCAGACGGTACACCACGTTTGCCAGCTCCTTGCCGAGCGTCGTCGGCGACGCCGGCTGGCCATGCGTACGCGAGAGCATCGGTACGTCGGCGAATTGCACGGCCAGGCTGCGGATCGATTCGGCAAGTTGGCGCATCAGCGGCAGCAGAACGCTGTCGCGGCCTTCACGCAGCATCAGCGCGTGGGAGAGGTTGTTGATATCTTCGCTGGTGCAGGCGAAGTGGATGAATTCGTTGACCTTGGCCAGTTCCGGCAGCTGCTTGGCCTGCTCCTTGAGCAGGTACTCGACGGCTTTTACGTCATGGTTGGTGGTTCGCTCGAATTCCTTCACGCGCTCGGCGTGCTCCAGCTGGAAGTTCTCGGCCAGCTGGTTCAGCACCGAGTTGGCTTCGGCGGAGAAGGGGGGGACTTCCGGAATGCCTGGGTGGGCTGCCAGGCGCTGGAGCCAGCGGACTTCGACCTGGACGCGGCAACGAATCAGGCCGAATTCGCTGAAGATCGGGCGCAGGGCGCTGGTTTTGCCGGCGTAGCGGCCGTCGACGGGGGAAACCGCCGTGAGCGAGGAAAGCTGCATAGAGGGCATTCTCGGACAGTCAGGCAACGAAAAGAGGGCGCAGATTATACACGAATGGACCGGGTGGGCCCGGTACATTCGCCACCGTTAGCGGTCGTCATCCTGGGTCGAGCGCAGCCGTGGATAGAGCGCATCGAGCAGCTTGCGGCGGCTGAAGATCATTTGCCAACGGTGCCCGCCGAGCTGGCGCCACAGACGTGCCGAGCGAATTCCGGAGAGCAGCAGGGCGCGAATCTTGGCTGCATTGTCCGTCTGCTGCAGGTGCCGCATGTCGCCTTGAACCTGAATGCGCTGGCGAAATGTGCTCAGGGTGTCCTGGTACAAACCGCCGAACGAGGCCACGACATTTTCGTGGGTGATGCCGAAGTGCTCGACCTGCTGTTGAATCTGATCCAGACGGCTGCCAATGACCTGAAGCATGTCGTCGCGCTTGTCCAGCTGGCGCTCCAGACCGATCATCGCCAGTGCGTAACGCAGTGGTTCTCGCTGCAACGCGCTGCTGTCGCGCTCCAAGGCACCGACCAGAGCGCGATAGCCATCACGTAGATTGAGGTCATCACCGCCGTAGATTTCCAGTGTGGTTTCCGGATTGCGGGCCAGCAGGCTGCCCAGCATGCAGCCGAGCGAGGCGTTCGGAACCTGGCCGGTGCGAGCGATGCGGTCCACCAACGTTGCGGCTTCGAACACTGCGCCGAGTGCAATCAGTTGTTCGTCGAGCGTATTCATGCTCGACCCTCGAACCAGGGTTCGGCCTGCTCGATCACGCCGCCGCCAAGGCAGACTTCGCCGTCGTAGAACACGACCGACTGGCCCGGTGTCACCGCNCGTTGTGGCGCTTCGAAGACGGCACGATAGCCGTCTGCCGTCTTTTCCAGCGTGCAGGCCTGATCGCTCTGGCGATAGCGGACCTTGGCGGTCAGCTGGAGCGGAGCGCTGAGGTCGATGGGGTTCACCCAGTAGATTTCCGATGCCAGCAACGCGCGCGAGAACAACCACGGATGATCGTTGCCCTGGCCGACCACCAGCACGTTGCGCTGCAGGTCCTTGCTCAGCACGTACCAGGGCTCGTCGGAAGCATCCTTGAGGCCACCGATGCCCAAGCCCTGGCGTTGACCGATGGTGTGATACATCAAGCCGTGATGACGGCCGATCACTTCACCATCGATGGTTTCGATATTGCCGGGCTGGGCCGGAAGGTATTGCTTGAGAAAGTCGCTGAAGCGCCTTTCGCCGATGAAGCAGATGCCGGTGGAATCCTTTTTCTTCGCCGTGGCAAGCCCGTACTTTTCGGCGATCGCCCGCACTTCGGGCTTTTCCAGCTCGCCGACAGGAAACAGCGTCTTGCTCAGCTGTTCACCGCCGACCGCATGCAGGAAGTAGCTCTGATCCTTGTTCGGGTCCAGCCCTTTGAGCAGNTCGCTACGATCATTCACGTCGCGACGACGCACGTAATGGCCGGTCGCGATGAGGTCCGCCCCCAGCATCAATGCGTAGTCGAGAAAGGCTTTGAACTTGATCTCCCGGTTGCAAAGGATGTCCGGGTTCGGCGTGCGTCCCGCCTTGTATTCGGCAAGGAAGTGTTCGAAGACGTTGTCCCAGTANTCGGCTGCAAAGTTCGCCGTATGCAGCTTGATGCCGATCCGATCGCACACCGCTTGGGCGTCGGCCAAGTCTTCCTTGGCGGTGCAGTATTCCGTGCCGTCGTCCTCTTCCCAGTTCTTCATGAACAGGCCTTCGACCTGATAGCCCTGCTCGAGCAGCAGGAGGGCGGAAACGGAAGAGTCCACTCCGCCGGACATGCCGACGATGACACGTGTTTTTTCCGGGGCGGTGAGGGTGGTTACAGACATAGGAACACGCTGAGGCTCTGCAAAGGGGCGGAATTCTATCAGGCTGCAGCAGGCATGACGAAGCCGCGTTCAGTTGCGAATCACGTCAAGCGAATGCAGCGGCCCGGTCAGATAATCATCGATGCAGCGGGGCACCAGTTCGCTGCGCCAGCGTTCAGGTTGCGCCTCCAGCTCGTCGCGGCTCAGCCACCGAGCCGCGACAATGCCCTCGTCGAGCTGACGCTGCGGATCATGCTGCAGGGCTCTGGCGGCGAAGCATACGCGCTGATAGGTCACGCCATTGCTGGGCGCGGTGTACAGATAAATTCCCACAACGCCAATGAGCTCGACCTCCCAGCCGGTTTCTTCGAGGGTTTCCCGTACAGCCGCCTGGCGCAGATTCTCATTGGCTTCGAGATGCCCGGCAGGCTGATTGAGTACGAGTCGGCCCGCCTTGAGCTCTTCTACCAACAGAAAGCGTCCCTGGTCTTCGATAACGGTCGCGACGGTGATATGCGGTTGCCAGTCCATAAGAGCTGCCTTGTGTAAATGACGGGATGATAACAGTCACCTCCGTTCAGAAAGCACGAACCCCGGCACCAGGCCGGGGTTCGTGATAACACTCAAGCGTCGATTCAGGCGTTCAGCGCGGCCAGGGCTGCGTTGAAGGTTGCGCTGGGGCGCATCACCTTGCTGGTCAGTTCCGGGTTGGAGCGATAGTAGCCACCGATATCCACCGGCTTGCCTTGCACTTCGGCCAGTTCGGCGACGATGGTCGCTTCCTGCTCGGTCAACTGCTTGGCCAGCGGGGTGAAGTGGGCCTTCAGTTCGGTGTCTTCGTCCTGCGCGGCCAGAGCTTGCGCCCAGTACAGAGCCAGGTAGAAGTGGCTGCCGCGGTTGTCCAGCTGACCAACCTTACGCGCCGGTGACTTGTTGTTGTCCAACAGTTTGCCGGTGGCCTGGTCAAGGGTCTTGCCGAGGATCTTGGCCTTGATGTTGTCGGTCTTGATGCCGGTTTCTTCCANGGACACAGCCAGAGCAAGGAACTCACCCAGGGAATCCCAGCGCAGGTAGTTCTCTTCTACAAGCTGCTGCACGTGCTTTGGTGCGGAGCCGCCGGCGCCGGTTTCGTACATGCCGCCGCCCGCCATCAGCGGAACGATTGAGAGCATCTTGGCCGAAGTGCCCAGTTCCATGATTGGGAACAGGTCGGTCAGGTANTCNCGCAGAACGTTGCCGGTCACCGAAATGGTGTCCTGGCCACGAATCATGCGCTCCATGCTGACGCGGATGGCTTCGTTGTAATCCATGATGCGGATGTCCAGACCGCTCAGGTCGTGATCCTTGAGGTAGGTTTCGACCTTGTTCTGCAACTGACGATCATGGGCGCGCTCCGGGTCAAGCCAGAAGATCGCCGGGGTGTTCGACTGGCGAGCACGGGTCACGGCCAGCTTGACCCAGTCGCGGATCGGAGCGTCCTTGGTCTGGCAAGCACGCCAGATGTCACCTTTCTCGACTTCGTGCTGCATCAGCACGGTGCCGTCGGCCAGAACGACGCGCATGGTGCCGTCGGCCTGCATCTCGAAGGTCTTGTCGTGCGAACCGTATTCCTCGGCTTTCTGTGCCATCAGGCCGACGTTCGGGACGCTACCCATGGTNACCGGGTCGAAGGCGCCGTTGGTCTTGCAGAAGTTGATCATCTCNTGGTAAATGCGGGCATAGGTGCTCTCCGGCATTACCGCTTTGGTGTCCTTCTGCTTGCCGTCCTTGCCCCACATCTGACCGGAGTTACGGATCATCGCCGGCATCGAGGCGTCGACAATNACGTCGCTCGGGATGTGCAGGTTGGTGATGCCCTTGACCGAGTCGACCATCGCCATTTCAGGGCGGTGGCTGTAAACCTCATGGATGTCATGCAGGATTTCTTCCTGCTGCGAGACCGGCAGCGACTTGATCTTGTCGTAGACGCTGCTGATACCGTTGTTCGGGTTGACGCCCAGTTCCTTGAACAGCTCGCCGTACTTGTCGAACACATCCTTGTAGTAAACGCTGACCGCATGACCGAAGACGATCGGGTGCGAGATCTTCATCATGGTGGCCTTGACGTGCAGGGACCACATCACGCCGGTTTCCTTGCAGTCCTGCAGGGTGTCTTCGAAGAAGGCGCGCAGCTTGTTGCAGCTCATGAACATGCCGTCGAGCACTTCGCCTTCCTGCAGAGACAGCTGCTTCTTGACCTCGACCTTGCCGTCCTTGCCGACGAACTCAATGCGCACATCACCAGCTTTGTCCATGGTGATCGACTGCTCGCTGGAGAAGAAGTCGCCACCACGCATGTAGTCGGCATGGGACTGCGAAGCCTTGCTCCACTTGCCCATCGAGTGCGGGTGCTTGCGAGCGTAGGCTTTCACGGCGGCCGGAGCGCGGCGGTCGGAGTTGCCTTCGCGCAGCACGGGGTTCACGGCGCTGCCGAGTACCTTGCCATAGCGGGCGCGGGTATCTTTCTCCGCATCGGTCTGCGGGTCTTCCGGGAAGTTGGGGATGTTGTAGCCCAGGGCCTGCAGTTCGGCGATGGCGGCCTTGAGCTGCGGCACGGAAGCGCTGATGTTGGGCAGTTTGATGATGTTGGCATCGGGCTGAACGGTCAGCTCGGCAAGCTTGGCCAGGTCGTCGTCGACTTTCTTGTCGGCGTCGAGCTGGTCGGCAAAGCTCGCAAGAATGCGCCCTGCAAGAGAGATGTCACGTGTTTCGACGGCTATGTCAGCGGAGGCGGCGAAGGCTTCTACAATAGGAAGAAGCGAATAGGTAGCCAGCGCAGGGGCTTCGTCGGTGAAGGTATAGATGATCTTCGAAGGGGTGGACATTTAGCGATAACTCTCTTCTTGCAGGGCGTGCACAGAATCCCGAGTGCGCCGGGTAGGCGCTCTGGCTCTCCGTCTAGATGAAACCAGAAGGGGGATTCGCCGCGGTGATGATGGATGCACCAATAGAGTGTCGAGCATTTGAACCGCCGAGCCGCGGTAGCGACTCTGAGGTTTCAAGGGGCGGGACTTGTACAAGACAGGTTCGTCCCTTATGACTTGTGAGTCATCGCGGCAGTATACCATCGAGCCAGCCTCGGGCAGAACGGCATTGCGCATACGACGAACGAACATGTAGTTTCAGGCAATTCGAGTGGGTTACCCTCAAAGATGATCGATGTCTAACCACGAAGACGGAGTCCAGCATGGGATACCAAAAGATCCAGGTGCCATCCAGCGGTGACAAAATTACCGTTAANGCCGATAACACCCTGAACGTCCCCGACAACCCGATCATCCCTTATATAGAAGGGGACGGTATCGGCGTCGACATCAGCCCGGTGATGATCAAGGTCGTGGATGCCGCTGTTCAGAAGGCCTATGGCGGCAAGCGCAAGATTGCCTGGATGGAGATCTACGCGGGCGAGAAGGCTACGCAGGTCTACGATCAGGACACCTGGCTGCCGAAGGAAACCCTCGAAGCTGTCCGCGATTACGTCGTGTCGATCAAAGGCCCCCTGACCACTCCGGTCGGCGGTGGCATCCGCTCCTTGAACGTTGCGCTGCGCCAGGAGCTNGATCTCTACGTCTGCCAGCGTCCGGTTCGCTGGTTCACCGGTGTGCCGAGCCCGGTCAAGAAGCCGGGCGATGTGGATATGGTGATCTTCCGGGAGAACTCCGAAGACATCTACGCCGGTGTCGAGTGGAAGGCAGGCTCCCCGGAAGCGGAGAAGGTCATCAAGTTCCTTACCGAGGAAATGGGCGTCAAGAANATCCGTTTTACCGAAAACTGCGGAATTGGGGTCAAGCCGGTTTCACTGGAAGGTACGAAGCGTCTCGTTCGCAAGGCGTTGCAGTACGCCGTCGACAATGACCGCAGCTCCGTCACCATTGTCCACAAGGGCAACATCATGAAGTTCACCGAGGGTGCCTTCAAGGAGTGGGGCTATGAAGTGGCCCGCGACGAGTTTGGCGCCGAGCTGCTGGATGGCGGGCCCTGGATGCAGTTCAAGAACCCTAACACCGGCAAGAACATAGTAGTCAAGGACGCCATCGCCGATGCCATGCTTCAGCAGATCCTGCTGCGCCCGGCCGAGTACGACGTCATCGCAACACTCAACCTGAACGGTGACTACCTGTCCGACGCGCTTGCCGCTGAGGTCGGCGGTATCGGTATTGCCCCCGGGGCAAACCTTTCTGACACGGTCGCCATGTTCGAAGCTACGCACGGTACCGCGCCGAAGTACGCCGGTCAGGACAAGGTCAATCCGGGCTCGCTGATTCTCTCGGCTGAGATGATGCTGCGCCATATGGGTTGGGTGGAAGCGGCAGACCTGATCATCAAGTCGACCGAGAGCGCTATCGCCGCCAAGACCGTCACCTACGACTTCGAGCGTCTCATGGAGGGCGCCCAGTTGATGTCATGCTCGCAATTTGGCGACGCGATGATCAGCCATATGTAAGGTGTGGAATGAAAAAGGCCGATCAGATGATCGGCCTTTTTTT
>JGI25321J50212_10003181_pt1 | contig 11635 bp, 12 predicted proteins | sample AutmiccommuBRH23_FD_50212 | JGI IMG/M metagenome (IMG submission 50212)
ACTCGCTTTCTCCGACTGGTTACGCAGCCACAATGAACCGCTCGCCGAAGAAATGCGAACGGGAATGTGGGGGCTTGATGTCTACAGCCTGCGCCAGTCGATACATGCGGTGGTCGACTACCTTGATACGCATAGCCCCGAAGATGGCGCAGAAGCACGTCGGCGGTATGGCTGCCTCACCCCATGGCAGGATGAGCCGCAGCGATATGGGCAGGCGGTGCTTTATGGAGGTCTCGCGAAATGCGAGGACGCGATACTCCAGCAACTCAACGACCTGCTTCGCTTGCGGATGCAGCTTTGCGCGAAAGACGGCGAGGCCTATTTCGACGCCGAGCAGAACGCTCGGATCGTTCGTGCAGCAGAGCATTATTACCGGGCAATGTATCTCGGAGCGGCCGAGAGCTGGAACCTACGCGACCGCCACATGTTCGACACGCTTCAGGCGTTGATGGCACATCGTAAGGATGCACGGGCAGTGGTCTGGGCGCACAACTCGCACGTCGGCAATGCCTCTGCGACTGCCATGGGCTGGCAGGGCGAATTCAACATCGGCGAACTTGTGCGAAAATCTTATGGCGACCGGGCGGTATCCGTTGGCTTCGGAACGGATACCGGCACGGTGGCTGCTGCATCTGCCTGGGGCGCCAACATGCGTGTAATGGACGTCACACCGGCAAGAGACGATAGCTGGGAAGCTGCCTTCAGGCATTCCGGGTTCGCACGCACGTTAACCGACTGGCGTAGCCGAGAGAACAGGGAACTCGTCGATGCCCTGTCGGAGGTAATGCTCGAACGCGCGATCGGCGTTGTCTATCGGCCGCAGACTGAGAGGGCGAGCCACTATTTCGAAGCCGTTCTGGCAGATCAATTTGACGCATGGGTCTGGTTCGAACGCAGCCGGGCTGTCATCCCGCTTGGCCCGGAGCGCCCGCATGGCGCACCGGTAACCTGGCCGTTCGGGCTATGAGCAACGCCTTCCCACCACCCGATTGCCGGGAAGTTACCTTGGGAGGCACACTACAACTCGGGGCCTATCTAGGTGTTCCGACGGATGCCAAGGGGCTCGTAATTTTCGCGCACGGCAGTGGCAGCGGGCGGATGAGCCCGCGTAACAACTATGTGGCGCAAAAGCTGCGGGATGCCGGGCTTGCAACTTTGCTGCTCGATCTTCTCGACTCTGATGAGGAACTTGACCGGCGCAACGTGTTCGACATCCAGTTGCTTGCATCCCGCTTGTGTCTGGCGGTCGACTGGGCCGCCGGGAACAATACGACATGTAGGCTCAACCCCGCATTTTTCGGGGCAAGCACCGGCGGAGGCGCCGCAATCAGGGCTGCTGCTCAAGATTCAAGAATTGCCGCGATCGTGTCCCGAGGGGGAAGACCAGACCTTGCCGGGGCGCAGGCGCTCGCCGCGGTCAGGGCTCCGACACTGCTGATCGTTGGCAGTTTGGACAGGGTGGTGATCAACCTTAACAGGGCGGCAGTGGGGTTAATGCATTGCCCCCGCAAATTGGAGATCGTGCCCGGCGCAGGGCACCTTTTCGAGGAACCGGGTACGCTCGACGAAGTCGTCAGGCTAGCTACGGCATGGTTCCTCACGCATCTGGAGGATCAGAACCGATGATTTCGCATTTCGCAAACAGGCGCGTGGCCGGGCGAGATCTGGCATTGGCGCTCACTTCGCTCGAAATCGAAGACCCGATCATTTTTGCCCTTCCGCGAGGCGGAGTTCCGCTGGGTTTCGAGGTTGCGAAGCAGCTCAAGGCTCCCCTCGACATCCTGCTCGTGCGAAAGATCGGAGCCCCCGGCCATGAAGAATTCGGCATCGGCGCCCTTGTCGACGGTGCTTCGCCCCAGGTGGTCATCGACGAAAGAACTGCGAAGCTGGCTGGCGCGGACGATGCCTACATCGAAAGAGAGGTTCAGCGACAGCTGGCTGAAGTCGAGCGCCGCCGCGAGGCATATGGCTCGGGCCTGTCGCATTCTCCACGGGGGCGCTCGGTCATCGTTGTCGATGACGGTATCGCAACCGGGGGCACGGTGAAGGCGGCGCTCAAGGCACTTCGCATGGCAGGCGCGTCGCGGATTGTGCTCGCAGTACCTGTCGCACCACGTTCCGCCATTGCAGAACTGCGCCAATACAGCGACGAAATCGTATGCCTTGCGATGCCCGAGCCGTTCTACGCGGTCGGCGCACATTATGATGACTTTTCGCAGACCAGCGACGCGGAAGTGATCGAGCTGTTGGAAAGCGCGAGGCAGTGGGCTCCATCCGAACAGGCCTGAAACCGGCGTCGGATCAGGCCCAACAAGCTTTTGGTGAGCGTGAACAGCTCCTTCAGCTTGGGGATGATGACATCATTGAGCGAGGTGATGCCGCCAAAGATAAGAAACGGGCCGAATACGAAGACCTGCAGGCCGGGCGCATCAAGCTGAAGCTCGAACTTCTCGAGAAGCACAAGAAGCTGGGCCTTGAAGGATTGCAGGCCCTTTTGCTTGAGGAGGTGCGATTTGGCGACGAGTTGCCCCTGTCACCCAGCGAACTGGAAATGCTCAAAATGATGGAGGCAGAGACGGCTGCTGAAGAGGCCATGCACGACGAAATGGAGATTGAAGGCGACATTTATTGCGACCCGGAAGGAGAAGCAGCGAGTACCGATATTGGCTTTTATGTCGATCAGACCCTCAATGATCGCGAGGGATGACTTCCTACGGCAACAGAGTGATCTTATGTAAAATGAGCTGACGTTCTCATGTCCGGAATTGGGCCGGAAGAAGACCGTCCAGTTTCGGTGCAGTCAAAAGCGAAAGCAGCCGTTCCGCTAACGACCGCATTGCGGACATTGAACTCTCAAATTCGAAGCGCAAACTCGCCCAAATATGCGCGATTGTGTGCTGCAAAGTTTATGATAGGATTTGCCGGGGGTCGCCTCTTTAATTGAGGCACTTATGCACATTGGCATTCCGGTTCGAGCTCTAGATATTGATGTCGCATGGATGGAAGCTGCGCTTGCCGATCATCTGAATGGCACAAGGATAGAGCGCGTTGAAGCCAAGCGTTTGGCCGAACCAGGACAACTGTCTGAAGCAATCGACATTGTCGTCAACTATGATGATGCGTCGTGTGCTCTCCCGACGCGCTATATAGCAAAATTGGGAAGTAACGATCCCGAAGTAATCGCTTTGACCCAGTTTTTCGGCCTCTATCGCCGTGAAGTCGCATTTTACCAAACCTATCTTGAAATAGGTCTTCCGAAGCCAAAGTGCTTCTACAGCTATTGCTCAGATGACCATTCGAAAATGGTCCTTTTGCTTGAGCATCTGGCACCTGCACGCAGTCCATCGTGGCGCCCCTCTCTTGCTGAAATCGAAATTGCCCTGAGTCACCTGCCCGCATTCCATGCCAAATGGTGGAATGCGCCCGGCCTCAAGCAACAAGCGTGTCTTATCCCTGCAAAGGACAAAATACTTGCCGACAGCTTCGCTGCAGCCGCAGCGGGCGCTGACGAAGTAATGGCAACGATTGGCGAAGACGCGGAAAACGCGGTAGCCTGCGTTGTCGCCGTGTCGAAGAAAATCGAACAGTGGCAAGCCTATGTGGACTCCAGAGCCTACACGATCGTCCACTCGGACTATCATGGGAAGCAAATGTTTATGCCTTCTGCTGAAGGTGGCAATTTCTCCGTTATCGATTGGCAGTACCCATATGTCGCCGAGGGGCCATGGGACTTGGCTCGCTTGTTGGGCACATGCCTCCCCAGTTCGGATTGGGAGCAACATGGTGAGCGGCTCATAGATGCTTACTACCAGGGCCTCAGCGAGAACGGCGTGACTGGCTATTCCAAGGAGGATGTACTCGATGGAATCAGAATGGGCTTGGTCGTAAGCTCGATGCTCAGCTGCATCGCTACTGTGTCTACCGACCCGACCATCGTTTCGAAGGAATGCGAGGCACTCGGACTAGACTGGAAAGACGTTTGGTTTAGGCGTCACAATCGGATGATCGTCGATCTCGATGCCGAAGCACTAGTCCGAAGCATCTGACAGGCGGCCAAGGGATTACAGCTTATTGCGGCTTCGTTGTTATTGAAGCCACCAGCAAATTCCGCTTCCACCCATGAGCTGCCGCTAATTAGCTCCAGGCGGCATCTGAAAAGCCGACAGGCCGCTTTCCTAGCTGACCAGCTAAAAGCAGACTGACTGCGAACGACCCAAAAGTGGACGTTTGGGTCGCAGCGTCTCTGACAGACTATTGTCAGATCTATCTTTTCAGTTAGTCTTCCTCTGGCGGGTCGCGAGAGAGGTGCAGATGTACAAGGTCTCGCTGACTGAAAGCTATTTTCCTGCGCAAGCTGATACGCCGTTCCGCGAAATGACTATCGCAGGTCTGATACGTGAACAGGCACAGACTCGCCCCGATGAAAAGGCCTTACGCGAAGTGCTACCGGATGGCCAGATCGGCCGGGAGTGGACCTTTGCGGATATGGAACGCGATTGCGCAAAGCTGGGACGCGTTCTCGCTGCTCGTCATGCACCCGGTGCCAGAATCGCGATCTATGCTACGAATTGCCCCGAATGGGTGCTCACGCAGTTTGCCGCCGCGCTTGCGGGATTAACGATTGTCACTGTCAACCCAGCCTATGTTTCGCGAGAGCTGCGCTACGTGGTCGAACAGTCTGGCGCAGAAGCGATCTACCACGGGCCGGATGCGCGTGGCACGCCGCTCCGTCCGATCATTGATGAGGCCTGTAGCGATCTCAACTCTGTCACAACTATTATTGAATTCACCGACCTAGACGCCCTTCACGCTTGCGATGTGCCCGGTGCTTTGCGCGACACAATGCCCGATCATATTCTTCAGATCCAATACACCTCGGGCACCACTGGATTTCCGAAAGGCGTACTGCTCAAGCAAGGCGCGGTGCTACAGAACGCTGCTGACATGTTCGCCCGTTGGGGGTTTGAACCCGGCGAACAGGAAATCGTAACGACGCCATTGTTTCATGCGGCCGCATCTGCGCAGATCTTTGGAGGTCTTGCCATTGGCGGAACTATGGGGATCTTCCCATTTTTTGACCCGGTAATGGTCGTTGAAGTTCTCGAACGAGAGCAACCCGAATTTGGCGGCGGCGTCCCCACGATGCTGGTGATGATGATTGAGGAAATTCGGCGTTCAGGCCGCAAAATGACCGGGGCCAAAGCACTGATGAGTGGCGCGGCGTTGGTCTCACCTGAATTGGCCCGGAATGCGGAAGAAGTGTTCGGCGTGCCAGTCCAGGTTGTTTACGGCCAAACAGAAGCATCACCCTTGATCACCATGGGCTGGCGCCATGATAATGACGTAGATCGCACCCAGACAATTGGCCAGCCATTGGCCCATATGGAAGTATCCATCCGCGATGTCGTCGACAATTCAATTTGCCCCTTGGACACCCAAGGCGAGATTTGTGTCCGTGGTTATAATGTCATGGCGGGTTATAACGACAATCCCGAAGCCACTGATTCAACCATTGATGCTGAAGGCTGGCTGCATTCGGGTGATCTGGGGACCATGGACTCGCGCGGATATCTGAGGATTACCGGACGGGTGAAGGAAATGATTATTCGCGGCGGCGAGAACCTTTTCCCTGCCGAAATCGAAAACACCATGATGGAGCACCCGGCTGTCGTCGAAGTCGCGGTTGTTGGCGTGCCTGACGAGAAATGGGGAGAGCAAGTCGCTTGCTTCATGCGTAAGGCCGAGGGCATTGCCGCCCCTGATGAGGCCGAGCTTAGGGCCCATGTGCGCAAGCAACTATCGCCGCAAAAGACGCCTGCGTATTGGATATGGGTGAAGGAGTTTCCCCTAACCGGCTCGGGTAAGATCAAGAAGTTCGCTATGGCCGAGGCATTTGCAAACGGGGAGTTCAGCTAAGCTACTTCCTCTAATTTCTGTCATGCTACGAGGTCGAGTTCACGCCCGATTAGTAGCGGCGCTTCATCAGCCCTTGAAACCATTCGGAGAGCGTGCCGGTGGCTTTTCCAAAGCTACTGGCCCAAAGCGGCCTGTCCGCTGCCGACCCAGTTGCGGACATCACATCCACCATGACAACCTCATGGCGGCCTAAGCGCGGGCCAATCCGCATTAGTGGTCTAGTCCTGGTGTGCTTCTTCGTAGTGTCGCTGCAGCCACTCGGCCCCGTAATCATTTGATGGATCGCGCATTATCGAATGGACGTGATTGGATTCGCCTTCGCCAGATGCTTCGCGAACATAGTCGATCAGGACAGATGGCCCCTGCACCCGAAACATGAAGCGGCCTCTGGGCTCATCGGTCGGCCCCCACCATGCAAACCGTAGAATTTCGGGTCCGTCGGCTTCGATTGCGGCGCGTTGGCGAGTAGCTGCCTCGTCCGACGCATCTCCTAGATACTCGTCGAGTAGGCCATCCAACAGCCTGCGCTGAATCGGATTAAGATCGGCAGCCTTGATACCAAAGGGCGTTTTGTGGCTTTGCTGTTTGCCCGGCCCGGCAAAAATATCGCTATCGACTTCTGCTTTGACGACAGCTTTGGCGATTTGGGCTTCATCCAACGACCGCACCAAACTCAGCGCCCTGTCCGCTTCGTGCTGCAATATCTGCCAGCCCGCATAGCGCCCCTCCTGAACAACCTGCGGATTGGCTCCCAGGAACATTGGCGTGAAAGCGATCTTGCCGCCCGATACAGTGAAGTTGGTGGCAAAGTGATGCCCGGTCACAAGCCAGGCCCAGTCCTCAGTCCCCGGATTTCCAAAGACCGTGACGAAGAACTTCTCGGTGTCGTAATTGTCTGCGAATGCGAGGCCCTGTGCCCTACGCGGGTCGCTATCGGGCATTTCGGCCAGCATCGCGTCGAAAGTCTCGCGCAGGACATCCTCGTGCCACATTATCGTCGCTGATTTTAGATAGCCTTGGCTCGAAAGTGCTGAGGCCATCATCGAATGCAATGCTCGGCGCTGCTCCGAAGACATATCTGCCACAGCCAAGCCTGATCTCGGCGCCATGCTAACTGGCAAGTTTGACCAACTCGTACGGGTCGCCGTGTCGTCCAATGTGCTCATGACCGCCTCGCGCTGCTCATCGGTTAGCGTAGCGAGAAAGGCTAATGTAGCTTCCTGCATGGTCTCGACGCGCGCTGCCTCGAGCACGTGATCGACAGAGTCGTGCGCTCGTGCTTCGATGGATAGGATGGTCAAGGCAGCTGCTGCGGCGGCAAGAGCGCCAGATCTCGTGAATGCTTTCATCAATATTCCCCCCTTGCCTCTAGTGGAGGCTAAGCCACTCGAGTGAAAAGCACAAATGATGGAAATGGAAGAGGGGATTCAGGGGACCGGCAGGATCTTGAGCTTCCCCCATGCAAAGTGGTTGCCCTGAGGTGAAGCGTACGCTTCCCACCCAATTGCGGACAGACCGCTATGGTAACTACTGTGCCGAATTCGGGCAGTCAGTTTTCGACCCAATTGCGGACGCTCGCAGTTTATCGCATTGAGTGTGCTCAATGGCCGCGAAAAAGTTGACGCTCACCATCCTCGCACTTTCGCAGTGGGCCTGTTCGCCGGTCACCCCAAACGAATGCGAAGGCATGTCGAGAGCGGAGGCTGTCCAGCTCGCGCGAGAGCACAAGGCTGTATTGCTCAACGAATCCCCGGCGTCCGAAAGAGCCAACTTTGCGAGCGACGTAGTCAGCACTGCCGAGCAACGCGGCTCTGTCACCGGCATTGGCTTCAAAGGGAAAGACGGCAGGACCCTCGTCGCGTCGTTCATCTACGACGGGAAAGATTGCCTTGTGGGCTTTTCGTATCAATGACCGCTTTCCACCCATTTACAGTCATTGCATGCGGAAAAGTGGGAGTTGAAAACTGCCTTTCCGCTAACCACCCCATTGTGGGCAATGACTCCACGGCCGATTCTGGCTTCGCCCCCCGCCTACTTGTTTCTGTCTGCCTCGGTGCGATACACTTCCCCTTGGGAAGGGGAACCAAATCATGCTCAAGCGTCTACTAATCCTTTCAGCTCCGCTCTTCGTCGCTGCTTGCGTGACCGATCGCGATGCGAATTCGCTCTCTGAAGATGCAGCCAAAGGAAGGGCATTTGCCCAGGCAAACTGTGCCGGTTGTCACGCACTTGATGACGGGGTTTCCCCCAATCCGAACGCCCCAAGCCTTCGTCGTGCGGCCCACCGTTTGCCGGATTGGGCGGTAGAGGCGTCGTTCGAGCGTGGAGTTCAAGTAGGCCATACGATGGAAATGCCAGTCTTCGTATTCGAAGACGGCGATGTCGCCAATCTGCTCGCCTATTTCGAGGCGCTTCGAGAAAAGGATTGAATGGTAGGTTTCCATCCATGATCCAAAATGCGCCAAGTCTGCGGAGCGGACCCCGAAGCTGATGCATTATCCAACATCTGGATATTGGTAGCGGAGGAGGAACTCGAACCCCCGGCACGCGGATTATTTGCCCCACAAGCACGAGGTCCCAACTTTGGGCGCTGCACCTAACCCAGATGAAGCCAATTGGGCGGTGTCGGCGCTATCGAGCCATCCACAGGCGGCGAATGGTGAAAGGTAATTTTCAGACCGGACTGACAGCTAACGACCCAATTGTTTACATGTGGGCAATCGGGCGTGATTTGATTGCTTAAAGTTTCAGCTGGACAGTTCAGGCATACCGTCAACGCTTCAGCCGGATAAGGGCGTTGCCGAGACCAGAGATAAAGATTGGCCTGTTTTCTCCGTCAACGATGATTCCAGTCAATAATCCTGGCATTTCGCCCTGCAAATCGGGCCCAATAAGGCCTAACCGATCCTCGCCAGTTTCTCCTCGCTCATTCCAGTCGACGAGCAATTCGGCGCCCTTTTCGGTTTGAGCATCGAATACGACGCGGCTCTCGCCGGTATCGGGGTCTAGTGCGTAAACCCTGTTGGCTAGCGGGGACGCCACCCAAAGAGATCCGTCATCAGCGAGCCTCATGTTATCCGGGGTGGGAATCTCTGCCAAAACCCTGCGGCCGCTCACTGAACCTTTTGCAACGTCCAGGTCGAAGGCCAGCACGCGATTTCCGATGGTCTCGGACAGGTAGAGCTTCCTGTTTGCTTCATCGAGATAGAAGCCATTGGCGAAATCGAGTCCCTCGACAAGCAATTCAGGTTCACTGGCGTAAGTGCCGTCAGCATTGGGCGCGAGACGGTATAGCGCGCCATCGCCCATTGGCTTGTCGACGGCTGCAAACATGCGTTCTTCGCCAATCCCGTCAGTTGATTGGGTAAACCAGATTGCGCCCGTGCTGTCGCTCATCGCGGTATTCACGGTTGCCTTGTGTCTGAAGACAACTTCGGTCGTCTCGCTGGCAATGTCAGTGCGATAGATTTTTCCGGAAAAGACATCTGCAACGAATATGTATTTACCATCATCCGACAGATGGACCCCATTGGGGCCACCTTGGTCCGGCCCAGGTTCACTGGAAAAACCTGCAGCCTGAAAATTACCAAAAGGCCTGAAGGTCCCGTCAGGCGCGAGTTCGATCAGGCCGTGCCGCAGGTCTGCGACAATCAGTCGACCATCTTCCAGGAAAACACCGTCCTCCGGCCTAGCCAGAGAGCGGTCCGCAGGAAACAAGACCGTATCAGCAATCGTCCAACTGATCGGTTCTAAAACATCGCTGACGGGGGCCGATCCATTGTTGCAGCCAGCGAGCAGGGCGCTCGCCAATAGCGCCTTGAAATGAAATTTCATTCGAACTCCCCCACACTTCCCGAATATTGTGGGAGATTGCCAGCCGAGATCACGCTGTCAAGAGACTGCTGGGTACAGAAGCATGAGATCTGTCGTGCGCCTGAGTGAGATCGCTTTCGATTGACCCAAAAGCGGGATGTTCGCTAACGACCCAATGGAGGACGTCAGGGCGGGACAAATTTGCATCCCAGCTAATCCTGTCTCAGGTCAGGTAAATCAAGTTGCTAATCATTCCGCTTTGCCTCTAACTTCTCGTAACCCAGGGTCGCCTTCTGGAGAAGGACAGACGCATGGGAAGCTTGTCAGGAAAATCTCTTCTAGTTACCGGCGGCACATCCGGGCTGGGCGCCGATATGGCGCGAATGTTTGGAAGCCGAGGTGCGAAAGTTGCAATCACAGGTAGGCGCAAGGAACGCGGCGAAGCCGTGGTCGAAGAGATCAATAAAACCGGCGGCGAAGGCTTCTTCATTCATAACGATATCATGGATGGGGCAAGCGTCGATCAAGTGATCACCGCGGTCGTTGAGCGTTTTGGCAGGCTCGATGGTGCTGTGAATAATGCGGGAATTTCCGGCGCTCCATTCACTAGATTTGCAGACATGAGTGACGATGTTTGGGATGCGGTTATAGCGACCAATCTGACTGGCGTTTGGCGCTGCATGCGGGCCGAAATACGAGCGATGCTGAGAACGGGAGGAGGCTCCATCGTCAACATTTCCTCGATCTATGGATTGGTAGGTAGCGATGTCGGCCATGCAGACTATGCTGCAAGCAAACATGGAGTGATTGGGCTCACTAAGAGTGCAGCTATCGACTACGCTAAAGAGAACATACGGACTAATGCTATCTGCCCTGGATACTGCCATTCGGAAATGGTAGATCCGGTCGTCGAACAACAGCCTGAACTCACTACCCCCATTATTGCACGTCATTCCGCGATGAACCGGCTTGGTCATGGCCACGAGATCGCCGAGACAGCCGTTTGGCTGCTGTCTGACGCTTCAAGTTTCGTGAACGGAGCAGCAATCCCGGTCGAGGGAGGCCCGTCCCAACGGCTATTTTAGCCGGACCCGGAATGGCCGCCAGCGACCGAATTGCGGACTGTCGGCTACAACTCCCCGACTGTTACGCAGGAGGCGCTTGGACTCCGAACGTTGTCACGAAACCAGTTGATCATTTCTCGGCCTTTGACGTCGGCTGATCTTTGCGGAACTGATAGTTGCGGTGCCATTCATGGAGGTCCCGAATGTAAGCAGGAAACGAAGTTCCGAATGCAAAATCGGAATTGTCACCATACAAGATCAGGATGCCTTCTAATGGTTCGTCTCCGTCATTAACCAACTCGTGCTTGACAAACTGCGGCACAAACACACTCATGCCCCTTTCCAGTACCATCGGGCCATCATCAGTGTAGAGCGTGCCCTTGCCTTGCGTAACAACGAAAAGGTTCGGCATTTGCCCGAATGACAGTTGTGGATCGGCGTTCGCAGCTTCTTGCGGACCAATGCTGAAGAACACAACGCGGAAGCCTTTCATCGTGTGCAGCGAGGTGGCCCGTGCACCATGGGTTTCCAGCGCATTGTCGCGGCCGAAACGCGTAACCTCGGGCTTTCCCTTGCTGAAGAAATGCGAGAGCGCGACGTAGAGATCGGCCTCATCGCCCGATGTCGATTTGAAGCCCTCCATATCGCGGGTTTCCACGCCTACCGACCCTATTGCGAACATTGAATTGTGATGATGATATCGATGAAATCTGCGATGCGATCTGATTGTCGACAAACGCTTGCAATCGAATGTCGATTCTTGAGGCGGCATGAGATTTAATTTAGCCTACCCCAGACCGAACACCCTGACCTTCGCCTAATTTATGACGCGCAACGACCCA
>JGI25321J50212_10003198_pt1 | contig 11590 bp, 7 predicted proteins | sample AutmiccommuBRH23_FD_50212 | JGI IMG/M metagenome (IMG submission 50212)
TGAACATTTCCGGATAACGATGGGCCTGCATCCCGTGGCTGCCTATTAACTGGAGTTCATGGGCAATCACCCGGTCCATAGACACCTCTGCCCTGCCTTCATCGGCAGTCATAAGGCCTATCTGCAGGTGCTTTCCGCCCTTCCGAAGGCAACGTATTGAGTTTTGAAAAGTTTCCGGATGACCAAGGGCATCCGTGGAGACATGCACCCCGCCCCCGCTGAGTTCCCTGACTGCCTGTACCACATCGTTTTTCCTGGCGTTGATTGTATAATCGGCCCCCAGGCTTTTGGCAAGGGCACATTTGGCATCGCTTATATCTACGGCGATTACCTTGGCTCCCAGGCCTTTGGCAATCAGGATGGCCGACAGGCCGACCCCTCCGCAGCCGTGGACGGCCAGCCATTGCCCTGCCTGTAAGCGTGCCTGGTCTGCCACCGCCCTGAAAGCAGTAACGAAACGGCAGCCGAGGGTTGCCGCGCTTACAAAATCCATATCATCCGGCAGGACGACCAGGTTTTCATCGGCATAGTCTATGGCCACATATTCTGCAAAGGAACCCCAGGCCGTAAACCCTGGCTGGAACTGCCTGTCGCATACCTGCTGGTTGCCCTCCCGGCAATACACGCAGTTTCCGCAACCGCCAACAAAGGGAACGGTTACCCGCTGGCCAACCGTGAATTTTCGCACCTGCCTTCCTGTTTCAACAATGGTCCCAGCCAGTTCGTGCCCTGGCACATGTGGCAGCCGTATGTCGGGGTCGTGTCCCATCCATCCATGCCAGTCGCTCAGGCAAAGGCCGCTGGCTCCTACCTGAATCACCACCCCCTTATCGGAGGGGCTCGGATCGGCTACCGTTTCAATGCTGACCGGCCCTTTAAAATGATTGTAGATTGCTGCCTTCATAACGGTTTAATGGCCTTCATGCCTGAAGACATAGAGCAAAACCTCTTCCTGCTCCCGGGGGAGGCGCAGGCTTCCCTCCTGCCGGAAACCGAGTTTCTCCAGTAGTTTTTGGGAAGGCAGGTTCTCCCGGTCTGTGATCCCCAGGACCTTTTCCAGGCCAAAATCCTCCTGTGCCGACTCCAGCAGGCAGGATGCGGCCTCGAAAGCATAACCCTGCCGCTCATATTCCGGCAGGAAGGCAAAGCCCAGGTCAATCCCGTCAAGCCCTTCGCGGTCGTACAAACCGCAGCTTCCCAGTTTTGCCCCGTCGTCCTTGCGGATCACCGTATAATTGGAAAATCCCAGACGCTCCAATTGTGGCAACATTTTCTTCTTAATATAAGAGGCGGCATGTTCTTCTGTTTTAATATTCCTGTCGCCTATGTATCTAAGCCAGGCCGGCGTATTCATTAAACGGTAAACAAAGGGGGCGTCCTGCACCCCGGTAGGCCGCATCAACAGGCGTGTGGTTTCAAAGGATTTATACAACTTCAGGCTTTGCCTCATCATGCAGTCCGCGTATTACTCGCCATAAAGTGCCTTGCCCGCTGCCTCGTATTTATCACCCGCCACCCAGAAAGGGGTATTGGGGTCGTTCCCCAGCAAACGGCCTGCCAGTACATAGGACTTGAAAAACTTTTCCAGGTAGTCATAATCCATAGTGTCTGCTTCATCACCCGGCCTGTGGTAGTATTTGGTGACATCCCCGTTAAATGCATCAAAACCCAGCGAAAATGTCGGGGCAGGGATGCCCTTCTTTGCAAAATGCACATTGTCTGAACGATCGAACAGCCCTTGTTCGGGGGCGGGATCATCTATGGCTTTCAGTCCGAAGCCCGAAACCGCCTTCCTGATGTTCTGCTCGGCCGTGGTACGTGTGAGGCCGATAATGGTAGCCAGGGCGGTATTGTTGTACCCGGCATTGTCGCTATTAAAACAATAGACCATTTTATTTAGCGGGATAATGGGGTTTTCCACATAGTATTCACTGCCCAGCAACCCTTTCTCCTCAGCCGTAAAAAAGATAAAGAGGGCCGAACGTTTGGTAGGGTATTTTGCCAGGTTTTCGGCCATACTCAGCACGGTAGTGGTGCCTACGGCATTGTCGCGTGCCCCGTTGTAGATGGTATCCCCGCTTTCATCGGGCGTTCCAATCCCCACATGGTCATAATGGGCGGAATATATAATATACTCATCCCGGAGATTCGGGTCACTTCCTTCCATATAACCGACCACATTCTGTGACAGGATGGTATCGCTGGCATAACCGCTGCTGCTGAGGCTAAGCGGGATGTTGTCCATTGCCTGAAGGGTAGTTAGCCGCTCCCCTGCTGCATCCCGCACCCAGAGGTANGTAAACAGGTTTTCGTTATCCGGATCTTCGTCGGCGGCTCCGGGGATACTGTATTGTGGGGTATTGAAGTTATGTTCGATGTATCCCCACATAGTTTCTTCTGTATCAAGTAGTTCTATGACTCCTGCCGCACCTTTTTCTTTTGCGAGCGCTTCTTTCCTTTCCCGTAGCCGGAAAGACGCCCTGGCATCCCTGGCTTCTTCATTGCCACCCTTCAAAACAACGAACTTTCCGCTTACCTCCCTGCCTTCATAATCAGCCTCAAGGCCATAGCCCAGATACAGGGCTTCTCCCTGGTATTCCAGGGGCCCGGCACCCAGTGGGGCCATCTGCGTAATCGTTTCCCCGTTGAGCTCCAGTTCCAGGACCCGGGGGGGCGACTTCCTGTTAAGCGGTACTTCCTGGTAATATGTCCCCGTTAAAGGATTGGGCAACGCGCCGTAACTCCTCAAGGTGCTGGCCAGATAGGCAGCCGCGATCCTGTTTTCGGGNGTGCCGGTTTCACGGCCTTTCAGCAGGTCGTCGGCAAGGAAATAGATATGCCCCTCTATGGCATTTCTTGAGACGGTTGNGGCGGCCTTCTCCATNTCGCTCTGCGCAAGGAGGCCATAGGAAACCACAAAGGTTAATCCCAGGGTGGTAAGGAATTTCATAAAGTTGACGTTTTTAGTTGAAGTTCCTAAAATAGGAAGAAAATGCCTTATGCCGCTCTTAAAATTATTGGCGGATCCGGGTGNCGTTATTTAGCGGATGAATCAGCAGGCCGTTGCTGGCATGAGTGTACCCTTGTCTNCCCCTGNCAGGGCATGGGCATTCAGAGGGACACGGTCAGGAAATCCATGATTATTGTTGTTTTACTTTATTTTCGACATGTCTTCCGCCCTTCTAATTTTAGGCTATTAAGAAACTTCCAACGGAAAATGCCCGCTGCCGGCCTGAAAAGCTGTCGTCAACGTCCCGGCTTCTACCAGAGGTTTGTTATATTATCCCAATACCTTTCACCCCACTGATCTGTGCGCTTGATTTTCTTATATTTAACCGGACGATGCCGGAATGTTTCCTCATCCCCTGTCGTCTCCGGAAATATTGCCGGCTTAACTAAATAGAAAACCTATGCGTTTAGAAAATAAAGTGATCCTCATCACCGGGAGCTACACCGGAATAGGGCGGGCCATCGCCCGTCTCTGCGTAAAGGAAGGCGGCAGGGTGCTCCTGAACGGACTTGAAGAAGACAAAGGGTTGGCGCTGGTTGCTGAAATGGGCCGGGACAAGGCAGATTATCTGACCCTCGACATAACAGATGACAAGGCCCCGGAGTTGCTGGTCCGGAAGGCAGTGGATCGATTTGGAACGTTACATGGCCTGGTAAACAATGCCGCCATCGTTCAATCGGCCAATATTCACACCACCGACCTGCCCTATCTGAGGCGGATGCTCGAAGTAAATACTATTGCCCCCTTTGCCCTCATACAGCAGGCACTGCCTCATTTACAGCAAACCCGGGGTAGCGTGGTGAACATAGGCTCCATCAATTCCTGGAGCGGAGAACCTAACCTCCTCCCCTACAGCATTTCAAAGGGCGCCCTGATGACCATGAGCAGGAACCTGGGCGACAGCCTGTTCCGCGATCATGGGGTTAGGGTTAACCAGATCAACCCCGGCTGGGTGCTTACCGAACATGAACTTATTAACCAGGAGGAACAGGGACGGGCGCCAGACTGGCATAAAACCATGCCCCCTTTGTTCTCCCCTTCCGGGCGCTTGTTCAAACCGGAGGAGATTGCGGCTGCTGCCGTTTACCTGATGTCCGATGAATGCGGGCCTGTAAGCGGACAGGTCATGGAACTGGAACAATTCCCCATGATTGGGCGCAATGTCCCAAAAACGTGGTAGTCCAGATATCTTAAATTTAGAGGGATTACTGTCGCACCCCTTGATCAGCGGGATCAGGGTTAAATTTTTAGGCTAAACGGTTTTTACAAACGGCTATAAATGGTTACATTCTTCGCGAAGCAGTATTCAATATTAAAAGCAGGGAAAAAGCTGTATGAGCAAGACAAATTCTATGGAGGAAAACCGCGACTGGTACAAGGATGCGATCATTTACGAATTGCATATAAAGGCATTTTTCGACAGTGATGCGGATGGCATCGGCGACCTGAAAGGCCTGATTCAAAAGCTGGATTATCTGGAAGACCTTGGGGTAACCGCCATCTGGCTCCTCCCGTTTTACCCCTCCCCGCTCCGGGATGATGGGTATGACATCGCCGACTACTACAGCATCAACCCCGCCTATGGCCATGTGAGGGACCTGAAGAAATTTATCAGAGAGGCTCATAAACGCGGCCTTAAAGTGATCACCGAGCTCGTTATTAATCATACTTCCGACCAGCATCCCTGGTTCCAGCGTGCCCGTAAAGCACCGGAAGGGTCTGTATACCGGGATTACTACGTTTGGAGCGATGACCCCTCCAAATACGGCGATACCCGCATCATCTTTACGGATACGGAACCCTCTAACTGGACCTGGGACGAAGAGGCCCAGGCCTATTTCTGGCATCGTTTTTTCTCGCACCAACCAGACCTGAATTTCGACAGTCCCCGGGTACAGGCGGAAGTCATAAAAATAATGGACTACTGGTGCAGGATCGGGGTAGATGGCTTCAGGCTCGATGCGGTGCCCTACCTGTTTGAAAGGGAAAACACCAACTGCGAAAACCTGCCCGAGACCCATGCTTACCTGAAAAAACTAAGGGCTCATATCGACGCTACTTACGAAAACAAACTTTTCTTGGCAGAAGCGAATATGTGGCCAGAAGATTCCGCAGCTTATTTCGGCGACGGGGACGAATGCCATATGAACTACCACTTCCCTATTATGCCCCGTATGTTTATGGCCCTTAAAATGGAAGACCGTTACCCCATTATAGATATTATAGACCAGACCCCCGACATCCCGGAATCCTGCCAATGGGCTATCTTCCTGCGAAACCATGACGAACTGACCCTTGAAATGGTGACCGATGAGGAACGGGATTATATGTACAAGGTATATACCAAGGACCCCCAGGCAAAGATCAATGTAGGGATCCGCCACCGCCTGGCCCCATTGCTGGAAAACAACCGCAATAAAATTGAGTTGATGAATGTGCTGCTCTTCTCGCTCCCCGGGACGCCTGTAATCTATTACGGGGATGAGATCGGTATGGGTGATAACTTTTACCTGGGCGACAGGGACGGGGTGCGGACACCGATGCAATGGACGGCCGACAGGAATGCAGGTTTTTCCACCGCCAACCCCCAAAAGCTTTACCTCCCTACCATCATCGACCCCGAATACAAATACGAATCTGTGAATGTGGAAGCCCAGCAGATGAATGCATCATCGCTGCTGTGGTGGATGAAGCGCATCATCGCGATGCGTAAGAAGTACAAAGCCTTCGGCAGGGGCACTATCCGTTTCCTATCCCCGGAAAACGCCAAAATCCTCGCATTTACGCGGACTTACGAAGAGGAAGAATTGCTGGTTATCTGCAGCCTCTCGCGCTTCTCCCAGGCAGCCGAATTACATCTGGGAGATTATGAAGGTTATACCCCCGTGGAAGTGTTCAGCCACAATAAATTTCCGGTTATCAGCAGGGCGCCCTACCTCTTTACCCTTGGCCCGCATGGTTACTACTGGTTTGCCCTTGAGAAGGAATTACAGCCCTCGGGAAGTTCTGCAATTCCTGAAATCAGCGCCACTTCCTGGAATGCTTTGTGGACCAAGAGGCATAGAAAGAAACTGGAAACCGCGCTGTTGCCGAGGTATCTGCGAATGCAGCAGTGGTTTGGCGGTAATTCGAGGACCATACAGGGGATGGAAATAAAATACCATATGGAAATGGCCATTCAGAACCTAAAAACCCGGTTGTTGCTGGTGGAAGTTACCTACAACGACGGCCTGCCCGAGCTGTACCAGCTTCCGGTAGCCTTTTTGCCGGAGCAGGAGCCTGAAGCTCTGGAGGCCATTCCGGAAAACCATATCCTGGCAAGGGCAGATCTAGACGGGATTACAGGGTTCCTATTCGATGCGGTCTACAACGAGCGGTTCCGGGAGGCGATTTTTAAATACGTCAGAAAAGGCCACAAACAGGGCAGAGCCATGAATGAACTTTTGTTCTACAGGCATAACAGGAGTATCCCGGCGAAGATCCCGGCCGGGAAATCCAGGGTTCAGGATACTTATCAGACCTTTNCAGCGCTGGTTTATGAAAGTAATTATTACCTTAAACTCTACAGGGTGCTGGACCACACCATCAACCCCGACCTGGAGATCACCCGCTACCTTTCTGAGAAAACCTCATTCGGCCAGGTTCCCGCTTTTGCCGGCTCCATTACCTACAATACCGGTAAAGACGGCTCCATGGTCCTGGGAATGGTGCAGAAATTGATCCCCAACCAGGGAACTGCCTGGGATTATACCCGCGATGCGCTGCACCGCTTCTTTGAAAAGGTACTTGTTACCGGCAGGCAGCTAAGCCCGCCGCGGCCGGCAGGAGATTCGTACCGGGCAATTGACTATGACGCGCTCCCGCTTGCCATTAAGGAATTCATAGGCAGTGCTTTCCCGGAACGCATGATGCTGCTGGGCCAGCGAACAGCCGAAATGCATAAAGTCCTTGCAGCACATCCTGAACTCCCCGGATTTGAACACGAACGTTTTTCGCTCCATTACCAGCGGTCGCTTTTCTCTTCCCTGCAAGGGCTTACACGAAGCACCTTTGAGATGCTACAAAGAAAGCTGGAAGAACTGCCGGCAGGGATCCGGGAAGAGGCCCGGGAAGTNCTTGGCAACAGGAATGAAGTGTTACGTTGTTTCCGNCGGATTTATTCACACAAGATCCCTACGGATAAAATCCGGACCCACGGCGATTACCACCTGAACCAGTTGCTCTGGACGGGNCGCGATTTTGTCATCCGCAACTTTGAGGGGGAACCAATGAGGCCCTTCAGCGAACGTCGCCTCAAACGCAGCCCCCTGAGGGATGTTGCAGCTATGCTCCGGTCTTTGCACTATGCCGCTTACAGCGCAATCATGGAGCAGGAGTACGACCGGGAACGAAAAGACGGCCAACTGGAAGACTGGGCTGAGGCCTGGACCATGTTTAATTCGGGATTCTTCCTCCGGGGTTATTTAGACCACATAGGGGCTCACAATTTTATTCCGGAAGATAAGGGTGATTATAATATCCTGATGGATACCTTCCTGCTGGAAAAAGCGGTTTACGAATTAAACTACGAACTTAATCACCGTCCGGAATGGGTACTGATCCCCCTCAGGGGCATACGGTCCATCCTGCAGCGGAACAGGGATTAGCCTTCGACCGGAATGCTTTGAAAGCAGGGGGCGTTCGTGCATTCTAAAAACTACTATATTTAAGTAATGGAGTACTTATGAAACCTATAGTTCAGATTTCCCTTGACCTCACGGATATTGATGAAGCCCTGCAGACTGCCACCATGGCCCTGCGGGCCGGAGTAGACTGGCTGGAGGCCGGCACNCCCCTGCTCCTGGCCGAAGGCCTGCACGGGGTAAGGAAATTGAGGGCGGCTTTCCCGGAAGTGCCCATTGTAGCAGATCTGAAAACCATGGATGGCGGTTACCTGGAGGCCGAAATGATGGCCCGGGCAGGGGCCACGCACGTGGTGGTCATGGCCAGGGCACACCCCGAAACTATCCGTGTGGTTGTGCAAGCCGGCAGGGATCTTGGGATAAAGGTGATGGGCGACAACCTGGGCTGCCCCGATATGGTGGAGGCTGCGCGGATGCTGGAAGACATGGGTTGCGATTATGTGATCCACCATATAGGTTATGATGAACGCCGGGGCATAGCCGCCCGCGGCGAACGGATGCCAAGCCCGCTCGACCAGCTGCGGGACGTGGTAAGTGCCGTGAAGGTTCCCGTTCAGGCAGTGGGAGGCCTTAGCCTTGAGCAAGCCATCCGGTGCCCTGCCTACGGGGCACCCCTGGTGGTATTGGGCGCCCCGCTGACCATTGATGCCGATGCTTTTAAAACGGCAAGCGGCGACCTGGAAAGTTCGCTCAGCCTTATTTGTCAAAAAATTCATTCGTATTCAATAAATTGATAGATGCATGTGTGAAGTACGGAGTACAGTATGCAGTTGGCAGTAGCCAGTGGGCAGTAGGCAGTAGGCAGAGGCTTATAATAAACTTTGATCATTAACAGTAAGCATTTTTTGAATTTGAATTTGAGTTTGAATTTGAACTAAACCCGGAACCCAAAATAGTAGGCAGTTGACAGTCGTAGTAGGTAGCCATGAAGCAGAGCGTAGCTCGCTTCATGATGGAGGCAAAGCTCAAACCCCGAACGCAGAACCCTGAACCCGGAACCTTTTTGTTGCAAGTACTATTTAAAATAAACACCACCCATGAACCACCTTGCGGTAGTAAATTATGCCCCCAAAAAAGGCAGTGTTGAACTGCGTGAAGTTCCCGTACCAAATGTTGGTTACGATGAAGTATTGCTGGAAGTAGCCAATGTAGGGGTCTGCGGGTCTGACCTCCACCAATGGACGGCAGACCACAGCTGGCCTGTGAATTACCCGGTAGTGCTGGGACACGAATTTGCGGGGAAAATAATGGCTCTTGGTAAGAACGTCCCCGGCTGGAAGGAAGGCGACCGGGTGGTGAGCGAAACGGCGGCGGTAATTGACCCTTATAATGCCATGAGCCGACAGGGATTTTACAATCTGGATCCCAGCCGGAAAGGTTTTGGTTATGGGGTAAACGGGGCCATGACCCGCTTTGTAAAAGTTCCGGCCCGCTGCCTGCACCGCGTTCCCGATAGCCTCTCCTTTGAACAGGCCTGCCTTACGGAACCCTGTTCCGTGGCCTACAACGCAGTTGCCGTTAATTCCAGTATATTACCCGGCGACAGGGTGGTTGTCCTTGGGCCGGGAACTATCGGGATTCTCTGTGCTGCGGTCGCGAAATTATGCGGGGCGGAAGTCCTTGTGGTAGGGCTTGAATCCGACACGGAGCGGTTGCAGGTTGCCCGGCAGTACGGATGTGAATCCCTGGCCGGCGACGCCTCATCCTGGGCTATGAAACATGACGGCCTGGGCGCCGATTGTGTTATAGACGCGGCCGGGGTAAGCGAAACCCTGGCCATAGCGCTGCAACTGGTACGGCCTAAAGGCCAGATAACAAAGGTGGGCTGGGGACCGCAACCCATGAATTTTTCTATGGATCCGCTGGTACAAAAGAATGTGAGGTTGCAGGGCAGTTTCAGTCATAACTGGCCGGTATGGGAGAAGGTGCTCTCCCTCCTCAGCCAGGGGAAACTTGATGTAAATCCTATTATAGGAGGTGTCTGGGGACTTGAAGACTGGCACAAGGCCTTTTCGCAGATGCACTCCCGTAAAATCGTTAAAAGCATTCTTAAACCGGCTTGAAGCCCATCAATCACTAACCCTCCGTGCCTGAATTAGCCGTTTTTCCCAAAGCCTTTATGAATGCCCTTTGCAAGGATGGCAGTATGTCGGTTTCCGAATGGATCGAACTGGCTACCCCCCTGGAAATAACCGGCCTGGAATGGTATGCAGGTTTTTTGGAAATGCGCGACAGGGCCAATTGGCCGTTGTTCCGGGAACAGGTGGAATCGCGGGGGAAGTGCATTCCCATGTTGTGCTGCTCGCCCGATTTCACCCACCCGGACCATGGTTTCAGGGAAGAACAGGTTCGCCGGCAATTGGAATGGATTGAGATGGCACATAGCCTTGGGGCCTCTTATTGCCGGGTGCTGTCGGGCCAGCGAAGGCCGGGGCTTACCGTTGAGGATGGGCTTACCATGGCGGCAGGGTGCATTAACAGCTGCCTCCCCCATGCCCGGGAATTGGGGGTAACCCTGATTTTAGAGAACCATTATAAAGATGATTTCTGGGAGTATCCCGAGTTTGCACAAAAGATGGATGTATTTTGTGAACTGGTAAATCGTATAGACCACCCGAACTTCGGGGTCAATTACGATCCCAGCAATACCTTCCTCGCCGGGGAAGACCCCCTCGAATTGCTCGACAGGATTGCCCATAGGGTCGTGACTATGCATGCCAGCGACCGATATCTGACCGAAGGGACCATTGAGGACCTGAGGCGGGAAGAGTTAGGTGCTTTGGGTTATGCCAAAAGGCTCAGGCACGGCGAGATCGGAAAGGGGCTGAATGATTATGATGCCATTTTCAGCAAACTGAGAGCAGTGGGTTTTAACGGCTGGATCAGCATAGAAGACGGGATTGAAGGCATGGACCAACTGGAGCGTAGCGTACGCTTTCTCAGGGATAAGCTCACTGCCTATTGGCCTGATTTCCAATGAAGCCATTCGCCATTTACAGGAATACCTCTGCTTCCGCCCGTTACCAGCTGCCCCCTCCCCCGCCGCCAAAGCCGCCGCCGGAAGAGCCTCCGCCCGAACTGCCGCTTCGGGAGGGGCTGCTTACCATGGTGCTGGAAACGCCCTGCATGGTGCCGGAAAAAGCTCTGGAAAAATTATGCATCCCATAAGAACCGGTTGTAGCAGACCGGTACCATTCCGGTGGGGGGACATTGAGGTCTTTGAACTTTTTGGCCCATTTTTCAAACAAGCCAAAGGCCAGGGCGTATCCCATNGTATGTTCAAAATAGGCAGGGTCTTCCTGNANCAANANCTTCAGCCTGTTTTCTTCCGCGACCTTCACAAAGCGCTTAAACCCTTTTAGTTCAGACAGCAGGGTATTGCCTACCGCATTNTTCTTNACCATATAGAAATTCAAAGCCAGTAGCAGGCCGGTGCACACCGCTATTCCGAATGCAGCCAGCAGCCCCCAGAANAATAATCCGGCTATCGTCCCCAGGATACCCAGGAGGAGGATGATAGCGAGCATGATGCGTTGCATTTTCCGGGAATCGGCTATGTAATAGGGTTGAGCGTTTTCCTTTAGCAGGCTGCGGGCACTGTTCATTGTGGTGTAAAAAGTATTCTTCAAACTGCTGACGAGCACTTCCTTTTGTGTAAATGCCAGGCTTTCACTTCCGGTTGCCACGATTGAATCGCTTCCAAACAAGCCGCCAAATAGTTCCCTGGCATATGCAGGTAAGGTAGCCGGCAGGGGTTTTTTCAATATCAGCCTGGTATCTTTTTTCCCGAACAACCTTTTTTTGGGGACCTCTTCGACCATCAGAAAACCCAGCCCACCCCAGTGCGGGATCAGGGCAATAAGATCTGAAACATCGCTTTTGTCATCCATCAGAAACC
>JGI25321J50212_10003210_pt1 | contig 11565 bp, 8 predicted proteins | sample AutmiccommuBRH23_FD_50212 | JGI IMG/M metagenome (IMG submission 50212)
ACTGCCAACTTTTTTTGTTCCGGGTTCCGGGTTCCGTGATCCGCAGCTGTTGCCCAAATCACATTATTACCTCCAAATAACCAAATACACAAATCCACATATACACCGACTCCTGCCTACTGCGACTGCCTACTGCCAACTTTTTTTGTTCCGGGTTCCGGGTTCTTAGTTCCGGGTACCTGGGTTCAAAGTTCAACGTTCAATATTCATAGCATTACTTCATTTTCTGCTTACTGCCTACTGTCAACTGCCAACTGGCGACTGCCTACTGCTTACTGAATCCGTACTTCGTACCTCGTACCTCGTACTTTTCATTCCGTTCTCAAACTCTTCACCGGGTTTGCAGTCGCCGCCTTTATGGCCTGAAAACTTACCGTCAGGAGCGTAATCATCAGGGCCCCGACTATGGCAAAGGCGAAATTCCACCAGGAGAGGACCACCCTGTAGGGGTAATCCTGCAGCCAGCCGTTCATCACATAATAAGCGATGGGGACCGCGATAAAACAGGAAATGGTGACCAGTTTAATAAAGTCTTTGGAAAGCATGTTCCACACATTAAAAACCGAGGCCCCCAAAACCTTCCTTACGCCAATCTCCTTGGTTCGCTTTTCGGCAACGAACGACGTCAGGCCAAACAAACCCAGGCAGCTTATAAAGATCGCAAAGGCGGTGAAAATAGCGGAAAGGCTGCCGATCCGTTCCTCCGACGCAAATTTTTCGCCATATTCCTGATCCACAAAATCATACTGAAATGGGATGTCGGGGAAATGCTCCCTGAAGACCCCTTCTATAATAGCCAGGTTTTGGCTGGCGCTCTGTTCAGGGTTCAGCCGAAGGTTGTAATAGCTGTGGTTCCCATATTTATCAAACACGTACACGCCCTGTTTGACGGGCTCATAAGGTGATTGTGCAATCATATCCTCCACTACCCCGATAATTTTTAAGGGTTCTTCGGGGTCTTCCTCATCGTCATCTTTTATAAGCATCCCAATCGGATTGCTTAACCCCATATATTTTACCGCAGTCTGGTTAATCAGAACTGCATTGGAATCGGTTGCAAACTCCCTGGAGAAATCCCTGCCCTGTATAACCTTCAACCCCAGTGATCTGGCATATTCCGGAGATACTTCCGTCCAGGCCAGGTCTTCCTGGAATCCTTCCGGCTTGCCTTCCCAGTTAAAACCGCTGCGGTTAGACCAGATATTGGTAGTTGGGGCGCTCGAAGATGACATTTCCACTACTGCCCCGGAAGCGATGAACTCGTTGCGCATCAATTCGAATTTTCCTTCAAAATCCCGGCTCATAGTGGGGATCTGGATCAACCCTTCCTTGTCATAGCCCACGGGCCGGTCCTTTGCATGGTTGATTTGCTGCATCACCACCACCGTACCGATAATGAAAGCAACGGAAACCGTAAACTGCACAACTACCAGGATTTTCCTGGGCATTCCGGAATACCTGCCGCCACGGAAGGTCCCCTTTAATACCTCAACAGGTCGGAATGATGAGAGGTAAAGCGCCGGGTAGCTGCCGGCCAACAGGGATGTGAAGGCTACAAAAACCAACGAAATACCCCAAAATACCGGACTACCCCAGGGGAAGGTAATTTCTTTTCTAGCCAGGTCATTAAAATAATTCAAAGACAGGAGGACAATAACCAGCGCCAGCGCGTAGGCAAGGGAAACCACAAGAAACGATTCTGTAAGGAATTGATTGATGAGTTGCTTTCTTTGGGAGCCTATTGATTTCCTGATGCCCACTTCCTTGGCTCTCTTTTCGGACCTGGCCGTACTCAGGTTCATAAAATTGATGCAGGCCAACATCAGTACGAAAGCCCCGATAATCCCGAAAAGCCACACATACTTTATCCTTCCGCCAACCTGCTTTCCGTTTACAAAATTCCCCTTTAAATACCAGTCGTTCATAGGGAAAAGGAACAACTGCGGGTTAAATTCAACCGTGTCTTCATTCAGGTTTTTCTTTACGTCCCTGATAGCCGAAGTAACTTTCTCCATACTGGAGTTTTCCGGGATCTGTACAAACATCTGAAAGGAGTTGTTGCCCCAGTTATCTTCAGACTCCTGAACCCACTCGCGTGTTGTGGTATATTTATCCCAGGGAATTATAAACTGAAGGTCATTGAAAGAGTTGTTCACCGGGATGTCTTCATATACCCCCGTTACCATCATGTCGTACTCGCTATTAACCTTAATGACTTTGCCAATGGGTTCTTCCTGTCCGAAGATGGCATGGGCAGTAGTTTCAGAGATCATGATGGAGTTAATATCGCGCAGCCCGTCCCTCTCTCCTTTCAATATCGTTAGGTCAAGGAGTTCCGGGGCCTCCCGTTGCATGAAATTGCCGGTACGGGAAAGGCTCTTTTCCTGGTAATTGAGATATTGCGCATTGTTCCAGGAAGACATTACCAGGTAGTTGAAATTATCCCCATATCCTTCCCTGAGCGCCTTTTCGAGAGGCCTTGGGATGGCCGGACCCGTTCCGGTTTCCCCGTTGAAGGTCTGGGATTGAAAGACCTGAGCAATCCGGTCGCGCTGCCCGAAATAGTCATTGTAGCTCAGTTCGTCTTCCATCCAAAGACCAATGATCAGGGTTACTGCCATCCCCAGGGCAAGCCCCCCGATATTGATGGCGGAATACCCCTTGTTCTTCTTCAGGTTTCTCCAGGCGATTTTGATATAGTTCCGTATCATAATTGTTCAATATTCAAGAATGTGTTCCGGGTGTTTGGGTTCAATGTTCAACGTTCAATGTTCAAGGATGCGTTCCGGGTTCAGGGTTCTGAGTTCCGGGTACTTATGTTCAAAGTTCAATGGTCAAAGTTCAAGGAAGCGTAACTTTGTATTTCTAACTTTGTCCTTCTTCCTTCCCAGTTATTCATTGTTTATTGTTTATTGATAATTGTTTATTGCCGACTGCTTCCAACAACCTCAAAAGGCATATTCTGGCTTTCGGTGACGATCTGCCCGTCAAACAGGTTCACGATCCTGTGGGCAAAATGCGAATCGTGGTCGGAGTGCGTTACCATAACGATGGTGGTGCCCTCCTTGTTCAGTTCCGTTAGCAGGTTCATTACCTCCAGGCCGTTTTTAGAATCGAGGTTCCCGGTAGGTTCATCCGCCAGGATCAGCTTGGGGTTGGTTACCACAGCCCGGGAGATGGCCACCCTTTGCTGCTGGCCGCCGGAAAGCTGCTGTGGGAAGTGCTTGGCTCGATGTGCGATCTTCATCCGTTCCAGGACGGCCATCACTTTTTCCTTTCGCTCCCCTTTGCTCATCTTCAGGTAGATCAGCGGCAATTCCACGTTTTCAAAGACGGTAAGTTCATCTATAAGGTTAAAACTCTGGAAGACAAAGCCCAGGTTGCCTTTACGCAGCTGGGTGCGCTGGCGTTCCTTCAGGCCACCCACTTCATGGCCGGCAAATTTGTAACTGCCCTCTGTAGGATTGTCGAGCATCCCTATAATGTTCAACAAGGTTGACTTCCCACATCCCGAAGGCCCCATAACGGCAACAAACTCCCCCTCTTCAACACTAAGGTTTACCTTGTTAAGGGCCAGGGTTTCTACCTCCTCGGTACGAAAACTCTTTTTTAAATTCTGGATTTTTATCATTTCAGGCTGATTTAATCTGTTATCTTAATGACTGTTGCATTCATAAAATGTGACACATTTCGCTTATCGCATTATAATTTTTTCAGAGGTGCCGAAGCTGTCATAGTTGGAGGTGATTACTTTTTCACCTTCCTCCAGTCCTTCCAGGACCTCGTAGTAGCGCGAGTTCTGTTTGCCGATCCGGATGTTGCGCTTCAGCGCTTCATCTCCGTCGGGGCCCAGGACGAAGATCCACTGGCCACCGGTACTTTGGAAAAAACTCCCCTTGGGAAGCAGCAGCGCCTCGCTGGATTCGCCCAATTGCAATTTGATGTTATAGCTCTGGCCGGTGCGGATGGTTTCGGGCGTGGCTTCGGTAAAAACCAGGTCTACCTTAAACCTTCCGTTCCGGACTTCGGGATACACCTTCCGCAACCGCAAGGGGTATTCTTCGCCATTACGCTCCAACACCGCCGTTAAATCGCGGATTACCCGGTCTATATAATGCTCATCGATATTGGCCTCTATTTTATAGTCGGTGAGTACGTTGATCTGCCCGATGCGCTGGCCCTGGACAATATTCTGCCCTATTTCCGCGTCCAGGAAGCCCAGTTGCCCGTCGGCCGGGGCACGAACGTTTAAATGGTCGAGCCGCTGGTAGACCATGCCCAGGGTCTTCTGCATCCTTTGCAGGTCTGCGTCGAGGCTGCTCAGGGAGGTTTCCCTCAGTTGATCGTCGTGTTCGGTTTGCTGTTTTACGATTTCGTATTGCTTTTCAGACAATTCATAATTTTCTTTGGAAGTCAGGTAGGCCTCCTTTGAAATAAGCTCATCCTCAAAAAGCGCCTTGTTCTGCTCNTAGTTCCGTTTCAGTTTCTGCAGCTCGGTACTGGCATTGGCCAGGGCCTTGCGCCCTTCCACCTGGCGGGTGTCGAAGTTCAGCATGGTAGAGCGCAGGTCGTTCTGTTTCAGCGCCAGGTTGCTTTCACTCTGCAGGATCTGCTCATAGAGGTTGATGTTCTCCAGTTTCAGGATAATGTCGCCCTTTTTAACCATTGCCCCCTCCTCTATCAGTTTTTCGGCTACCCTGCCGCCTTCATAGGCGTCCATATAGATGGTGGTAATAGGGGCCACATTGCCATTGATGGTGATGTAGTCATCAAATTTGCCATGGGTTACCTCGGCAATGGAAAGCTTTTCCTTTTCCGTCCTGAAGGTGGATACCGCGCTGGCAAAAAGCAGTTGGTAGGCTACAAGGAGCAACAGGAGGCCAAGGGCTATATACCCATAGTGCCTGGGGCGCAATCCTTTTTTCTTTTCGAGTTGAATATCCATTTATGGTGATGCTATCGGGTTAATATTAAAGACGGGCAGGCCGCGGTAGAAATCGAGCGTACTTTTGTTGATCTCAAGGCGTAAGCGCACCTGCAGGTTCTCGTTCTGGGCGCTGGCAAACAAATTTTTGGCGGTGAACAGTTCCAGGGCGTTGATCAATCCTTTTTCATAGCGCTTCTGGGCGATGGTAAAGGCCAGGTCCTGGGCTTCCACAGACTGGGTGCTTTGTTCATATTCTACCTGCAGGGCGTTCTGGTCCTGCACCAAAGTCTGAATGGTCTGGTACAATTCCTGTTCCTGGATATCGAGGTTGTTTTGTGCCCGCAGGTATTCTATTTTCTGTTGTTTTACCCTGGAACGTCCGGCCCAGCCATTGCTGATGGGGATATTCAGGCTCAGGCCAATGAACTGGAAGGTATTGTCCCTGAACTGATCCTTAAAGGGGATGGTCACTCCCAGGCTGTCCCTGGTGGTTTCGTAGTATCCGGTTCCGTAACCCCCGAAAACCGACAAGGAAGGGTACAAACCGCCCCGGGTCACGGCAAGCTGTTTTCTTGCCGCCTTCACCTGTAACTCCCGGGCTTTTATAATGGGAATGAAATTTCTCGCTTCGGCAAAGAGGGAATCGGAAGCTACATCAGCACCGGCCACACTACCGGCTTGCTCCGGGATGTCGGCCACTATGTTGATATCATCGCCTCCCTTCAGGTTCATTTCCTGCATCAGGCTCAGTTTGGCTGCTTGCAGCTGATTCCCGCTCCGGGTAACATTCAGCTCGTCTGTAAGCAGCAACGACCTGGCCTCGTATAAATCGGCGCCTGCCTTTAATCCAAGTTCAATTTGTTTGGTCACCAGATCATAATTAGCCCTGGATACTTCCAGTTGCTCCTTCGAGATGGCAACCAGGCCCTCAAAGAAGCGGATGTCATAGAAAGCCTGCATAACCCTGAAGGCCAGAAGGTATTTCTGTTGCAGGGTTTCCTCCCGGGTTGCTTTGTACAGGAATTTGGCGGCCTTGATGGCATTCAGTTTCTGAAAGCCGCTGAAAAGGTCGAGGCTGGCGTCGAGGGAGTAATTGTTGGAGAAGAAATCGGTGGTGATGATGCTGTTGTCGTTGGGGTCTACAGACCTCCCGAAACGGATGTTATAATTTGAATTGGCGTTGACGACCGGTAACAAATCCCGGTACGACTGCCGGTAACTTTCCCTGTTGACCTCGGTGGTATACTCAAAATCGTTCAACTGTAAATTATGCTCCAGGGCGTAGGCCACGCAGTCGTCCAGGGTCCATGCTTCCTGGGCCGGGGCGCTGTTGCAGGCCAGCAGTAAAAAAAGGAGTAAAAATTTAAAAGGTAACTTCATCTTGGTTCGGTATACTCCTTGAACTACTATTGTTGTGCCAAATACTTAAAATGCTTTATTTCAGTATCTTATGAAGTTATAAAAAATTTCGTTGATAGTAACTGTAAAATTGTTATACAGATATTGTCAATTATTTTGACACTTTATCCGGATGTATCATTACAAGTTGTAGTTTTAGGTTACCTGACAAACAGATATTATGCTTGATGCAAAAATTTTGGTGGTGGATGACAACAAGAGCGTGCTGAGCGCCCTGGAGATCCTCCTGCAGTTTGAGTATAAAACAGTGACCACCATCTCGAACCCCAACCAGATATCCACCTTCCGCGAGCTCCCGGAATACGACCTCGTACTGCTGGATATGAATTTCTCGGCCGGGGTTAATACGGGGAATGAAGGGCTGTTCTGGTTGCGGGAGATCCGTAAAAAGGCCCCTGAAATAGCAGTGATCATGATGACGGCTTACGGGGCAATAGACCTGGCCGTTAAGGCGCTGAAAGAAGGGGCCACAGACTTTGTCCTGAAACCCTGGAACAACGACAAATTGCTAGCCACCGTAAAAGCGGCCTACGAATTGCGCGCTTCCAGGAAGGAGATCAGCAAGCTGAAACAGAAAGAGGGTTACCTGAAGCAGCTCATCAATACCAACAGGAATTTTATCATCGGGAATTCGAGGACCCTCAACGAGGTCCTCAGCATGGTGCAGAAAGTTTCGAAAACCGACGTCAACGTCCTGATAACCGGGGAGAACGGCACAGGGAAGGAACTTATCGCAAGGGAACTGCACAACCACTCAGCACGTAAAAACGAGGTTTTTATATCGGTAGACATGGGTTCTATTTCCGAAAACCTTTTTGAAAGCGAACTTTTCGGGCATGTAAAAGGATCCTTTACCGATGCGAGGGAGCACCGGGCGGGTAAATTCGAAGCGGCAAACGGGGGTAGCCTTTTCCTAGATGAAATCGGCAACCTTTCGCTCAATGCCCAGGCAAAACTCCTCTCGGCTATACAGAACAAGGTGATTGTAAGGGTAGGATCCAACAAGGAAATCAGCGTCGACATCCGGTTGATTTGCGCCACCAATGTGAATCTCGATAAAATGGTGGCCGAGGGGCTATTCCGCGAAGACCTGCTGTACAGGATCAACACCATCCGGATCGAGGTGCCGCCCTTACGAGACCGGGGGGAGGATATCCTGTTGCTGGCCGATTTTTACCTGAACCGCTTTACGGCCAAATACGGGAAGCCCGGCCTGCGGATCAACCAGGCGGGACAGGAAAAACTAATGGCTTATAGCTGGCCGGGAAATGTCAGGGAACTACTGCACGCCGTAGAAAGGGCGGTAATATTATCAGAGGGTAACATCCTGAAGGCAGAAGATTTTCCTTTGACTATGAAACCCTCCTACAGCCCGGAATCCGGTACAGGAACCCTGGAAGATATGGAATGGCGGATGATCAGCAATGCCCTGGACCAAAACGACGGCAATTATACGGCGGCCGCGGAACAATTGGGGATCTCGAGGCAAACCCTGTATAACAAGATGAAAAAGTTACGACCCTGATGGCCAGCCGGAATTTTTATACGCAGATGATCCTCCGGGTGATCATGATTGGCCTCACCGCCATCGGCCTGGCTTTCGCCGTATTGAACGCCTGGTACCTGGCCCTGGCCGTAGCTTGCATCTTGATGGTCCTGCAGTTGTATTCATTGATTCATTACATCAACAGCACCAACCGGAAGATCGCCTATTTTTTCGATGCCATCCGCAATGAAGATTTTACGCTTCGCTTTCCCGAAAAGGTCTCCATAGAATCTTTTAAAGAACTAAACCGCAGCCTGAACCGGGTTAACGGCCTGATACAGGAAGTGCACCTTCAGCTTCAGGTTCGTGAGCAGTATTACCAGCAGATTTTAAAGCAGGCCAACATCGGTATCATGACCTATAATACAAAGGGCCATATCCTCTTTTCCAATCCGACGCTCGAAAAGCTTTTCAATTATAAACCCCTGAACCACATCAAGCAACTGGCGCATGTAGACCCCGGATTATACGATATCTTTGCGCGGCTCCAACCCTTTGACCGCAAGCTGTTCCAGCTCTCCAACGAGCGCGAAAAAACCCAATTGGCATTACAGGCCAGCTCCCTGTCGCTTGAAGGAAAATCGCTGCTCCTGGTCACGGTCCAGGATATTCACAAAGAGCTCGATGAGAAAGAAACGGATTCCTGGGTACGGCTGATCCGGGTGATGACGCATGAAATAATGAATACCATTACGCCCATTACTTCCATCTCCGAATCTATTCTAAAATATTACAAGTCGGAGCACGGCTATGTATCCCCCGGGGATTTCAGTCAGGGCCAGATTGAAAACACGGTGAAAGGTCTCGAAGTCATTAAAGCACAGGGGGGCGACCTGATGCAGTTTGTACAATCGTACCGCAGTTTCCTGAACCTGCCGCCACCCGATAAGGCACTGGTACCTGCACAAAAATTACTGGAGCGTTTTATGCTGATCATGGACCAGCAAAGGCAGGGAAGGCCCGTTCAAATTGAAACGGAAACGGATCCGCCTGGCCTTGAACTGTATATAGACGAAAAACAGGTCTCCCAGGTACTGGTCAATCTTGGGAAAAACGCACTCCAGGCACTTGAAGGCCGGGAAAACGGGCGGATTAAAATCACGGCCGCCACTAATGCCCAGGGCCGGAAGTTTATCCGGGTGGCGGATAACGGGCCGGGCATCTCGCCGGAACTGACAGAGGAAATCTTTGTGCCTTTCTTTACCACTAAAACCGGGGGCACGGGCATAGGGTTAAGCCTCTCCAAACAGATTATGCACCGCCACGGCGGTAACCTGAGTGTCCACTCCCAGCCCGATTCGGAAACCTGGTTTACCCTTACGTTCTGAAGTTGCGATGGAATGTGGGATCAGGCTGCCTAAGTTTTGACGTGGAATACGGGGTTCAACGAATATTTGTTATATTTATCTGTCGGTTGCGCTGATTGGCCCAACTGTTTAATCTTTATTTAATATATCTAATTATGATGAACAGGATTAAAGAACTCAAATACCTTACTTTGGTGATGCTCCTGTGCAGCTTCCTGGCAGCAGGCACCCTAAGTTCCTGCAGGGAACAACCAAAGGAAGAAAACACGGAGCAACATATGGATGCGCAGGAAGATCACCCTGAAGCGGAAGAACATTCCGAAGGCGAAGAGCATCCTGAAGGGGAAGAACACCCTGAAGGCGAAGAACACCCCAAAGATTCAATATCCGGATAGGAGTCCTATCTCCTTAGGGCTTTCCTGCACGTTTTTCCGGCTGAATGAAAAAAATGTTTCTGCCAGCGCCGGCCTGCCGCCAACTTCCATCACGGGGTAGGCGAGAAAGTTGATCGGTCCTGTTTGCGGGCCAGGCTCTATCTGCAGGTCGCGCCCACGGCTGAATTCGATGCGGTTTGCAGGGTGCCGGCCAAAGTAATAGGTGGCCAGGGCCGTGTATTTATTGGCTTCGCTGATATCCACAGGCCACCATTTGCCTTCCGCGTAAAATTCCGCCCAGCAGTGATAGCCGTCGATCCCACCTTCATTCCGTTCAGATGGGATGGAAGCCCCTATGGCAAATCGCGAAGGTATCCCGGCCGACCTTGCGAGGGAAATAAACAATGAATGGAACTCCGTGCAATTGCCTGTGAGGGCATCGCAGGCGTACACCGCGTCGCCCCTGCCATAATCCCCCCATTTCATGTATCGCATATTGTCTATGATATAATCGTAGAGCGCCCTCGCCTGCACTAGGGTCCCATCATGTCGCTTGTCGCCGATGATGGAATCTGCCAGCATCCCGAAACGGTCGCCCACAGGCATTAACAAATTGGCGTCCAGGTATTTTTCAGGGGAGCCGCTTTCCATATAAGGCATTTTTTCCTGTCTTTCCACGTTATAGGTAAGCGCTATTTTCTCCCCGCTGTGTTCCGGCGAAAGTTCCATATACATGACGGTATTGCCGTACGTCTCCTCTTCGAGTATTCTGTGTTCAACGGGTGCGCCCAGCGATACCATTTTAATGGTTTGAAAGCGGTCGCTTTGCGGAACGGGGATCCACATTCTGGCCGGTTCCTTCATTTCGGGCAGGGTAACCTCATAACGGAACTCAAATCGGTCTTCCCCTTCTATGACCCCCAGCAGCTCCGAGGATGCCTTTTCCACGGGCACCCGGTACCAGGTTTTGTCTTTGCGTTGTTTCCAGGTGTAAAAGGGCTTCCCGTTAAGCTTGTGCAGGGTGGTTTCGGTAACCGTCATGCTTCCCGGATCCCCGTCGAGGAAAAAATCCACATCATACACATCGCCACTGACATCGGCCAGGTCCACACAGGCAAAATGCCGCCGGGGCCCCAGGTTGGCAAGGTATTCGGTATGAACCCGCACCAGTTGCAGCCGCAGATCTTTCCCGTCGGCCTTCATATGAAAATACCCCTCCCCTTCGGCAACCTTTTTATCGATATTGGCTTTAATCCCCGCCTCTATATCGGCGGTAACCACCTTCGGAACCACTTTGTCCGCCAGGGGTTTTCCCTGTTCTTTCTGTTTAACGCCAAGGTTGCAGGCGGTCATCATCGCAAGCATAAAAACAAAAATAATCCGTAGGTTCACCATAGACTGATCAGATTTAGCTGGGCATGAATTTACGATAATTTTGGGATTAGCTTACGGACTACGATTTGTTGTTGGCCAGGCATGGTTGATGGGTTGATATGTTGATGCGTTGATGCGCGTGCCGGGGACCCCGGCAGGCTTGATGTTGAAAAGCCGTCATGGCGAGGAGCGGAGCAACGAAGCCATCTCATTAATACTGCCGGGATCAAAGAGATTACTTCGTCATCCCGCTTGCGCGGGATTCCTCGTAAAGACGGGGGTTGATGGGTTGATTTGCCTGCCCACCGAAGCCTTGGCGTAGGAGGGTTGATGCGCGTGCCCTGGTCCCCGCATATGATGGGCCCTGGCGAGCCGAAGCCTTGGCGTAGGTGGGCTAAGTTCCTACCCGGAACCCGGAACAAAAGTAACCAGTAGGCAGTCGGCAGTCCGCAGTTGGCAGCCATGAAGCAGAGCATAGCTCGATTCATGATGTAGGCTGAAGAAAGTACGAAGTACGAGATACGAGGTACGAAAGGTTTTAAAAGGGGCCTTGAACTTTGAACATTGAACCCAGGTACCCGGAACAGTAGTAGGCAGTTGGCAGTAGGCAGTAGGCAG
>JGI25321J50212_10003213_pt1 | contig 11563 bp, 15 predicted proteins | sample AutmiccommuBRH23_FD_50212 | JGI IMG/M metagenome (IMG submission 50212)
TAATATAAGAAGATTCCCTATTCGAAGACCAAATCCTTCCTCTTTTTTCCAGCAACTATTTGTCCAAATCGACAAACTTAGATCATTTTGGCTATTACCTGTTGCATTATCTCTACGGGCGCCGTCTGCCCCGTCCATAACTGGAAACTTGCAGCTCCTTGATATGCAAGCATTCCTAAACCGGATATTGTTTTGCAGCCCTGTTTGCGGGCAGCGGACAGAAGCCTAGTCTCGACCGGGTTATAAACCAGATCAGCTACAATATGATTAGATGTTAACATTAAGGCGGGAAACGGTATACCCTCGACCCGAGGATACATGCCTATTGAAGTAGTATTTACTATGATACTACATTGGTCAACTACGGTGCCCAATGCTTTTTCAGATAGTTCAATCCCTATGGTCTGAGTTGAACCAAGCANCTGGGCCGCAAGCTGTTCTGCCCTTTCAACGGTTCGATTGGCAATATATAGTTTGCTAACTCCGGCCTGACCAAGAGCAAACGCCACAGCCTTAGCAGCACCGCCGGCTCCCAGCAACAGTATATTCCGACCCATTACCTCCACACCCTCTGACCTTAAGGATTGAATAAATCCCTTGCCGTCGGTGTTATAACCAACCANCTTATCTTGCTCACGGACGATAGTATTAACTGCACCAACTGAGCGGGCGTAACCATCCAGATTGTCTAGGCAGGATATCACTTGTTCCTTATATGGCACGGTGACATTTAAGCCAGCAGCACCAGCGGAAAAAAGCCCCCGTACGGCTTGGGTCAACGTTGAATTAGACGCAACAGGGAAAGGAACATAAACGTAATTCAGATGCAAATGTTGAAAGGCGGCATTATGCATAACCGGCGAGAAGGAATGCTCCACCGGATAGCCGATCAAACCAACCACCTTTGTTTCTCCGGATATTAAGCAGTCTTTTATCATTATTTTACCTCTTGTTTTTGTAAGTAAGGAATGACAAAGCGTTCCATTCGACGCATTATGCGGGTGCCAAAGAACTCAGACGAACTAATAGGCACCACCAAAATAGTGTATAGCTCCATTCTGTTGCCGCCCAGAACGTCAGTAAAAATTTGATCGCCAATCACTGCTAATTCATCCGCCTTAATGTCTAAAATGGAGAGAACCTTCTTAAATGCCTTGCGGCGAGGTTTCCCGGCGTTAGAAAGGAAAGGCAAGTCCAGTATCTTGGCCACCTTCATAACTCTTTTTTCATGATTATTAGACGCGATACACAGGGCAAGCCCCATACTTTTGGCCTTTATTACCCAATCCATCACTTCTTCAGCAACTTCATAACTGTTCCACGCAGTAATAGTATTATCCAGATCTATGACAAAACCCTTAATTCCCTGCTGCTGCAATTTTTCTAAAGGAATATCCTTTATGGAATCCACAAAAAGATCCGGTCGTAAAATGTTCATGCAATCACCTCTGCTGAAAACTGTTATTACATTATACCACAGGAAAATAGTGACTCAAAATCCAAAATTAAATTTCCCAGCCCAAAATATTGCATTTCATGCTTTTAAAACCGGTAAAACTAACGCCCCTAATAAAAAAGAAGCTTCCATAGGAAACTTCTAAATTTATCGATATATTGACTTAATATGCTAATAATTCATCCTGCCACCAAGCATTTTCCAGTGCGATCATTTGGGGCAGTTGCCCTCGAATCCTGCTTTCCAACCTTTTGACGGGAATTTCTCCAGGCACCATCAATATAGGAATGTCTTTATCCAATAAATCCATCAAATGCATGCTATTTACCCCCAAGTCACTTTCATTATATAATGCTATGGCAACCACATTATCCAACTGTAAATCACGCTGTAATTCCACTATTTTAGCTAATGCATTTTCTTTTACCACAAGCAGGATACCTGTTCCGCCTATCTCTTCGTCCAATGTAACGACACTATTAATTTCCCGGGTTAAAAAATCCGGATGTCTATTTACTACAAAAATTTGAGGAAATGAATTTATTAAATCAAATAATTTCATACGCAATACCCCCCATCTATAACAACAAGCAAAAGAGATGCCATAAAACATCCTTGTCAAGTATAGTTATTTCCTAATTATCAAAACTTACAGTGCCGAATTTTTGGACATTTTTGTCAATAATTGGACACTTACTAATCGCTTTATGGCATAGTAATCTAGAATTTAAAGGAATGATTGCGTTTGAATAGAAGCTTACTAGCAATGCAACAAAACTATCCCTATCGGCGGAAATAGTTTTGCATGTGTAAACATATTGAAATTACTATAGCAAAAGGGGAATACATTATGATTTTTCCATATATTTGGATTTTAGCTGCTGCCACTGCTTGGGGGAGCATTGGTGTTGTAGGAGAGATACTTTTTTTATATAACCTAACTCCTGAGGACTTTATTTGGTTTAGAGCTGCCGTTGCATTTGCGGTAATCCTGTTAATGACCCTTGTCTTCGACAGATCACGCCTACATATACATAAACAACATCTACCAGTCTTTATTGCCTACGGATTAGTCAGTGTGGCATTGTTTTACTTATCCTATATGACGGCTATAGACCAAACCGGGGTGGCTATGGCTGCAATACTTCTCTACACCGCACCGGCCATGGTAGTGATCCTGTCCCGCTTATTTTTTAAGGAGAGCGTCGGCAAAATAAAAATCCTTAGTATTATTTTGACAATTGTGGGTTCTTTTTTTGTGGTTAAAGGATATGATCTTGGCAATTTACGCCTTAATACATCAGGTATTCTTTGGGGGCTTTTATCAGGATTTACTTACGCTTTATATTCCATATTCGGTAAAAGTGTCGCCGACAAATACCATCCTTGGACCATCATCCTTTATTCCCAAGGATTTGGTACTCTGTTTTTGACAACAATGTTTTTTCCAAGCAAAATGCTTACAACCCATCAAGATCCGAAGGTGTGGCTTGCTTTGGTCTATCTAGGCATAGTACCAACGCTATTTGCCTATATATGTTATAATGCAGCATTAAAATATGTAGCGCCTGGCAGCGCCAGTATCATTGCCACCTGGGAACCTGTGGCAGCAGTTATTTTTGGCTACGTATTATTGGGACAGTTGCTGGAGCCTATTCAGATGTTAGGTGCCATGCTTGTTATTACAGCAGTTATTATTGTCCAGTTAATAAAACCAAGTAAAAAGTCTCTGGAACCACAGATTAAAAAATCCTGGTTTTCCGAAGATAGACCAGGCTAAAGTGACAAAACAAATTCCTTATGGAAACCTTTTCAAAGGAAAACCCCATGATAAACCCTTATGTTTAGTTGATAATTCTTAGTCATGGGATTAGCTTATTTTAGGCCTTTTGTGCCTGCCCTTCCGGTATAAATAGAGCCACGCTTCAACTAAATCAGGATCAAATTGAGTCCCAGCGCCCTTCTCAATTTCCGCCAGTGCAGTATCTAACGGCAAACCCTTACGGTAAGACCGGTCGCTGGTCATGGCGTCGAAACTGTCAGTAATAGCTATTATCCTAGCACCAATAGGAATATCATAACCCGCACATCTGTCAGGATAACCCAATCCGTCAAATCGTTCATGATGGTGCCTTATCCATGGAAGCAAATCTGCAGCCGGCTCTAATGGTTGTAATATTTCTTCAGCTATAATAGGGTGACGTTTAATTATTTCGTACTCCAAGGGAGTTAATTTTTGCGGTTTGTTAAGTACTTTTTCACTAATGCCTATTTTCCCAATATCATGAAGGGACGCGGCCATTCGCAAGCGGCTCACAGTAACAGGGTCCAACCCTATCTCATCTGCCAGTAATACAGTATGTTCGGCAACCCTGACGGAATGCCCTTTGGTGTAAACATCTTTAGCCTCCAGGGTCCGTGCTAAAGATTCCATCGAAGCCATAAAAAGTTCCTTAGATTTTCGGTTGGCATCTGTGAGATCTTTTACCTGCCGGTGCAGAACTTCATAAAGCCCGTTCATTTCTTCTATATGCAGCATCAACAGCCTTTCTTTAGCCCCGGTTACAGCTTTTGCTTGCTCCAAGTCATCCATCAGTTGAAGCACACCAATCGTCTCCATATCAGTATTCTGCACGTACTTTAGCATTGACATTAAGGGTCACCTCTAATAGAAAAATACTTCAAATTGACAATAGGAATCCCCGTGGGATATCCCTTTGGTTTGAACTGATTTAGCTCGCTTTTGATAGATATTTTCCATGGCACCGGCTATGAGACCGCTCTCAAAGTGACAGATAAGCTCCTCGATATTAGGCAGTCCATTGCAGGTCATGCACTCCCCCATTTTTACTATGAGATTATATTCGTCTACCTCTTCAATTTCAGGCAGACCAATTTTTTGATCAATAATAAATTGTTTAAACTCCTCAACTGTGTCCAGAGATAGTTTATTCCCAATTGATTTACCGGTCATATAAAGAGTAGGCGCTGCACTATCACCCAGAATTTCCTTTATACCGATAAGCCGCAGCAGGCGAAAAGTTATTATGGGTACCTCGTTTCCAAGCCTAGGTCGTTTAATATTGGATAAGTCTTCAATAGTCAATTGTTTCATTGTGCTTGCCCCTTTCAAAATTCAACAAGAAAAACTCAGGCAAGCCAATTTAATCCTAATTGGCTATGCCTGGTTTTAAAAATACTAGCCCACTAACTTTTCTAAGCGGTCCAGGTCACCCAACAGCTTATCATGCATCCCGGGACCGACAACTTCAATTTCTATTCTTTCAAACTCACTTTCTATTCTATCAGCTTCCGACTGCTTTAACCTCTGATTAGCCAAAAGAAATAATACATCGTTTTCTTTGACAATATGCAATCTCAACAAATCTATATATTTTTCCGCAGCTTCAACAATGGTATCAATATCTCCGTTCTCTACACCCTCTTTAATTTTACTAATATAGGCCCGGCCCTCTTCATGCTCATTAAGCATTTGACCAATAGGACCACCTTCAACGGAAATACCCGTCTTCTCCAGTGCCGGAAAGAGTACTTCTTCCTCCTTACCATGATGACATTTATCAGCAAATTGCCTTAAAAAACTAACTGCGCCTTCAAAAAATGTCATTTGGACAGTGCTGCCTGCCTTTACCTTCCGGCAGGCTTTTTCCATTATTGCCAACATTCTTTTTATCACTTCATGCTCGTGCACTAAATCATCTGTTACAAACATCTTGGTGAACCTCCTTTGACCTACTTTATTAGAGACCGGCATTAATATCTCTACGATTAACAGCAGATCTATTTATTCCGAGATGCAGAAAATCATTAACCAATATTATTGTACCTATTGTGAACGCAACACCTGCAACCAAACGCCACAACAACCAGAAGTTGGTAAAGTTTGTCTTGACGTAGTTAAAATCCATGCCCATTATTCTTTCCAGGTAAACCTGAGTAATGCCGGCTCCAAACAATATGAAACTCATGCAAACCATGCTGATTAACATAACCCAAAAGGCCCAAACGCCTTTACTGGAAAATACCTGTCTATTAACTATATTTGGTACGGCATAATACATTGCTGCAATGACCAACATACCAAAAGCACCATAAAATGCTAAGTGTCCATGGGCTGCGGTCAACTGAGTGCCGTGGGTCCATTTATTGATGGATGGCAAGGTTTGCACCACGCCCATCAATCCGGCTCCCACAAAATGGGTAAAAGCAGCACCGATTAACCAAAGCAAAGCTACTCGGTTATGATGTAATTCCGGTGAATGTTTCACATGGCGCATAGTATCAATTACCATCAGCAGAATAGGTAACGGTTCCAATAAACCAAATATACCGCCGATAGGCAGCCAATATTCCGGGGTACCTATCCAAAAATAGTGATGGCCTATTCCTAAAACGCCTGTTAGGACTACCAAAGTAACCTCCAGATATAACCATTTTCTTATGACCCGCAATTGTACTCCAGTCAACTTTAACAAAAGGTATGCAGTTATTGCCGCTGCAATCAATTCCCAGGTTCCTTCAACCCAGAAGTGAATAACCCACCACCAAAAGAATTGATCCAAGGAAATAGAACCAAAGAATTTCATACCGAACAGATACATGACAGCTAAACCGGCTAAACCGGAGAATAGTACCGCCAAAATGGAATTCCATTTCTTGGACTTAATGATAGTTATTCCGATGTTATATAGGAATGTTAAAACCCCTACTACAATCAGCCAATCCAATAGTCTTGGGGCCTCAATATATTCTCGACCTTCTGTCCAGCCAAATACATAACCGACTACTGCAACGACACCAGTCACGGCTAACAGCCAAAATTGAAAATCCGCCAATTTCGTACTATACAATTCACTATCAGTTTCGTCCGGCACAAGGTAATATGTGGCCCCCATTAAACCGAACAACAGCCAAAATACCATGGTGTTAATATGAATAGCTCTTCCTATGTTAAACGGCATTGTTTGGGCCATGAAATCCGGCCATATGAATTGGGCGGCTGTAATTAAGCCGAACAAAACCTGCAGCACTAACAGTACTAGAGTAAAGATAAAATATTTATAAGAAACTCTTTGCGATTCAAATCTCATCCCTAGACACCTCCTATTTCAAATTGTTCAAATAATCAACCACAGCATCCAACTCTTCTTCCGATAAACTACTGCCAGGCATTTTCGCTTGTTCATTTATTTGCTTAGGATTCGAAATGTACTTTTTCAGCCAGCTGTTATTTCTTTCAGATGCAACATTCGATAAATCCGGCCCGAAGGTACCGCCGGCGCCATTAATGGTATGACAACTGATACAACCAGCTTGTTTGAAAACCGTCTTCCCACTGGGTGAATTTTCACTGCCACCTAAACCCAAAGGTTCCGGAGGCCAGCCGTTAGTATCCACCTTACTAACCCATTCTAAAAATGCAGCCATTTCTTCGGATTCTTGTTCGGACATTGTGATGTTTTTCATAACGGTCCCTGGCATTATTACTGCCGGGTCTCTCATGAATTCCACCAGCCATTTGTTACCGCGTTGTTGAGCAACTTTTGTTAAGTCTGGAGCAAAGTAAGCTCCGTTACCCAAAATAGTGTGGCAGTTAACACAGTTATTCTTTTGCCAGAGACGTTTGCCTGCTACAACTTGTTCAGTTAGCTCCGGAGACCTAGCCTGCACCTGTTTCAACGTATCTACCGTTAGAAATATAAATGCGGCTACGCAGATTACAGTAACTACGATGAACAAATTTCGCGGCCATTTTTCATTTGACATCTAATCACCCCTTCTTTTTTAATACTGTCTCAAGAAAATCCTTAAGTTAACTTAATTGTACGGGACATTAATTACTTGGCATATGATACCAATCACAGTCGCCAGTGATATCTATCACAGTTTTATAATCTATTTTAATATGGGAATTGACAATAGACATGTCTTTTTATACAGTTGTGGAAAACATCACAGTAAAGTGGAAGTATGCACACAGACTTTATTTAGAGTTAATGATAAACTGGTATAAAGCTAAAGAAGGTGGTGGAATTTATGCATAGCGTTCCGGTAAAAACAATATTTGAACTGTTGGCTGAACTTCAGGTAGGGTTAACTTTCGTTACCCCGGCAGGTGATATCTTGTATTCAAACCAATATGCACAAGACATCATTAAAAGGGGTTCCGAGCAAACGTCCGTTTTGGATTGCCACGATGCATCTACCCAAAGTATTGTGGAGGAACGGCTTAAAACCATTACCGCAAATGATGGAGGAGAATGGCACCGGGTATTTGAAACAAATGGAAAGTTTATTGAAAATTATTACACAACCTTTAATGTAAACGGACAAACAATTATTTCCATAGTAAATCAAGATGTGACTAAGAGAGAACAGACCCTAGCACAGCTAAAAGAAGCATTATACGAATTGGAAATGGTATTTCAGGCCGCTAAAACATTAGCCTCTTCTTTAGACTACGAGCAAAACCTGCATAAACTGATTAATTTAATTGTCGAGATTACCAGCTTTAACCAAGGTGTCATTTGGATTGGCAACGAACCTGACAGCCTTTATCCAATTTCGCACCAAAAATCTAAAGAAGAAAACATTCCACCCCTAGTAAAACGCGCTATCCGTCAAAATACGGTTTTACATAAGGATTACAAGGAACAGGCCTTTCCCCTTATAGCGTTAGGCAAAATTCAGGGGGTTCTTTATTTAAAAAGCAACGATCCAATTATCCCCAATGAACATCGTAAACAGATTCTTTCTTCTATCATTAATTTGACTGGTACTGCCGTAATGAATGCGCAAATTCTATATGATACCCAAAAACGTGCTTATGAAGACAATTTAACAAAAGTAAATAATAGACAGATGATGGAAAAAGTCATTGCCGATCTAAACAGCAAACAGCCCGCAAAAATCGGTGCATTAATGATTGACGTAAACCGCCTGAAAGAGATCAACGATACATTTGGACATGAGATGGGGGACCAGGCGATTGCCGGTGCCGCAGATATTTTAAAACAGTCTACTAGAAAAGATAATATTTTTCGCTACGGCGGCGATGAGTTTCTTATCTTAATAGAAAATGCTAACAGGCAGATAGTTGTCGAAGTTATTAACCGAATAAACACCGAACTGCAGCGCTGGAACAAAGAACACGAAAAATTTCCCACAGAACTTTCCTTTAGTGTAGGATGGGCTACAACAAGTCGATGTAAGATAGAGGACATGATTCGCAGAGCAGATCAAATGATGTATCGGGATAAGGAAAAGTTCTATAAAGATAGAAAAAGGGAACCCAGGTAATACTAATCCTGGGTTCCCTTTTTCTATTCTATATTCTATACTAGCAGTTGTTGCAACCGCAGTCCGGTGTATAACAATTGTTATCAATAAACTGGCACTTTTCCTTACACGATGGACATACTTCCGGAGGTGTTTCTGCTTCTAAAAGATATCCGCAAGATTCACATTTCCATTTATTCATGGTTTTCCATTTATTCATGGTTTCCCTCCCAGGTTAAATATCTTTCATGATGTTTGCCAACTTAACCAAATGTCCTTCTTCCTCCTTGATTAAGTCCTCAATAATTCCTTGTTTCTTTTCATTAAGCAGCTTCTTAAAGCCGGTAAAGAACAAAATAGAATCTTTCTCAAAAATAGCAGCCAGCCTGACGACATCTGTTTCTGAGGCAGCTGTCTCTATAACTTTTTCAACCCATTTATCATCAATAAACATGTGGGTCTCTACTGTACTTCTGACGTAGTTAAGATACTCGCCGGCATAAGTCTCTCTTGGGTCTATGGGTTCCAAATCTTTACCCAGATCTTTAAAATCCTCTTGATGCTTTTCTTCTTCAGATGCTAAAAAAAGCAGCAAACCTTTGATTTCATCCGTTTCGGCCTTCTCTGCCAACCTTTTATATAATTCCGCGCCTTTTTCCTCAACCTTAACTGCCAAGGCAATGATTTCACTTGGCTGAAATTCCGCTAAGTGCCACAAACACAATCACTCCTTCTTTATACCTGCTTGTTCTTTCCGCACTTTATCCGATGGCTAACATTTTAAGTTAGTCCTTCCCCTAAATTAAGTTTCGCTTTATCTGCAAAGGCCATGCCGGCATTTTTGACTTGTGTTAATGCATCAGGGCTGTCTTCAATACTTCCTAAAGCATCTATTCCATGGAAGTGTAGACTACCTTCCAAGCTGTAGTTAATTACATTAAAGTACGAACGAATGGTATAAATAGCTTTTTGACCCCATTCTTTTCCCTGCATGGCTTCTACGCTAATAAAAAAACCCAACCGTCCATCTTCCTTTTCTACAAAGGGGCGATGAAACCCGTATCTTGCATGCCACCAACACTGGAACCGATCAATAAAGGCTTTTGTCTGTGCTGAAATGCCGGAAAAATAAATAGGGGAAACCAATAATAGGCCGGATGCCTCCTTAATCTTTGGATAAAGATTTTGCATATCATCCCGCACCACGCAATAACCAGACCCGGCGCAAGCATCGCAAGCCTGGCAGGGATGAATATCCAATTTATTCAGTAGAATTTTCTCAGTCTTAAGGCCACGGGTTTCAACCCCCGAAAGAAACGTATTGGTAATAATCTCACTGTTACCGTCTCTGCGGGGGCTGCCAACCAATCCAAGTACTTTACCCATTGTTTATTCTACTTAATAGTTTTCGCAAAGTTCTTCAAAGAAAGCTTTGGGATGATTACAAACGGGGCANTTTTCCGGTGCTTGGTGGCCTTCATGCATGTAACCGCAGTTGCGGCACTTCCATTTAATAGTATTGTCCTTCTTAAAAACAGTTCCATTTTCGATATTTTCCAGCAGCTGCTTATAGCGATTTTCGTGATCCTTTTCTATTTTGGCAATTCCTTCAAATATCTGCGCAATATCTTCGAAACCTTCGTCTCGTGCTTCCTTTGCCATACGGGGATACATATCCGTCCATTCACCATTTTCTCCCGCAGCAGCGGCCTTTAAATTATCGATAGTGCTACCAATGCCCTGTAACAGCTTAAAATGTATTTTGGCATGTTCCTTTTCATTGTAGGCAGTTTCTTCAAAGATTTCGGCAATCTGCTGATAACCTTCTTTCTTTGCGACAGAAGCAAAATAGGTGTATTTATTTCTCGCTTGAGATTCACCGGCAAAAGCTTCCCATAAGTTTTTCTCAGTCTTAGTTCCTTTTAAATCTTTAGTCATTAGTTAGGCCTCCTATTAATATGTTATATTTAAGAATTTAATCTTCGCTACTTAGCTGCCCACAACCCATGTTTATTGCAATATTCACGGACCAGCTCAACCTCGGATGCGTCAATGTTAAACTCGGCTACCGGTTCCTGCCCGGGTTTCAATTCCGCACGCAATACCTTATCAGCAGTCAGAACTTCTATGAACTTTATAGAATGCTCATCTTCCATAGGATGGTGTACGTCTCCGACTTCCACCCTAATTCCCCCATCAACTGTAGATACAACGGGCACATGCTTCTCTTTACCTTTATCCTCATATTTTACAGCTAATTTCTCCATGGGTTGGCCACAGCAAACTAAAGCATCAGCTCCCTCATGTAATAACTCCACCACATTGCCGCAGATATCACATTTGTACACTTCTCTTAGTTTTGTCATGATATATCTCCTTTCAAACGTTCTGTAATCTCATCTAAAGTATCCCCGTCCGGGATGAATTGAATTCTAACTTGACTTAACAGGTCAAATCCACATTCTTTTAAGACATCCTCCACTTGCTTTACACTTTGGCCGCCCCAACCATAGGACCCGAAAGCCAAGCCCACTCTGTTCTTGGGAGACAAACCTTTCATATAAGTGAGAAAAGCCGCAACTGTCGGAAGCATATTGTTATTTAAGGTAGGCGAACCAACGCAAACGTATTTTGCTTCCACCACTTCAGTCATAACGTCTGATATGTGGTTGGACTTAAGATTAAACATTTTAGTCGAAATGCCCTTAGCCTCAAATGCCGACTGTACAGCATAGGCTATTTTTTCCGTAGAATTCCACATGGTATCGTAAACAATAATTGCCGTCTCATCTGCATCATTAGCAGCCC